>Ga0157379_10000178_pt1 | contig 47965 bp, 45 predicted proteins | sample S25metaG_FD_121802 | JGI IMG/M metagenome (GOLD analysis project Ga0157379, IMG submission 121802) | Switchgrass rhizosphere microbial communities from Kellogg Biological Station, Michigan, USA - S2-5 metaG | ecosystem: Host-associated > Plants > Roots > Rhizosphere > Soil | place: USA... | reverse complement strand
GCGCGCGGCGTGCTGATCAACATCACCGGCGGCCCCGACCTCGGCCTGCACGAGGTCAACGAGGCGGCGACCCTCATCCAGGAGGAAGCCGACGACGAGGCCAACATCATCTTCGGCGCCGTGATCGACGAAGGCATGGCCGACCAGATCCGCATCACGGTCATCGCCACCGGCTTCGGCGAGGCGCGCGAGGAGGAGAAGCGGCCCTCGAACAGCGCCGGTGCGTCGAGCGCGACGGCACCGCGCGTCGCCTACACGCGGGAGCGTGAGACGGTGCGCGAGTCCGTGCGCGAGGCCGCGGCCAATGCGGCGCAGCGCAGAGTGGTGCGCGTCGGCGTCATCGACGACATCGAAGGCACGATGTGGCGGCGCTCCTCCAGCAACGGCGAGCGCACCGAGCCGATCGACCTCACCGTCCCGGACGAGGACGACAGCCTCGACATCCCGACGTTCCTGCGCAAGCAGGCGGACTGAGACGGTCCACGATTCTCGCAAAACGGGGCGCCTCGGATCTTCCGAGGCGCCCCGTTTGCGTTTCCGGGCAGGCGCGATGGCCGGGGCCGCGGGCTCGGCGCCGCGGCCCGGGTCCCGCGCGTCAGGGGATCATGCAGCCGCCGCAGGTGCAGAAGCCGCCGCCGATCAGTTGTGCGCCTCCGAGGCAGTCGCCGGCATTGCCCGGCGGAATGTCTGCGCAGAAAGGCCCGAGGACGCAGCAGGCGTGGCCGGCATCGGGCGTGGGCGTCGGGCCGGGGCAGCTCGGGGTGGGCGTCGGCGTCGGTGTCGGGGCGCAGTTGTTATCGATCCTGCACACCGTGTGGTCGACGAAGGCGTCGATCTTGTCGAAGATGACGATGTCGTCGTTCGTCGTGAGGCACGTTCCGGAGTACCGCTGCTCTGCTTTCGCGAAGCCGGGGAACACGATGCCGTGCGCGCCCCCGAGGCACTGCGAGAACGCGAGAGGGCTCAGACCGGGCGGCTTCTCGTTCTTGGCGTGACACTTGAGCAGGCCGGCCGTCTGTTTGGCCGCCAGCTTTTTCTTGGCCGCTGAGCAAGCATTCTGGATCGGCGCGGGGTAGCTCGGGTCGAGTGCCGTCACGATGTCGGTGACGAAATCATCCGTCTGCGTCTCCAATACTGCCGTGTCGTTCGTCGTGAGACAGGCGCCGGGGTTCTGGGCCTCCACCTTCGCGAGGCAACCTCTGCTCGGGATCGCTCCGCCGTCGAACTTGTCGTGCGCCTTCTGCAGACAGGCCTGGATCTTGGGGTCGGTGGTCGGATCGGCGCCCTTTTGCTCGGCGATCGTGTGGCACTTGAGCAAGGCCTGCGCCTTCTTCGCGACGCACCTCTTCTTGCCGGCGGCGCATTTGTTCAAGATCGCGGGCGCCGGCGTGGCGATCACGAGCGCAAGCGTGGTGGTGGCGAGCGCGAGAGCGATTCGTCGCATGGTGTCCTCCTCGTTGCGGCCGTGGGCTCGCGGACTCCGCCAAAGGATCGTCGCACGGATCGTCCCCGGGCACCAAAGGAAATCGGCCCCGCGAGGTGGACGGGGTGACGCCCCGCGCCGTCAGCGGTTCGCGTCGATGTATTGATAGGCCACGCGGATGCGTCCGTCGGCTGCGAGGACGAGGAACTCGAAGCCGATGGAGATCGGCTCGCCACCCGCTCTCGGGGTCATGAGCCAGTTCATGCGGATCGAGTCGTGGTGGCTCTCGGCGTTGCCGGCGGAGACGAAGATGCAGTCGCGCTCCTTGATCCATCGGTCGTTGGAGCGCGTGACGCGGGCCTCGAGCTCTGCGTGGCCCCGCGCTTCCAGCGTCGGGCCGAGGTGGGCGCCGTCCTCGGTCCAGAGCCGGCGTACCTGCTCACGCCGACGCTCGGCGTCGGGCTCGTTCCATACGGCCACATAGCGCTCGGTGAAATCCTTGAGGTCGTCCATGCTCGCTCCTTTTCGGGGTCGCTTCGCGACCCACGACCGCAGGGGTAACGCGGGCGCGGTGCACGTGTCGATTACCTCGCAGGTAGTTGAGCCGCGGTGGCGTGACCGCTAGATCGCTCGACATGCTGGCGGTGGAGAAAGGGGTCGGCGAGCTGCTGCGCGAGTGGCGCGAGCGCCGCCGGTTCAGTCAGCTCGATCTCGCCTGCGAGTCCGGCGTCTCGCAGAAGCACTTGAGCTTCGTCGAGAGCGGTCGGTCGGCGCCGTCGCGCGACATGGTCGTCCGCCTCTCGGAGCACCTCGAAGTGCCGCTGCGCGAGCGCAACGTCCTCCTCGTCGCGGCGGGGTTTGCGCCGATGTATCGCGAGCGACCGTTCGACGATCCCGAGCTCGCCGGTGCGCGCGCCGCGGTCGAGCGCGTGCTCGAAGCACACAAGCCGTTTCCGGCGATCGCCGTCGACCGGCATTGGACGATCCTCGCCAGCAACTACGCCGCCGAGCCGTTGATGACCGGCGTCGATCCCGCGCTCCGCACGGCGCCCGTGAACGCCCTCCGGCTGAGCCTCCATCCAGGCGGCCTCGCGCCCCGCATCCTCAATCTTCCCGAGTGGCGCGCGCACATCATGGAGCGCCTGCGTCGCCAGCTCGCCGCCACGGGCGACACGGTCATCGCCGGGCTGATCGAGGAGTTCTCGCGCTATGCGGAGGGGGTCGACGAGCCCTCCCAGGCGCACGCGAACGCCATCGCCGTGCCGCTGCGCATCCGCATGCGCGAAGGCGTCGTCTCGTTCCTGAGCACGGTCACGGTGTTCGGTACGCCGACGGACATCACGCTGTCGGAGCTGATTCTAGAGACGTTCCTGCCCGCCGACGAGGAGACCGCCGTGCTGATGCAGCGCTTCGCCGCCGCCCGCTGAGCTAGGCCGCCGGCAGCACCGCGCGCAGAACGCGGATCGCGTTGCCGCCGAGGATCTTCGGGAGCGACGCCTCGGGAATGCCCGCGTCGACGAGCGCCTGCGTGAGACCCGGGAGACCGGCGGCGTCGAAGCCGGTCGTGACGGCGCCGTCGAAGTCGGAGCCGAGACCGACGTGGTCGTCGCCGATCAGGTCGACCGCGTATTTGACGGCGCGGGCGACGTCGGCGGGGGCGAGGCCGCAGGCGGCGGTCTCCCAGAAGCCGATGCCGACGACGCCGCCGAGGCGCGCGACCCCACGGAGCTGCTCGTCGGAGAGGTTACGCGCGTTGTCGCAGGTTCCGCGGACGCCGGTGTGGGACGCGACGAGCGGGCGCGTCGCCATGGCGAGGACGTCGGCGATGGTCGCGGGCGAGGAGTGCGCGAGGTCGACGACGATGCCCCGACGCTCCATCTCGCGCACCAGCGTCCGCCCGAGATCGGTCAGGCCCTTCTTGGCCACGCCGTGCGCCGAGCCCGCGAAGGCGTTGTCGTAGAAGTGCGCCAGGCCGATCATGCGCACCCCCGCGGCCTCGACGCGGTCGAGCGCCGCGAGGCCGTCGCCGAGCGCGTGCGCCCCCTCGATGTCGAGCAGGCCGCCGACGACGCGATGGTCGGCCGCGTGCCGGGCGAGAAGGCGCTCGAGGTCGGCACGTGACCGGACCTCGATGAAGCGGCCGTCCGACTCGCGGGCGAGGCGGTCGAGCGCCGCCGCCTGGCGCAGGACGCGCGCCTCGAGGCTCGTCCAGGTGCGCGGCGGCCAGAGGCTCGCGACGGCCAGCAATGTGACCGCGTCCGGCCAGTGGGGACTGGTCGTGTCGATGCTCGCGACGATCGGGAAGCTCGTGGTGGTCGAGAAGACCTCGAGCGTCACGCCGCCCTCGCGCAGGCGCGGCAGATCGACGTGCCCGCGCCGGCTCCGGAGCGCGAGATTCCGGCTCCAGAGGAGCGCGTCCGAGTGCAGGTCGACGACGGTGCTCGCGTCGTGCAGGGCCGCGGCGCGCTGCGAGACGGGAGAAGACGCCGTCGGATGGACGCGGTTCAGGAGGCCGCCGACGGTCGGGCCGCACGACGCGACGAGGAAGAGAAGCGGCGCCGCGAGGGCGCGACGATACATCGTCACGCGCGACCGTACCGTGGGAGTCGGAGCCCCGCGCGGTGCGAGGATGCGCGCGCCGCGCGGGGCTGCCGATGGCAGCTCCCGCGCGGCGCGGCGCGCTCAGCGAGAATCAGGGAAAGACGACCTGCGACGGGACGCACAGCTCGCGCAGGTGATCGACGGAGGTCTGGCTGGCCTCGAACTGGTTGTTGATGAACACCGGGCTGAGGCCACGGAAGAACGGCGACGAGGTCTGGCGGATCTTGTAGCACAGTAGATTTTGCGTCGGATCGAGGATGCCCTCGCCGTTCTTGTCGACCGGTATGCAGAGGCGGAACGGCTTCTTCACGTCGAGGACGATGTGTCCGAACTGATCGACGACGTCGACGCCCGTCACCCGCTGCTTCGCCTTCGTCACCTTGTAGCACTTCAGGTGATCGACCGCAGGATTGGCGAGCGGCGACGGCGGGCTCGCGAGGTCCTTGGCCGTCGGCACCATCAGGTAATCGGGCTTGGCGAGCTTCGCGGTGACCTGTCCGAACTGCGTGGTGATCTGGACGCCCGCCACCGGAATGAAGTGCGGCGACGTCTGCTTGATGATGTAGCCGGTGAGGTGGTTCTGATCGTTGATCGCCGACGGATCCTCGCCGTTCTTGTTCGCCGGGTTGCAGAGGCGCTTCGGCCGCACGACCTTGAGCGTGCTCGCGCCGAAGTGATCGACGGCGCTCACGCCGTCGACCTCCGGGAAGGGCTCGCGTGGCATCTCGTAGCATTGGTAGTGGCGGATCGGCGGCACGCACATGTTGATGTGGCTCTGATCGCAGTTGCCGGCACCGTCGCAGCCGGCTGTGGTGCACGCGATGTTGTCGGTGTCGGTGCACGGCGTCGAGTCCTGCTCGGGCACGTGGTTCTGGTCGCAGTTGCCGGCGCCGTCGCAGCCGGCCGCGGCGCACTCGTTGGCCGTATCGGGGCAGGGCGTGCTGTCCGGCAGGATGTGGCGCTGATCACACACGCCCGCCTCGCAGCCGGCAACCGTGCAGGGGTTGTCGTCGGTGTCGGGGCAGGGCGTGCTGTCCGGCGGCGGCGCGCAGAGCCCGCTTCCCGGGTCGCACTGGCCGGCGCAGGCGTCGCCTGGACAGGTGGTCACGATGTGGTCCTGATCGCACGTCCCCTGGCCGTCGCAGCCGGCCGTGGTGCAGAGATTGCCGTCGTTGTCGGGGCAGGGCGTGCTGTCCTGCGTCGGTGGGAAGACGCAGCCGGAGACGAGGTCGGTTGCGGCGGTGAACTGCACCGTGTTGACGCCCATCGAACAGCCGGAGGGGCTGACGTTGCAGAGGTCCGCCACGCGGAAGGTTCCCTGATCCGGCAGCGGGTTCGGATCGTTCGACTGGATCACGTAGGTGTTCTGCCGGAACTGAATCGACCCCGCCGTGGCCACGCCCGGCAAGGGCAGGTTGCCGCAGCCGCTGGTCGCGTTGGAGATCGATCCCACGGCGCCCGCCGGCGCGACGAAGCACGGCAGCACGGGCCCGGCGCAGCACACGGCGTTGCCGCTGATCGCGTCGATCGGCAGGTTGCCGGCCGCCGGTACGCGGACGTTGTCGCCGCCGAAGTCCTGCACGTCGAAGGACTCGTTGATGCGGGTCACGTCGCCGCAGGTGTCGGCGTGGGTCAGGATGAGGAGGCAGTCGGTGACGTTGCTCAGCGCCTGCGTGTCGCAGACGTCGTCGGTGCAGGGCAGGCCGTCGTCGCAGTCGCTGTCGCTGGCGCAGGTCCGCCGCGGGCTGTCGCAGGTCTTGAAGGTGCTGACGCCATGCTGGCAGACTGCGCGGGCCGCCGGTGCGGCAGCAGCGCCTATGACGACGAACGCGACGAGCGCGCCGATGATCGTGAAGCGACGAGGCGATGAAGGGAATAGCATCGGGTGTCTCCTCTCGTGAGAGCCGGACATGAGGGCACGCCGCCGCGGCACGGCAACGTAAACGCGAGCAGACCATTCGTCGCAATGGTCGCCCCTGTCAAGGAAAAAGCTCACGACGCGATCTGCTCCGGAATGGCGCAGAAACGCCGACGCGCCGCCCGCTGCGCACGTCGATGCGAGGAGCAGTGCGTGCGAGTCCTTGGTGGAACGCGCGGGCTGCGTCGCGCGGTGCTCGCCCTTCTGCTGGTCGTGGCGAGCGTCGTCCGAGCGCACGCGGTGACGTACTACGTGCGCCAGACGGTCGGCGACGACACGCGCGACGGCCGCTCCGCCGCGACGGCCTGGCGCACGCTGGCGCGCCTCTCCAGCACGTTGAAGGCGGGCGACACCGTGTACGTCGGCCCCGGCCTCTATCGCGAGCAGGTGACGGTCGGCGCCGACGGCACGTCGGGCGCGCGCATCGTCTTCGCCGCCGATGCGAGCGGCGAGCACACCGGCGACCCGCCGGGCACGGTGATGATCACGGGCGCGGACCCGGTCGACACGAGCGTGTTCGTTCCCGTCGGTCCGCCCGGTGTCTACCGCGCGACCCTGCCGCAGCACGTGCTCGGCGTCGTCGAGATGGACGGCTCGCAACGCCGCTATCGCCGCGCCCGCGACACCATGGAGCACCTCGTCGACAAACTGAGCGAGAGCGACGTGGTGACGCGCCTGCGCGGCTCGCACGTCTACGACGAGGAGCGCCACGAGCTGCTGCTGCACACCAGCGACGATCGCGAGCCGCGGGCGCACGAGATCGAGCTCATGCATCGCGGCGCCGGCATCGGCATGTTCGGCAAGCACTTCGTCACCATCATCGGCTTCACGTTTCGCCACTTCGGCGACGCGGGGATCAATTTCTTCAAAGGATCGGGCGACGGCATCGCGCTCGACAACGTCTCCTGGGGCGGCCGGCAGGGCATACGCGTCTACGCCGCGACCGACATCCTCATCTCCGGCAACACGCTCTTCCGCAACGACAACTCCGGGGTCTATTTCGCCGCGCAGTCGACGGGCGGCGTGACGAGCGGCAACGTCGCCTACGAGAACCAGAAGGGCGTGCGTTGGAGCAGCGAGTCGAACTACGGCATGGCGCTCGACGACGTCGTCTTCGACAACGCCGAGGCGGGGATCTCGATCGAGGACGTCACGGGCACGGTGCTGCGCCGCAATCGCCTGCTGCAAAATCCGAAGGCGCAGCTGATGCTGATCCGCAGTGTCTACGACGGCGAGGGCGACTGCTTCGACGGTTCGACCCGGGCCGTCGCCGACTTCGTCTTCCAGGAGCACTACGCGACGCTCGCCGACCTGCAGCGCGCCAAAGGCCTGGACCCGCGGGGGCGGTCGGGCGGCTGCGGGGCGCTCCCGGCGAGGATCGACGTCCACAAGCTGCACGCCGAGACCATGGGCTACGCCGAGCGCGCCCGCGCCCTGCTCGCCGGCGCGCCGGTGGTGGGCCCGACGGCCGCACCTTCCAGCTCGGAGAGTTGGTGGCGGACGCTTTTCGGGCGCTGAGCCGCGCCGCGCTTGGGGGCCCAAAACGGCCCGGGCGGCACGTTTGAGGCGGCCGCCGCGGCGCGTATAATCCCTCCGTCGCGCCTGGCGCGACCCCTCCCGATGCGACGACACCCGCGCGCACGCGCCCAGCAACGTCTCGAACAGGAGCAGATGCTCTTTCGCGCGAGCGGCGGCGGCGATCTGGCGGTTTGTCTCGTCTATCCGAACACCTATCCCGTCGGGATGGCGAACCTCGGCTTCCAGGCCGTGTTCGAGATCCTGTCGCGCCATCCGCGCGTCCGCTGCGAGCGGGCCTTCCTCCCTGACCGCGACGAGACCGAGCGGACCGTCGTGTCGCTCGAGTCGGGGCGGCCACTGCGCGAGTTCGAGCTCCTCGCGTTCTCGGTGTCCTTCGAAACCGACTATCTGCACATCGTCGACATCCTCACGGGTGCCGGCATCCCGCCGCGCCGCGACGCGCGCCAGGGCGGCCCGCTGCTCCTCGCCGGCGGCCCCGCGACCTTCCTCAATCCCGAGCCGATCGCCGACTTCTTCGATCTTTTCCTGATCGGCGAGGGCGAGGAGATGGTGCCGGAGTTCCTCGCGCGCTATCTCGCCGCGCGCGACAATGGCGGCGGACGCGAGGGCGTGCTCGACGCCGCGGCCGAGGTCGAGGGCGCCTATCGTCCCGATCGCTACACGATCGACTACGCCGAGGACGATACGATCCAGACCGTCACCTACCGCGGCCCCGGCGGCGGAGCCGTGAAGCGCCGCCTGGTCGCCGACCTCGACCGCTTCACCACCGCCTCCAAGGTGCTCGCGCCCGAGGCCGTGTTCGGCGGCATGTACCTCGTCGAGGCGAGCCGCGGCTGCGAGTGGGGCTGCCGCTTCTGCGCCGCCGGCTACATGTACCGCCCGGTCCGCAATCGCAGCCTCGCCACCATGCGCGAGGCGGTCGAGGAAGGGCTCGGCGTGCGCGAGACGATCGGCCTCGTCGGCGCCGAGATGGCGAGCCTGCCCGGCATTGCCGAGCTGTGCGAGCTCGTGACCGACCGCGGCGGGCGGCCGTCGCCGTCGTCGCTCAAGGCCGACGTCATCACCCGGCGGCTCGCGGCGGCGCTCGGGCGGAGCAAGACACAGAGCGTGACGGTCGCGCCGGAGGCCGGCTCGGAGCGCATGCGCCGGGTCATCAACAAGAACCTGACGGAGCCGGAGATCCTGCGCGCCGCCGATTGGCTCGTCGGCTCGGGTGTGCAGGCGATGAAGCTCTACTTCATGATCGGCCTGCCGACCGAGACGCACGAGGACGTTGCCGCCATCGTCGAGCTCACCAAGAAGATCCGCGCCCGCTTCCAGCACGATGCGCGGGTGCAGCGCTTGACCCTCTCGATCAACCCCTTCGGACCGAAGCCGTGGACGCCGCTGCAATGGGAGCCGATGGAGGATCTGCGGTCGCTGAAGGCGAAGATCGCCTACCTGCGCGGCGAGATCGGCCGGCTGCCGAACGTCACCTGTGACGTCGAGTCGCCGCGCGAGGCCTACTGGGCCACGTTGCTCTCACGCGGTGACCGCCGGGTCGCGGACCTCCTGCTGGCGATCCACGCGGCGGGCGGCGACTGGTGGGGCGTCATCCGCGCCCGCAGCCGCGACACGGCGGGCGGCGTCGACCCGGATTTCTACGTCCGGCGCCCCTACGCCTACGACGAGATCCTGCCCTGGGATTTCATCGACCACGCCCTGCACAAGCGCTTCCTCTGGGTCGAGCGCACCCGCGCCTACGAGGAGGAGCAAACCATGCCGTGCGACGTGACCACCTGCCGCGTCTGCGGCGCGTGCTGAGCACAGCGGACCCGCCCCGACGGCGGACCGCCGGCCCCGTCAGACGCCGCGGAACTTCGGCGCGCGCTTCTCGAGGAACGCGCGCACGCCCTCGGCGTAGTCCTCGCTCTCGAAGCAGGCCGCGATGAGACGATTGACCGCGGCGAGATCACGCTCCGCCGCGTCGGTCTGCACCGCGGCGATCGCGCGCTTGGCAGCACGCAACGTGAGCGGCGCGTTGGCGGCGATCGCGGCCACGTAGTCGGCCGTGTAGCGCTCGAGATCGGCCTTCGGGACCACCTGGTTCACGAGCCCGATGCGCAGCGCCTCCGCCGCGGAATAGCGTCGCGCCGTGAAGAAGATCTCGGACGCGGTCGACGGGCCGAGCAGGCGCACCACGCGCTCGATGCCCTTCACGTGGTACCCGAGGCCGAGGCGCGCTGCGGGGACCGCGAAGCGCGCGTCGTCGGCGGCGATGCGGAGATCGGTGCTGGCGGCGATGGCGAGGCCGCCGCCGATGCAGATGCCGTGGATCATCGCGACCAGCGGCTTGGCGAAAGAGATGAGCGCCTCGAAGGCCTCGGCCGTGGTGCGCTCGTAGGCGGAGGCCGAGGCCGCGTCCTTGCGATGCGTGCCGAACTCCGAGATGTCCGCCCCCGAAGCGAACGCCTCCTCGCCGTCGCCGCGCAGCACGACGACGCGCACGGCCGGGTCCGCCTCGAGCTCGTTCAGCAGCGGCTTGATGGCCTGCCACATCTCGAGCCGGACCGCGTTCAGCTTTCCAGGATTGCGGAGCACGAGCGTCGCGACGCCCGTCGCGTCACGCCGCGGATCGACGCCGAAGTCGCTCATGGCCGTGCCTCCGGCGCCTCCCATTGACGCGCGGTCCGGGCGGCACGTATGGAGCGCGCGTGTTCGTCGGTCATCTCGCCGCGGGGTTCGCTCTGAAGTCGCGCGTCCGCGAGGCGCCTCTCCTGGCGCTGCTCCTCGGCACCGCCGTTTGCGATCTGCTCTTCGGGGTGTACGGCATGCTCGGCATCGAGCGCGCGGTCGTGCACGGCTCGCCCGTCTTCGCGAACTGGGAGCTCCATATCGGGTACTCGCATTCCTTCCTGGTCTCGCTGCTCTATGCCGGCGTGCTCGGTTGGCTGGCGGCCCGCTGGTGGGAGTCGTCCCGGGTCGGCGCCGCCGTCGCGCTCGCCGTCTTTTCGCATTTCGTGCTCGACGTTGCGAGCCATCGCCCCGACATGCCGCTGATCGGCCTCGGGGCGACGCATGATCTCCTCTTCGGCACGAACCTGGCGCTGTACCCGCTGCCGTTCTTCCTGATCGAGCTCGGCTGGTGCCTCCTCGCCTGGCGCTGGTACGACCCGCGGAACCGCCGCCTGCTGGTGACCCTGCTCGTCATGATGGTGGTCTGGTCGAACAACATCTTCGGCTTCTCGCCCCTCCCCGATCTGCCGCCGGCCGCTCAGGCGGGTCTCACCCTGGCGAGCTTCCTCCTCTTCGCCGCGATCCTCTGGTGGGCGGCGCAACCGACCGAGCGGCGTTTCGCTCCCGCCTGATCGCCTGCTCGAATCCCTGGCAGTTTGCGCCCTGCCTGGCGTACAATAGCTGCGCGGAGGGGTGGGGGATGGTGTATCGCTTTCGCGCCAGTCGCTGGTCGGCGGGGAATCGGCTCTTTCCGACGATTCTGGAGGTGACCGATCGCCACGTGGCGCTCATCAAGCCGTCGCTCGCGGGACGGACCGAGGAGACCATCGGCATCCGACAGGTCTCATCCGTGACGATCGCGCGCCGCGCGATGTGGGCGGACATCGTCGTCCACTCGTCCGGCGGGGTCGATCCGCTCCGCAGCATCGGCCACCCGCACGCCGACGCCGAGCGCCTGAAGCAGCTCATCGAGGAGTATCAGACGAACATCGCCCGCACCGGCGTCGCCGACACGAGCGATCTCCGCTCCTGCCCGCGCTGCGCCGAGCTCGTCAAAGCCGCAGCGCAGGTGTGCCGCTTCTGCGGCGGCACGCTGCCGATCGAGCTGACCGACGAGGTCACGGACGAGAGCGACGCGCCTTCCAAAGACTGGACCTGGAGCTGACGGTCCACGCATGGTTGCCTGCCCGCGCACTTGCTGCCCGCGCATGACCGGAAACGGGGACGTGGGTTGGCTCCGCGCGAGGATCGCTCGCAGTCACGTTGACCGATTGCACCCGTTGTCGACCGCGTGACGAATCGCGCAGTCGCATTCTCGCTCCTTATGCGCGCTCCGCCAACCCACGCCCCCGTTTCCGGCTACGCAGCCGCGCACGAGGCCAAGCAAGCACCGCTGATCATCCAGACCCGTCGTCGTGTAGGTGCGTCGTCGTGAGCGCACGCCGAAGGCGCAGCGTCCGCGGCGCTCAGGGCAATCGCGCGTGTGGCGGGCGGCGAGCGACGAGGCGCGCGGGTTCGCGGAGCGCGCATAAAGAGCGAGAAGTGCGCTTGCGCGATTCGCTGCGCATGGACCACGGGATCCACACGAGGAACCGTGACTGCGAGCGATCCTCGCGCGGAGCGAACCCGCGCGCCTCGTCGCAGGGCAACTCGTTACAAGGCGCGAGCGATCGAGACCGAGCGCCGCGCGATCACGCGCCGTAGCGCGACATCGCGAGCTCGACGATCTCGCCGATCAGCTGACAATGCTGCCGCCCGGTCTTCTTGGCGGCCTTCGCGAACTCCGCCGTGGTCAGCAGCCACGGGTTCGGATTGACCTCGATCACGTGCGCGCTGCCCTCGGCGTCGAGGCGGATGTCGATGCGGCCGTAGTCGCGAAGCTTGAGCGCCTGGTAGGCGGCGCACGCCGTCTCCTTCAGGATGCGCTCGGTGTCCTCGCTGAGATCGTCGGGGAAGAAGGGCTGGCTCTTGCGGTAGATCGCCGTGCCTTCCTCCCACTTGACCTCGGTGCCGGCGATGCGCGGCGTTCCCTCGGGAAGCTGCGATAGATCGAGCTCGACGATCTCGAGGGCCTCCGGGTTCCGGTTGCCCAGCACGCCGACGTAGATCTCGCGCCCGTCGATGTACTCCTCGATCAGCACCGGGGCGTCGAACTGCGCGTGCACCTCGTCGATGCGCTCCATCAGCTCCTTCAGCGAGCCGACGACGGCGCTGAAGCGGATGCCGATCGAGCCATCCTCGAGGGCGGGCTTGACGATCACCGGGAAGTGGATGTCGTGTGCCCAGTCGAGGCGGCCGCGGAAGCCGGTCATGAAATAGGGGGTACGGATGCCGTGGAACGCGAAGATCTTCTTCGCCAGGGCCTTGTCCTGCGCGAGGTACAGGCCGTGCGAGCCCGTGCCGGTGAAGCGCCTCCCGAGCAGCTCGAGGTAGGCGGCGACGTTCATCTCCTTGGTGTCGTCGCCGGCGTACGACTCCGTGAGGTTGAAGTAGAGATCGGCGCGCTGTTCCGCGAGCACGTGCAGCGTCGACGGCGTGCCGTCGAGCACGTGGTAGAAGGGATCGTGCCCCAGCTTCTTCAGGGCTGCGTGGATCTCTTCGTGGTCTTCCTTGACGCGACGACGCTTGCGACGCGGGGGCTTGTCCTCTGCTGCGTTCTCCGCCCCGTCATCCCACCCGTCGTACAGCACGCCCACCCGCAGCTTAGGCATGTGCAACAGAATAGCATCATCCCCTGGGAATAAAAAAGAACAAAATGACACGCATCGGGTTTGTTCAATTTCACGGTGACGACGTGCGTTGAACGCACTTCCGTGCAAGTTGGAGGCGCGCTCAGCGCGTGGCGTGCGTGAAGTTGCCGTGGCTCACGTAGTGCATCGCGAGCGTCGTGCCGAACGCGGTGAGCTGCACGAGATAGTCGGTCTCGGCGCGCGTCGTGCCGTACAACTCGAGCTCTCGCGCCCGGCGCGCCATGCGTTGCACGAGCCGACGTACGATCGGACGATGCACGCCGGTCCAGTGGGAGAGCGTGTTGGTGAGCGTGAGGCGATGTTGCTCGATGACGTCGGCCGCGGGGACGAGCGCGGCGCGACGGCGGCCCTTGCGGAAGAAGATCTGCTCGAGGTCGGCGTCGATTGCGATCGATTCCGCGGCGCGCGTATCCTCGAGATTGCGCGCGTAGAACTCCTCCACGGTGACGTGCAGATCGTCGACAGTGACGTCGAAGTCGCCCTTGTGCACGACCGGCTCCTGATCGGCGATGCGACGCATGGAGCGCTCGACGTAGCCGAGCTTCCGCATGGCCGGCCAGCTACGGTAGCGGCGCCGCCAGTTGGAGCGCGGCGCCAGCCAGACCGCGAACGTCTCCGCGAAGTCCTCGTCGGGATGCTTCTGCGCGTACCAGCCGGGCAGATGGCGGACGAAGTCGCGGCTGAACGGCACCGGCCGATAGCGCTCCCGGTAGGGGCGGTTGAACGGGCCGAACAGCCGCCGCCACTGCGGCTCGCGATAGAGGCGATACGCGTAGTTGAGCGCGTGGCCGGCCTCGTGGCGGAGATACGCCATGATCTCGCGCTCGTCCTCGAGGTCGTTGCGATCGCGTTCGAGACGCGCGAGGCGCGGGTCGGCAAGGTAGAAGGGGATGCCGATCACCGGCTCACCCGACGGACAGCCCCACTCGTCGGAGAGGTAGCAGGCCGGGCGGAAGCGCTGCAGACCTTTGCGTGCCAGCTCGCGATACAGCTCGTCGACGTAGCGCTCGACGGGCGAGCCTTCGAGGCGGAGGCCGAGCTGACTGATGCGCGTGCGCAGCAGCTCGTCGATCTCCGCCGGCGGCGCGGCGGTCTCGAGCGCGGCGTTGCCCGACGTCGTCGCGACCGCCGGCGCGCCGGACACGGCGGTCGATTGCGGGCGGCGTGCGGCCGCGACGGGCGGATGGCGGCGCCGCTCGTGCGGTGCCGGTGACATGCGGCAGGGCATGGTCAGATTCGCGGCGCGCGCTTCGGCAGCAAGAGACACACGGAGACCGCCCACAAGCCGAAGAGGAAGCCGAGCACGGTCCAGAGCCCGGGCGAATAGCCGTTGTTGCGCGCGCACAGACGGCAGACGAACGCGTCGCACGTGTTCACGACGAAGCCCGTCGCGATCACGCTCGGGAGGTCGAGCGGTTGCGGCGCGAGCCAGCGAAGGCCCGTGAGATAGCCGAGCGCGAGTTCCAAGCTCATCGTCGTGCGTGAGTGACGTGAAGCGCGACGGCGCGCGGACACCTCACCTTGACCCCCCCGAGGCGCGACACTATAGTCACGCCCTTTTCGGGAGTAAACGCGAGGGGCGAGATGGCGCGGCAGGAACGCACGATGCTCTCCTGGTTCGTCGAGCTGGGTGAAGCGAGACTGGTACAGTTCGCCGACGAGCTGCTGGCGAACCCGCGCATGGCCGAGGCGTTCACCGGGGCCCTGCAGCGCGCCGCCCGCACCAAAGGAACGGTCGACAAGAACATGCAGATGCTGCTCGGGCTCCTCAACCTGCCCTCCAAGGCCGATTACAACCGCCTGCTCTCGAAGATCGAAACCTTGCAGGGCAGCCTGGTGAACCTCAACATCAAGCTCGACCGCATGCTCGCCGACCGCGAGCGCCCGAAACGCCGCCGCCCCGAGAAGCCCCGCGCCGCCAGCGTCTGACCCGTCGCGGAGCGAAGCCGCCGCGTACGACTGACGTTGCCCCCCGGCCGAAATCGGCCAGAAGCGAGCGGGGGCTCCTACGAAACCAGCGCGTCCGTGATGTGGGCGAGGCTGCGGAGCGACGTCGGCTCCTCGGTCTGCAGCGGGATCTCGACCAGCGGGGCGCCGGGCGCCGCCTGCGCCAGGCGCGCGATCTCGGCGCGCTCGGCCTCGGCGACGGCGGCGAAGCGGCGGTGCAGGGCCGCGAGCTTCCGCGCCAGCGCGGCGTCGCCCTCGCCGGCCCGGTCGGGGTCGGGCGCGGGCGCGTCGACGAGGTGCGCCGGCAGCACGCGGTTCACGAGGAAGCCGCCGAACGGCAACCCCGCACGCGCCAGCTCGCGATGGAACGCCAGCGACTCGCCGACCCGCGCCGGCTCCGGCGTCGTCACCAGGAGGAACGCGGTGTCGCGCTCGCGCAGGAAGGCCGCGACCTCGGCGGCGCGCGACTGGAAGCCGGACGAGAAGCCCTCGATGCCGGCGACGAACTCGGCGACCTCGCGCAGCAACTCGAAGCCGGTGAAGAGCTCCAGGCCGCGCAACACGGCGGCGAGCGCGGCTTGCGCCAGGCGCGAGCTGTCGCGCGAGAGGATCGAGGAGGGATTCTGGAGAATCGCGGCGGCGCGCGAGCTCAGCAGAGCCGTCAGCCGCTCCGGAGCCTCCAGGAAGTCGAGCGCGTGCTGCGTCGGTGGCGTGTCGACGACGAGCAGGTCGTAGCGTGCCTCCGAGGCGATCGCGTGCAGCCGCTCCATCGCCATGTACTCCTGGGAGCCGGCGAGGGCGGTGGAGATGGTCTGGTAGATGCGGTTCGCGAGCACGCGCTCGGCCGCGGCGTCCGAGGGCGCGTAGCGGCGGATGATGGCGTCGAAGGTGCGCTTCGCGTCGAGCAGCATCGCGTCGAGCGAGCCGGTGACGGTGGCGTCGAGCCGTTCGAGCGGCACGCGGTGCGGCTCGCCGTCGAGCTTCGCGATGCCGAGGCTGTCCTTCAAGCGCCGTGCCGGGTCGATGGTGAGGACGGCGGCGTGACGCCCGTGGCGCGCGGCGCCGAGGCCGAGCGCGGCCGCGGCGGTTGTCTTGCCGACGCCGCCCGACCCGACGCACAGCAGGAGCCGATAGCGATCGACGAGATCGGCGATCGGCGCGCGTGGCGCCCCGGCGACCTGGCCGGACGAGGGTCGCGACGCCGTCACGCCATGCCTCCCGCCCTCCGCCGCCCGCCGGGGCGGGCGTTGGCGAGCTCGTCGGCGAGCTGCTCGAGCGCGGCCATGCCGAAGGCGCGCGCCGGCACGACCGGCAGACGCAGCGACGGCATCGCGAGCGCGTGCCCGAGGCGGCGGATCTCGCGCTCGGCCGTGCGCTGCCGGGCGGCCCCGAAGCGGCCCACGGCGGCGTGCGCTCGCAGACTCGGCGGCAGGTCCGGCGGCTCGGCGAGGAGCCGCCGCATCTCGGCGCGCGTGAAGCGGAGCGGTGACACCGCGTTCACGATCGGCGGCAGGAGCGGGATGCCGAGACGCATCAGCACAGTCGCGAGCTCGAGAGTCTCGTTCACCGCCATCTCCTCGGCCCGGGTGACCATCGCGATCGCGGTCTTGCTCGGATCGCTGAGGAGCAGCGTGAGGTCGCGCGCCGTCCCCGCGAGCGGTCCGAACGGCAGGAGCTTGAGCAGCGTGCCCGGCGTCGAGAGGAGCGGCACCGAATGGCCGGTCGCCGGCGCGTCGACGACGATCAGATCGAAGCGGTGGCGGCGCTGCCGCAGGCCGATCCGCGCCGCCTCCCAGCTAGCGATGCGATCGAGCGTGAGGAAGTCCTCGATTCCCGGCGCCGCGGCGGCGACGATGCGGAACGTCTGGCTCGCGACCAGGCGTCGCGCCAGGGCGCGAATTCGCAGCATGCGGATCGCGAAGTCCTCGAGCACGATCTCGGGCACGATGCACGCCGCGGAGACGTCCGGCGCGACCTCCACCGGCTCCGGCCCGAGCGTCACGCCGCCGAGGTACTCGCCGACCCGGCCGTAGGGATTGATCTCGACGACCAGGACGCGCCGGCGCTCGCGCGCCGCCGCCAGCGCCAGCGCCAACGTCACCGCCGTCTTGCCGACGCCGCCCTTGCCGGTGACGAACACGAGCCGTCGCTGCAGCACGTCGGCGATCATCGTCGAGACTTCTATGGGGCGACCTCGAACGCGTCAAATTGTTTTGCCCCCGCGCGCGATGGTTGGTACACATCGGGCCGAGATGGCGCGACGGGTGCTGCATTGGCCGGGAGGACGGGGAGGCTCGTCGCTCCCGGGAGAGCCGCGCGCCGGCGCACCGTCGTCCGTGCGTCACGACGATCCAGTGACCTCCGAGGATGCGGCCGCGGCTGATGCGACAGGGCCGTCAGCGCTTGATATTTCTGCAGACGCACGTGTGGCCGAGGGCGAGGTCGCGGCCGCCGCCGATGCTGCCCCGAACGATGCGACGCCCGGAGACGCCCACCCCGATGCTCCCGCGCGTCCGGCGCGGGCGAAGCGCCGCCGCCGCCCGAAGAGCGTGCGCGCCGAGGTGCGCGGCGAGCGCCCGCGCGCCCAGGCGACGGACGCCTTCGGCGAGCGCCTGCGCGCCCTCGAGCGCGAGATCGACGAGGTGCTGGCCGGCATCGGCGCGTCCGCGGACCAGAGCCTCGTGACCGCGGCGCGCGACGCGGCGGATGGCGTACTCAGCTTCTACGCCGATCTGGCCCGGGCGTTCTGGGACGGCGGCGTCGCCGAGGCGTTCATCCGCATCCGTATGATCGGCACTGCCGATCACGTCGACGATTTCGGCTACGACGTCGCGTTCGCGGCGCGCATGGCGATCTTCCTGGAGTTTCTTTACGGGCGCTGGTGGCGGGTCGAGATGCGCGGCGTCGAGCACGTCCCGGCGACGGGCCGCGTGATGCTGGTCGCAAACCACTCGGGCGGCTTCCTTCCCTACGACGGCCTGATGATGGCGCACGGCCTCCGGACCCGGCGGGGGACGAGCGGGCGCGTGGTGCGGCCGCTGATCGAGGATTTCGTCCATCATCTCCCGTGGGTCGGACCCGCGCTCACGCGCATGGGGGCTGTCCGCGCCTCGGCTGAGAACGCCGAACGGCTGCTGCAACAGGAGCACGCGGTCGCGGTCTTTCCCGAGGGCGCCAAGGGCGTCGGCAAGTACTATCGCGATCGCTACCGTCTGCAGCGCTTCGCGCGCGGTGGCTTCGTCACGCTCGCGCTCCGCACCGGCGCCCCGGTGGTGCCGGTCGCGATCATCGGCGGCGAGGAGATCCACCCGGTGATCGCCAAGTGGGAAGGCCTGGCGCGCCTCCTCAACCTGCCTTACGTGCCTGTGACACCGACGTTCCCCTGGTTCGGGCTCGCCGGTCTCGTGCCGCTGCCGACCAAGTGGCGTATCGTCTTCGGTCCGCCGATCGACCTCGCCGCCGAGCACGGCGCGGAGGCCGCCGAGGACGATCTGATCGTGAACCGGCTCAAGGAGCAGGTGCGCGAGCGCGTGCAGCGCATGGTCGTCGAGGAGCTGCGGCTGCGCGATTCCGTGTTCGGCTGAGCGCGCAGCCGCGCGTTCCTCGACGCGTCTCCTGCGTCGTTCCCCCTCCACCCCGCCTCACGCTGCGACGTCCCGGAGCACCTTGCGCACGACGCGGCCGAAATCCTTGAGGTCGATCGGCTTCGCCATGAACTCCGCGGCTCCGAGGCGGACGGCGAAGCGCCTGGTCTCGGGATCGCTCTGCGCGGAGATGACGATCACCGGGAGCGCGGGCCGCGCCACCTCGGGATGCTGACGAGAATCCTTCAGCCGACGCAACACCTCCCAGCCGTTCATTCCCGGCATACGTAGGTCGAGGATGACGAGCTGGACGGTCGGCTCCTGCAGCGTCGGCCACAGGAGCTGACCGTCCGAGATCGTCTCCACGGCGTACCCATCACGCGTGAGCGCGTGGGCCAATACGAGGCGCATGCCTTCGTCGTTGTCGGCGACGACGATCATGATCGGCGCGTCTCTCAGATCGCGGCGCTCCCGCGCTCCCCCGTCCGGATGCGGACGGCGTCGTCGACGGCGAGGATGAAGATCTTGCCGTCGCCGATCCGGCCGGTCTTGGCCGTCTCCGCGATCGTATGCGCCGCGGTGGCGGCCGCATCATCGCCGACCAGGAGCTCGATCTTGATCTTCGGCAGGAAGTCGACGACGTACTCGGCCCCGCGGTACAGCTCCGTGTGGCCCTTCTGGCGTCCGAAGCCCTTTACCTCGGACACCGTCATCCCCTGGATGTTCTGCTTGGCGAGGGCTTCTTTGACCTCGTCGAGCTTGAACGGCTTGATGATCGCCTCGATCTTCTTCATGACGTCACGTTCTCCTCAGAAGACGTAGGACAGCTCGCCGGCGACCGTTTGCTGGTCTTGCTGCAGACCGCCGACATTGCGCAGGAAGGTGTCGTGCTTGGCCTTGTCGTAGCGGTACTCGGCACGCGCCATCAGCCCCTCCGCCAGTACGACCTTGAAGGTCGCCGTCGCTTCCCAGTCGTTCTGGTAGCCGGTGCCGGTGCCGATCCGGGTGCCGTCGCTGTCGTCGAAGAACTCGCCGCGCACCGCGAAGCCGATGGGGAGGGCGAGCACGTCGGGCATGTCGTAGCTCACGATGCCCGAGAACGCCTGCCACTCCTCGGTGCCGGGGACGATGTCGCTCTCGTTGCCGTAGTCGTAGTTCAGGATGACGGCCAAGTTGTCGATCGGCTTGATCGTCGCGATCGCGTCGATGACCCCACGCTTCGAGTTGCCGTGGTTCGGCTGCTCGGCGCCGTAGATGCCGTTCAGTGAGAACGCGAACTGATCGACCGGCGTGAACGCCAGGCTGCCGGTGACCGACTTGCCGTCGTTCGAATCGATCACGTTGTCCCAGCCGTTCACCACGCCGAGAGTCGCCTTGAACTGCGGCGAGAACGTGTAGCTGGTGAGGAGGCCGGTGTGGGTGAAGGGAATGGCGAAGCCGAAGGCCAACGAGCGGCTGATGTTCGGGTTGAGCGGCGACTCGATCACCTCGGCGCCGAGCAGGGTCACGAACTTGCCGGCCTTGATCTGGAAATCCGGGAGAACCGGCGGGTTGTAGGTGATGTACCCCTCCTCCAGCTCGATGTCGTTCTGCTCCTCGGCGACGTTGCCGACGGTGCCGTCACCGTCCCAGTCGGACGCCATGCGCTCGGCGGTCTTGCCGAAGTTCAGCTTGGTGACGAAGCCGACGCCGTTCTCGCCCGGGGCGCGCGAAACCTGCAGCTGGAAGAGGTCGAGGTTGAACGTGTTGTGGTCCTTGTCGAAGGCACGCAGGCCGACCACGTTGTTGTGACCCTTCGGATCGTTGAGGTCATACTGGTACGAGGTGACGAGCATGCCGCCGATCGTCAGCCCGAACGGCGGCTTCTTGATGGCCGCCTCGAGGGCGTCCAGGCGCTCCTGCAGCCCCGAGGGACAGCAGTTTGCCGGGGCAGGGGGAGGCATCTCCCCGCGCCGCTCCAGGCGCTGTACCCGCTCTTCGAGCGTCAGCCCGCCCTCGGCACGCACGTGCGTCGCGCAGGCCAGGGTCACCACCGCGGCGCTGAGCACCGCGAGCCCATATTTCCACGTTGAGGTGTCCATCATGCCGTCATCCCTCCTGAGGTTCGTCGACGTTCCGGTCGCTCCCGGCGAGCCGGTCCTGACCGCGGCAGCAAGCGAGGTGCCAGCGATTCGTGCCGGCGGAGCGACGGCGGGCGCGGCATGCGCGTGGAACACCGTGCCCGAGGATTAGGCGTTGATCGCGGAATGGGCAGCGCCGGGCATTGCGTACCCGGCTCGAAGCGCATCCCGCGCTGTGGTAAGCGGCGGCATGTCGGCGGATGAGGAGGCGGTGTGAGCATCGTGTGGATCGCGATCGTGCTCGGCGTGATCGAGGGCATCACCGAGTACGTGCCCGTCTCCTCGACCGGCCATCTCATCCTGGCCGGCCGCTGGCTGGCCTTCCCCGAGGACAAGGCGGCGAGCTTCGAGATCTTCATCCAGCTCGGCGCCGTGCTGGCCGTCGTCTGGTTCTACCGCGCCAAGCTGCTCGCCATCGCCTCCCGCCTCGGCAGCGACCCGGGTGCGCGGGCGTTCGTCGGCAAGATCTTCGTGGCGTTCCTTCCCGCCGCCGTGGTCGGGCTCCTGCTGCACCACTGGATCACCCGCGTCCTCTTCGGGCCGTTGCCCGTCGCCGCGGCGCTCGCCGGCGGTGGCGCCCTCCTGATCGCCATCGACCGCCCGGGACGCGACCCCGGCGGGGCCGGCACGCTCGAGGACGTCTCCTGGTCACAGGCGCTGACGGTCGGCCTGGTGCAGGTCGCGGCCCTCTGGCCCGGTATGTCCCGCTCCGGCGCCACGGTGATCGGCGGCCTCCTGGCGGGCCTCTCCCGCCGCGTCGCCCTCGAATTCTCCTTCTTCCTCGCGATCCCCACCCTCGGTGCGGCGTCGGTCTTCGCGCTCTGGGAGGCGCGCAAGGTGCTCGCCGCGCGCGACGTTCCCATCTTCGGGCTCGGCTTCGGCGTGTCGTTCGTCGTGTCGCTCGTCGTGATCGCGTGGCTGCTGCGGTACGTGGGCGATCACGATTTGCGGCCGTTCGGCTGGTATCGCATCGTGCTCGCGGCGATCGTGGTTGCTACCTTGTTGATCTGAGGTCGGGTCGTCGCGCGGCGGGAGACGGAGGGTCTCCGCCGCACCCGACGTTGGCAATCGGAGCAATGCTCTCCACGGGTGCAACGGAGACCCTCCGTCTCCCGCCGCGGGCCGGCCGGTCACTGATCGTCGACGTCGCGTCCACGATACGCGCGTGAGCGGGCGTACGACGCGCCTGCGGCGCGTCGTCGCCAGTCAGCAGTAGGCCGCAACATAGGGCCCGCGTCCGCTACGGCAGCCCAAGCGTGCGAGCTCTTCGGCCCGCCGAGACGCTAGCCGAAGATGACCGTGCTACGTCTCAAGCGCTCGACGTCGAGCAGCCGCTGCACCTCGAGGCGTACGTACTCCGCCCGCTCGTAGAGGAACTGGTCACGCGGCGTCCGCCGCATGGGGCGGGTCGGCATGACCGGTGGCCCGAAGCGGATGCGCCACTTGGTCGGCAACGGCAACAAGCCGAGCGGCCCGAGCAGCGGGAAGAGGCTCGGGATCGGGATGAACGGCACGCGCAGGATGCGCGGCAGCTGGGCGACGCGGAAGAGGGCGCGGCTCGTCTCCTCGGCGCCGATCACCGCGACCGGGATCACCGGCGCCTGCAGGCGCGTGCTGAGGTGCGCGACGCCGGTGCGGAACGGGCGTAGGCAGTATGCCTGGTGGTAGGGCTTGCCGAGCGCGTCCTCACCCTCGGGGAAGATGCCCACCGCCTCGCCACGGCGCAGCAGGACGTGACCGTTCGGGATCGTCGCCTCGACGCCGCCGAGACGGCTGAAGAGCGTGCCGATCATCGGCATCTCCGTGACGAACTTGGCGTACAGCATCCGCACGACGCGGTGGGCGGGATGCTCGTCCTCGACCGCGATCGAGATCATCGCCGCGTCGAAGGGCAGGGTGCCCGAGTGGTTCGAGGCGAGGAGCACGGGGCCGGTCGAAGGGATGTGTTCGAGGCCTTCGACCTCGACCCTCCAGTAGTACTTGTAGAGGAAGCGAAAGAAGGGTTTGACGCGTGTGCGCCAGTCCGGATCGAACCCGAACGGGTCCTTCCGCTTGCGCGCGCCCCGACAGTCCGTCTGCCCCGCCGTCTGCATCCGTCCTCCACGCCCTCGCGCTCACGTCCTGACGTGAGACCCACCTGGGCTGTAGCACATCCCAACAGAAGTGTCTCGGAATTTTGTGTCGTGTCGTGATCGAGAATCTGGCGCGGTGCGGCGCCCGAGATGCTCGGTCCGTCGCACGGCGGGAAACGGGGGCGGCGGCGCGCCTGCACCCGACGTTCGCAAAAGGTTCAGTGCTCTCCACGGGTGCAGGTACGCCGCCGCCCCCGTTCCCGTTTGCGACAAAACGGCCAATTTGCGCCTCGGATCGAGGTCCGACGGCACCCCAACTTGCAACCGTCTGACCTGCGCGATACGCCTGTCTGTCTGCATGGCTAAGTTCTTTCGGGGCGATAAGCGGCGGCGGGAGATGGACCGTAAGCGCCGCACTGAAGAGAAGCAGCGCAGGGTTGCGATGCGCCGGGACCTGCGTGCGCGCGGGTTGGATCCCGACTTGTACGACTCCAACGGCAATCTGCGGCCGGTCGACCCGGCTACCGGTCAGCCGCATCCGGAAGCGGACGACGACGACGATACGGACGGCGCCGAGCCTGGCGCGTAGCCGTCGCGCGACTCCCTTCCCCCTGCATGATCCTGGCCCGACGAACGACGCTCGCCCTGGCGGCCGTGCTGATCCTGGTTGCGGCCGGCTGTTCGCGGCACGAGGAGACCACAATGGCCGATTCCCCGACGAAGACCCCCGGCGCGGCCGCGGGGCAGGCACCCCAGACGACTTCCGGCGGCGTGCAGTACGTGGACGAGAAGCCGGGCGACGGTGCCGAGGCGCAAAAGGGGCAGACCGTGACCGTGCACTACACCGGCTGGCTCGCCGACGGCACCAAGTTCGACAGCTCGCATGACCGGAAGCAGCCCTTCAAGTTCAAGCTGGGGCAGGGGCAGGTGATCAAGGGCTGGGACGAGGGCGTGGCGGGCATGAAGGTCGGCGGCATCCGCAAGCTCACCATTCCGCCCGATCTCGGCTACGGCGCCCGCGGCTTCGGCCGCGCGATCCCGCCGAACGCGACGCTGACGTTCGAGGTCGAGCTCCTGGCGACGCAGTAGCGGACGCGGCGCGTGTCGTCCGCCGAGCAACTGCGGGTGATCGCGTTCGAGAGCCGGCGCACGGCCGAGATCGCGACGCTGATCGAGCGCCAGGGGGGCGCGCCGTTCGTCGCGCCCGCGATGCGCGAGGTGCCGCTCGGCGATCAGCACGAGGCGCTGGCGTTCGCGGGCGCACTGGCGCGCGGCGCGATCGACGTCGTCGTGCTGCTGACCGGCGTCGGGACGCGTGCCCTCGTCGCGGCGGTCGCGTCCGTGCTGCCGCGGGAGCAGCTGGTCGCGGCGCTCGGCCGGGTCGTGACCGTGGCGCGGGGGCCGAAGCCCGTCGCGGCGCTGCGGGAGCTCGGTCTCGCGCCGACGCTGACGATCGCCGAGCCGAACACCTGGCGGGAGCTGCTCGCAGGTCTCGACGCGCGCGGACCGCTCACCGGCACGCGCATCGCGGTGCAGGAGTACGGCGTCAGCAACCCGGAGCTGCTCGCGGGCCTCGCGGCGCGCGGCGCGACGGTCACGCGCGTGCCGGTCTACCGCTGGGCGTTGCCCGACGACGTCGGCCCGCTGCGCGCCGCCGTCATGCGACTCGCCGCGGCGGACGCCGACGTCGCGCTCTTCACCAGCGCGACGCAGGTGGAGCACCTGGTGCAGGTGGCGCGCGAGGCCGGCGCGCTCGATGACGTGCGCCGCGGCATGGCGCGCGTCGTCGTGGGGTCCGTCGGTCCGGTCTGCAGCGAGGCGCTGCGGCGCGCCGGGTTCGCGGTCGACGTCGAGCCGACGCACCCGAAGATGGGACCCCTGGTCCTCGAGACCATGCGCGCCGCGCCGGCGCTGCTCGCCACTCGACGGGGCGCCCCCCGCCTGGCATAGCTGTCGGGTGCCCGACGCGCCGCGGTTTCTGCGCGCCTGCCGCCGCGAGCCCACCGATTGCACCCCCGTCTGGCTCATGCGGCAGGCGGGACGCTTCCTCCCCGAGTATCGCGCGCTGCGTGAACGGCACGGTTTCCTCGAGCTCTGCAAGACGCCCGCGCTCGCCGCCGAGGTGACCCTGTTGCCGATCCGCCGCTTCCCGGTCGACGCAGCCATCCTGTTCGCCGACATCCTGCTCATCCTCGAGCCGATGGGCGTCGGCCTCGAGTTCGCCGCCGGCGATGGGCCGGTGATCCACCGTCCGGTGCGGCGGCGCGAGGACGTCGACGGTCTGCTCCACGCGGCGCCGGAGCAGGCGCTCGCCTTCGTGCTCGATACCGTACGCGCGGTGCGTACCGAGCTGGCGGCGCGCACGCCGCGCGTTCCCCTGATCGGCTTCGCGGGCGCACCCTTCACCTTGGCGTCGTATCTGATCGAGGGACGCGGCTCGCGCGACTACGTGCACACGAAGAGCCTCATGTACGGCGATCCCGCCGCGTGGCACGCGCTCATGGAGCGGCTCGCAGAGGCGACGGTCGACTACGTGAAGGCGCAGATCGCGGCCGGCGCGGAGGCGGTGCAGCTCTTCGACAGCTGGGTCGGTTGCCTCGGCCCGGATGACTACCGGACGTACGTGCTGCCGCACATGAAGCGCGCGCTCGCCGCGATCGGTGCGGCCGGCGTGCCGGTCATCCACTTCGGCACCGGCACCGGCGCGCTCCTCGAGCTGATGCGCGAGGCCGGCGGCGACGTCATCGGGCTCGACTGGCGGGTCGATCTCGCCGAGGCGTGGGGCCGCCTCGGGGACGGCGTCGGCGTGCAGGGCAATCTCGATCCGGTCGCGCTCTTCGCGCCGCCCGAGGAGATTCGCCGTCGTGTGGCGCGCATCCTCGAGCGGGCGGCCGGCCGGCCGGGTCACGTCTTCAATCTCGGACACGGCGTGCTCCCGGCGACGCCGGTCGCGCACGTCGCGGCGGTCGTCGATGCCGTGCACGAGCTGAGCGCGCGCGCGTGACGCCGTCGGCGACGGTGCCCACCATGCCAGCAATCGACGCCGTGCTCCTGGTCGCATTCGGCGGACCGGAGCGGCCCGAGGACATCCGGCCGTTCCTCGACGCGGTGCTGCGCGGCCGTCCGGTGCCGCCCGAGCGCTACGAGGAGGTCGTCCGTCACTACGAGCTGATCGGCGGCCGCTCGCCGCTGAACGAGCTCACCTTCCGCCAGGCGCGCGGCCTCGCCGATCTGCTGGCGGCCGAGGGGCCGCGCCTCCCGGTGTACGTCGGCATGCGCAACTGGACGCCGACGATCGCCGACACGCTCGCCGCCATGCAGCGCGACGGCGTGCGGCGTGCCGTCACGGTCCTGCTCGCGGCGCATCGCGCCGAGGCCAGCTGGGAGCGCTACCGGTCGGCGCTCGACGAGGGCCGGGCGCGGCTCGGCGCGTCGGCGCCGGCGCTCGCGTACGCCGGGCGCTGGTTCGATCATCCCGACTTCGTCGCGGCCAACGTCGCGCGCGTGCGCGAGGCGTTCGCCGCGGCACCTGCGGAGACCGCGCTCGTGTTCACCGCGCACAGCATCCCGCGGGCGATGGCCGCTGCGTCGCCCTACGTGCAGGAGCTCGAGACCTCGTGTCGGCTCGTCGCGGCCGAGCTCGGGCGGCCGTTCACGCTCGCCTACCAGAGCCGCAGCGGCGGGCCGCGCGATCCCTGGCTCGAGCCCGACATCAACGAGTCCCTGCGCGTGCTCGCGGCGCGCGGTACGCGGCATGTCGTGGTGTCGCCGATCGGCTTCGTCTGCGATCACGTCGAGGTGCTCTACGATCTCGACGTCGAGGCGTGCGCCACCGCGGCCTCGCTCGGTGTCGGCTTCTCGCGCGCCGCGACCGCGAACGACCATCCGGCGTTCATCCGCATGCTGGCGGAGGTGGTACGGGCGAGGCTCGCGGCGCCAGAGTCCCCACCCGAGTCCACATGATGGCGCGCGACGTCATCGTCATCGGCGGCGGGCTCGCCGGCCTGGCGGCGGCGCATCGCCTCACCGAGCTCGCCGCCGAGCGCCGTGTTCCGATCCGGGTGACCTTGCTGGAGGCGGCACCGCGCCTCGGCGGCTCGATCGCGACGGAGCGTATCGACGGCTTCCTCGTCGAGGCGGGGGCGGACTCGTTTCTCACCGAGAAACCGTGGGCGCTCGCGCTCTGCCGCCGTCTCGGGCTCGACGACCGTCTCATTGGTACGCGCGACGAGCAGCGACGGACCTTCGTCGTGCGCGACGGGCGGCTGCAGCCGTTGCCGCAGGGGTTTCTCCTGATCGCGCCGACGCAGCTCGGACCGCTCGTGCGCTCGCCGCTCTTCACCTGGGCCGGGAAGCTGCGCATGGCGGCCGATCTCGTCCTGCCGCGCGGCCCGGCGCGCGGCGACGAAAGCCTCGCCGCGTTCGTCAGCCGCCGCGTCGGCCGCGAGGCGTTCGAGCGCGTCGTGCAGCCGCTCGTCGGCGGCATCTACACCGGCGATGCGGAGCGTCTGAGCGTCGCCGCGACCATGCCGCGGCTCGTCGAGATGGAGCGGCGCTCGCGCAGCCTGATCCTCGGTATGCGCCGCCAGGCGCGCGCCGCGGCGGCGCAGAGCGGCGCCCGCTGGAGCCTCTTCGCGAGCTTCGCGGACGGCATGCAGACGCTGGTCGATGCGCTGGTGCGGCGGCTCCCCGAGGGCGCGGTCCGTCTCGACGCGCGGGTCGCGAGCCTGCGGCCGCCCGTCGCGCTGCCCCTCGCGTCGCGGGACGTCGCTCCCGCGGCGGCGGACGAGGGTGCGGCATCCGGATGGGAGGTGGCGCTCACGACCGGCGAGCGCCTGCACGCGCCGAGCGTGATCGTCGCGACGCCGGCGTACGTCGCCGCGGATCTGGTCCGGTCCTTCGACGGCAGCCTGGGGGACGAGCTCGCGGGCATCGCCTACGCCTCGTCCGCCATCGTCACGTTCGCGTTCCCGCGCGCCGACGTGCCGCACCCGCTCGACGGCTTCGGCTTCGTCGTCCCGGCAATCGAGCGGCGGCGCGTGATCGCGGGCTCGTTCTCGAGCGTCAAGTACGCCGGGCGCGCGCCCGCGGGCGCAGTGCTGCTGCGGCTCTTCTGCGGCGGCGTGCTCGGGCCGGACGTAACCGGCCTTGCCGACGACGAGCTGATCGCCCTCGCGCGCGACGAGCTGCGCGCGCTGCTCGGTGTCACCGCGACGCCGCGTCTCGTGCGCGTGCAGCGCCACCCGCGCGCGATGCCGCAGTACGAGCTCGGACATCTCGATCGCCTCGGGCGCATCGACGCGGCGTTGCGGCGTCACCCCGGGCTCGCGCTCGCGGGCAGCGCGTACCGCGGCGTCGGGATCCCGGATTGCATCCACAGCGGCGAGAGCGCGGCCGAGCGCGTCGCGGGAGCCGCGGCGGGCGCCGGTGAGGCGCCGGAAGGGTCCGGCGGCGCGCCGGTTCCGTCCCCCGCGGGCCCTTGATAGAAACCCACGCCATGTTGCGTACCCCACTCTGCGATCTGCTCGGCATCGAGCATCCGATCATGCTGGCGGGCATGGGCGGCGTGTCCTACTCCGGCGTCGCGGCCGCGGTCTCCGAGGCGGGCGGCTTCGGCTGTCTCGGTGCCGCCGGCATGCAGTACGAGGAGATGACGCGCGAGATCCGCGCCGTACGCGCCGCCACCTCGAAGCCCTTCGGCGTCGACCTGCTCACGGCGAGCCCGCGCGACATGGTGCCGTTCGTGGAGACGATCTGCGCCGAGGGCGCTCGTGCGTTCGTTGCCGGGCTCGGCGTGCCGGCGAAGGTCGTCGATCTCTGCCATCGCAACAACGTTCTCGTCGTCAACATGTGCGGCAAGGTGTCGCACGCGAAGGCCGCCGTCGACGCGGGCTGCGACATCGTCGTCGCCCAGGGCACGGAGGCGGGCGGACACACCGGGCAGATCGCGACCATGGCGCTCGTGCCGATGATCGTCGACGCGGTGAAGATCCCCGTCGTCGCCGCCGGCGGCATCTTCGACGGCCGCGGCCTGGTCGCCGCGCTGGCACTCGGCGCGCAAGGCATCTGGATGGGAACGCGGTTCATTGCCTCCGCCGAGGCGCGGGCGCACGATCTCTACAAGCAGCGCATCCTCGACATCGACGAGACCGGCACCCTCATCACGCGCTGCTACAGCGGCAAGACGATGCGCGCCATCCGCACCGACTACACCGACGAGTGGGAGGTGAAGAAGCAGGAGCTGCAGCCGTTCCCGATGCAGGCCATGCGCGCGACACAGGACGGCGTCTGGAACACGCTCGTTGGACCCGAGGCCGGGCTCGACCCGAACCGCGACTGCATGCCGGCGGGGCAGAGCGCCGGCGGCATCCACGAGGTGCGGCCCTGTCGCGCCATCATCGACGACATCGTGGCGCAAGCGAGCGCGATCATCGCGGGCTTGCCGGCGCCCACGCGCAAGGAGGCGAGAGCATGAGCAACCCGATTCCCGAGGCCTTCCGCCCGCTCCTCACGGACGACACCAAGGCGTTCGCCGAGCTCGCGACGTTGCTGCCCGACGGCAGCCCGCAAGTGACGCCCGTGTGGTTCGATACCGACGGCGACACGATTCGCGTCAACACCGCCAAGGGCCGTTGGAAGGATCGCAACATGCGCCGCGACGGCCGCGTCGCGCTGTCGATCATGGATCCGTCGAACTCGTATCGGTACGTCCAGATTCGCGGCAAGGTCGAGAAGGTCACGGAGCAGGGCGCCGATGCGCACATCGATCGCCTGGCCAAGAAGTATATGGGCGTCGATAGCTACCCGTTCCGGCAAGCCGGAGAGCAGCGCGTCATTTTCGTGATCCGCCCGGAGCGCGTCACCACTATGGGGTAGCCGTCCGGGCTCGTCGCACTTTTTCTCCCCGAACCCGTTACACCGCGCTGTGGCGAGTGCGCTTTCGCGTCGGCGAACGCGCACTTTTTTATATCCTTGCGTGCGCAAATTGCGCTATGACACCCCTCGGAGGACCCCTTGATGAAGACACTCAGGGAGATCATGCGCGAGGGCTTCATCTTCGCGGTGCAACGGTCCGCTCCCGTTGCGGTGGCAGCGCGCGTCATGGAGACGCACAACGTCGGCATCGTCGCCGTCCTCGACGGCGCGCGCCTCGTCGGCGTCTTCTCCGAGCGCGACGTCGTGCGTCGTGTGGTGAACCGCAGTCGGGATCCCGAGACGACACCCGTCGAGGATGTCATGACCCGCGAGATCGTCGTCGCGGGCGAGGACGAGGACTACCAGTCGGCGATGCGCAAGATCGACCACGCCAACATCCGCCACCTCCCCATCGTCGCCGGCGATCGTCTGGTATCGATGCTGTCCATTCGCGACCTGATGCGTGTCGACATGGCGCGCATGTCCGAGGAGATCGCTTCGCTGCACGAGTACCTCTACCAAGTTCCGAAGTAGCGTCCGTCGGTTCTCCTTAAGAGGTCCGTCGTTGGTCGGGGAGGCGGAGGGTGTCGTGCTCGCACCCGACGCTCGCCATCAGTTCAGATGCTCGCCAACGGGTGCAAGCACGACACCCTCCGCCTCCCCGACGAGCATCGCTCTCGGCAACCGACGCACTCCCGCACCGAAGCCGAGACGCTCGCGCTGCGCGCGTCGCTTGCCTGGCAGTTCCGCACCCGTGGAGAGCACTGAACCTCTTGCGAACGTGGGGTGCGGGCCCGAGGACCCCCGCGCAACGCGGTGAGGGACGGACGCCACGCAAGAGGGCGCCGCTGTGCGTCACCCGGTTTGAGTTGCTCCCCGCCCGCCGCTACAACGACGCCATGGCTGCCAAGGATTCGCTGAGCGTTACCGACAACAGGACCGGCCAGGCCTACGAGCTCCCCATCGAGAGCGGTACGATCCGCGCGATGGACCTGCGGAAGATCAAGACGGGGCCTGACGACTTCGGCCTCCTGGCGTACGACCCGGCGTTCATGAACACCGCCTCGTGCAAGAGCCGGATCACCTTCATCGATGGCGATCAGGGCATCCTGCGCTACCGCGGCTACCCGATCGAGCAACTGGCGGAGCGCAGCAACTACCTGGAGACCGCGTATCTGCTGGTCAAAGGCGAGCTGCCGAAGCCCTCGCACCTCGACGCCTTCGTCCACAACATCACGCACCACACCATCATCCACGAGAACATCAAGCTCTTCATCGACGGCTTCCACTACGACGCGCACCCGATGGGCATCCTGATCGGGACCGTAGGCGCGCTCTCGACCTTCTATCCCGACGCCAAGCAGATCTTCGATCCGGAGTCGCGGCGGGTGCAGACCCACCGGTTGATCGCGAAGATGCCGACCATGGCGGCCTTTGCCTACCGCCACTCGATCGGCATGCCGTACGCCTACCCCGACAACGACCTCAGCTACACCGGGAACTTCTTGAACATGCTGTTCAAGATGACCGAGCTCAAGTACAAGCCGAACCCCGCGCTCGAGCGCGCCCTCGACGTGCTCTTCATCCTGCACGCCGACCACGAGCAGAACTGCTCGACCAACGCCATGCGCAGCGTCGGCAGCTCGCAGGTCGATCCGTACTCGGCGATCGCCGCCGCGACGGCCGCGCTCTACGGGCCGCTCCACGGCGGCGCCAACGAGGCCGTGATCCGCATGCTGATGGAGATCGGCTCGACCGAGAAGATTCCCGCCTACATCAAGAGGGTGAAGGCAGGCGAGGTGAAGCTCATGGGCTTCGGCCACCGCATCTACAAGAACTACGATCCGCGCGCGAAGATCATCAAGGAGGTCGCGGACGAGGTGTTCGAGGTGACCGGCCGCAGCGCGCTGCTCGACATCGCGCTCGAGCTCGAGCGGATCGCCCTGGCCGACGAGTACTTCATCTCGCACAAGCTCTACCCGAACGTCGACTTCTACTCGGGGATCATCTACCAGGCGATGGGATTCCCGATGGACATGTTCCCGGTACTGTTCGCGATCCCGCGAACGGCGGGATGGCTGGCGCAGTGGGCGGAGATGCTGCTGGACGAGGAGCAGAAGATCGCGCGTCCGCGCCAGATCTATCTAGGCCCAGAGAAACGCGACTACGTCCCGGTGAGCGAGCGCCCGGAGTAGGGCGTCAGCGGACGACGAAGAACGCAACGGCGACGATCACGACGCCGCCGATCATGCCGAGCGCGACGTACAGGGAATCTGCCATGCGCCAACTATGCACCAGCCGCGCCGCGTTCGACAAGAAAAAAGCGCAGTGAAAAGGGGTTGAAAAAGATGGATGCCGCCTACCTCCCCGCCTTCGTTCTCGCTCGCGCAGTGCGTCGTCGCGAACGCTCTCCCGTGGAGCTGGTGCGGGCCGCGCTCGCCCGGATCGAGGCCCTCAACCCCTCGCTGAACGCATTCGTTGCGCTGCGCGCCGAAGCGGCGCTCGCCGAGGCGGCGGCCCTCGAGCGCCGCATCGCGGCAGGGGAGGACGTCGGGCCGCTCGCCGGTCTGCCGGTCGGGGTGAAGGATCTGGAGGACGTCGCCGACATGCCGACGACCTTCGGCTCGATCCCCTTCAAGCACTGGCGGCCGCGCGGCGACTCGGTGCAGGTAGCGCGTCTCAAGCGGGCAGGGGCGATCATCCTCGGCAAGACCAACACGCCCGAGTTCGGCTACACCGGCCTCACCAAGAATCTCGTCTTCGGCGTCTCCCGCAACCCGTGGAATCTCGATCGCACGCCCGGCGGGTCGAGCGGCGGCTCCGCCGCGGCGATCGCATCGGGCATGGTGCCGCTCGTCACGGCGTCCGACGGCGGCGGCTCGGTGCGCATCCCGGCCTGCTACGTCGGCGCCTTCGGGCTGAAGCCGTCGTTCGGCCGCATCCCGGTGGGCGCGCGCGAGCCCGGCAACATGCTGCCGTGGGTCGATACGGTTTGCTATGGCCCACTCACGCGCAGCGTGCGCGACGCGGCGCTCTTCCTCGACGCCGTCGCCGGTCCCGATCCGTTGGATCCGGACTCGCTGCCGCTGCCGGGCATCTCGTACGAGGCGACCCTGGAGCGCTTCCCGGCGCGCCTCAAGATCGGCGTCAGCAAGACGCTCGGCTACGCGCTCGTGCAGGACGACGTGTGGCGCGAGGTCGAGAGCGCGGTCGGCGTCTTCCGCGATCTCGGTCACGACGTGGAGATGATCGACGACGAGCTGCCCGACCTCGGCATCGAGTGGGCGCTCGTCTGCGCCGCCGAGAGCTATGCGCTCCTCGCGCCCGAGCTCGAGAAGCATCGCGGCGAGTGGGGCAGGGCGTTCCTCGAGGGTCTGGAACGCGGCCGCGACATCACGCCCGAGTTCATGGGGAAGGCGGCGCGCAAGCGCGCGCTGCTGAACGAGGCGCTGGCACGCATCTTCGAGCGCTACGCGCTGCTCCTCACCCCGACCCTGCCGACCGATGCGTTCGACGCCGCGGGCCCCTTCCCGCGCGCCATCAACGGCCAGCCGATCCCGACGGCGCTCGGTGCGGTCGCGTTCACCTACCCGTTCAACTTCTCCGGCCATCCGGCCGGCACCGTGCGTGCGGGCTTCAGCGACGCCGGGCTACCCGTCGGGCTGCAGATCGTCGCGCCGCGCCACCAGGATCAGCTCGTCCTCCAGGCGGCATACGCCTACGAGCAAGCCGCGCCGTGGAGCGACCGCTGGCCGGAGCTGTGAGCATTCCTTCCACGGCACTGCTGGGTGCGATGGTGGGGGCACCGGCCGTCGCGGCACCGCTGGGTGCGACGGTCGCGGCACTGGCGCCGCCGGCCGGCTTCATGGTCGGGCCCGTGCGCGTCGAGCCGAACGTCATCCTCGCGCCCATGTCGGGGATCACCGACTCGGCGTATCGCTCGGTGGTGAAGGACCTGAATCCCGGCGCCGTCGGCCTCGTGGTGACGGAGTTCGTCAGCATCGAGGCGCTGGCGCGGCAGAACCTGCGCACGCACCGCATGCTGCGCTACCTGCCGCGCGAGCGGCCGCTCTCGGTCCAGCTCTTCGGCGCCTCACCCGCGCGCATGGCCGAGGCGGCGCTGATCGCGCAGGATCTCGGCGCCGACCTCGTCGACGTCAACTGCGGCTGCCCCGTGCCGAAGGTGGTCAAGAAGGGCGGAGGCGCCGAGCTGATGCGGCAGCCCGTGATCCTGGCCGAGGTGTTCCGCGCCCTGCGGCGCACGCTCGCGATTCCGTACACGGTGAAGATCCGCGCCGGCTGGGACGATCAGTCGCGCAACGCCGTCGAGGTCGCGCGCATGGCGGAGGGCGAGGGCGTCTCGATGATCGCGGTGCACGGGCGGACGCGGCAGCAGCTCTATACCGGACGCTCGGACTGGGACATCATCGCGGCGGTGAAGCGCGCCGTGCGCGTCCCGGTCGTCGGCAGCGGCGACATCGAGCAGGCGTCCGACGCGCTGCAGCGACTCGCGACGAGCGGCGTCGACGGCGTGATGATCGGCCGCGGCACCCTCGGGCATCCGTGGATCTTCCGTGAGATCGCCGCGCTCCGCGCCGGCGGCGTGCCGATGCCGGTCGGCCTCGCGGAGCGGGTCACGGCGATCGACATGCTGCTCGGGCGCCTGGCGGCCGACCTGCCGCCGGAGAGCGCGATCGGCCGTGCACGCGGTCTCGCATGCCGCATGATCAAGTTCGTACGGGGCGGCGCCTCCATTCGCGAGGCGCTGACGCGCGCCCCGTCGATCGACGCAATGCGCGAATTGCTGGCCGCGGCGGTCGCTGCTGCGGCCGCCGAGCCGGCGTTTCCGGCGGACCCCCGCGAGCTTGAGTACGCGGAAACGCCATAGTAATTCCCGACCGACGGCGGATTCACGGTCAGCGCAACCCGCGCCCCCCCGGTGGGTTGCAATCAGGGTCCACCACCCGGTGCGGGGACGCGCCGGCAAAACCAAGGAGGTTCGAGCTATGCGAAAGGCACTATTGAGCGTCGCCGGTGCGAGCGTGCTGGTTCTGGCCGGCGCGACGATCGGGTCGGCTCAGGTGAATTGCGGCATCGTCAACAAGGACCTGAAGATGGGTCGGACCGCGCAGGACATCGCCGAGCGGATGATGATCTCGACCGATGACGTGAAGAAGTGCGAGGAGCAGGCCAAGAAGGATGCGCCCGCTGCGGCGCCGGCGGGAGAAGCCAAGCCCGCAGCCGCGCCCGAGGGCAAGGGCGACATGAAGTAAGCCGCTTTCACGGCAACGACGCGACGCCGGCGCGGCCCTGGGCCCCGCCGGCGTCGTCGTCTGGCGACGAGTCAGTCGCTCAGGATCGAGTCGAGGCCCTGGTCCAGCTTCCGCTGGTGGATCTGGGCCCGGATGCGGGTGAACAGCTCGCGCTTGTTGATCGGCTTCGTCAGGAATTCGCTCACGCCGAGCTTCATCCCGACGACGCGCGTCTCCATGTCGTCCTTGGCGGTGAGCAGGATCACGGGGACGTCGCGGGTGCGCGTGTCGTTGCGCAGCTTCTCGCACACCTCGAATCCGTTCATCTGGGGCATCATGACGTCGAGCAAGATGACGTCGATCTGCTCCTTGGTGGCGATGGCCAGGGCCTCGGTGCCGCTCTGTGCGCGCAGCACCTCGAACCCGTCCTTCTCCAGCAGCCGGTAGAGAATCTCGACGGCATGTTTGTCGTCGTCGACGACCAGCACGCGTCCTTCGTGCTTTGCTTCCATGTCAGCCTCCTGCATGCGGCTAGAGCAGATAGCTTTGCGCGGGCTGATAGCTCGGCCCGCCTTTACGCCGTCGCAGCTTGGCGACGAGCGTCGTGCGCTTCAGTCCGAGCAGGCGTGCCGCCGCCTGCTTGTTGCCCTTGGTGCGTCGGAGCGCCTCCTCGATGAGGCGATTCTCGAACTCCTCGACGGCGCTGTTCAGGTCGAGGCCGCTCTCCGTGAGGCTCGGCTTCGGGATGCGCTTCTCCGAGATGAACGAGCGGATGTTGCTCGGGAGGTGCTCGATGCGGATGGTCGCCTCCTCGGAGAGGATGACCACGCGCTCGAGGAGGTTCTCGAGCTCGCGCACATTGCCCGGCCAATCGTATTCCCAGAGGTGCACCATCGCGTCCTCGCTGATCTGCACCGGACGCTCGGGACGCTTGCGGTTGTGCTTCTCGAGGAAGTGATCGACGAGGAGCGGGATGTCGGAGCGCCGCTCGCGGAGCGGCGGCATGATGATCGGAATCACTTGCAGCCGGTAGAAGAGATCCTCGCGGAACGCGTTGCGCTCCACCTCTTGCTGCAGATCCTTGTTGGTCGCGGCGATCACCCGCACGTCCACCCTGATGGTGCGGTCCGCGCCGACCGGGCGAATCTCGCGATCCTGCAGCACCCGCAGCAGCTTCACCTGCAGCGGCGGGCTCATCTCCCCGACCTCGTCGAGGAAGATGGTGCCGCCGTTCGCCAGCTGAAACATGCCCGCACGCGCGCCGATCGCGCCGGTGAAGGCGCCGCGCTCGTGCCCGAAGATCTCGGATTCCAGCAGCTCGGCCGGGATCGCACCGCAGTTGACTGGAATGAACGGCTTGTCAGCTCGCGGAGAGAGTGCGTGGATCGCGCGCGCCACCAGCTCCTTGCCGGTGCCGCTCTCGCCCATGACCAAGATCGTGGCGTCGGTCGCCGTGACCTTCTTGATAAGGACCTGGATTTTTTGGACCAGCGGATGCTGGCCTATGATGAACGGGAAACCTTCCATGTACGAGTTCTCCAGGGGTCTTGGGGGTGTGAAAAAGGTAACAGCGCACTATCGGCCGAACAAGACAAAATCTTTGGTGAGCCTCAGCGAACGTCCTGTAGGACACGGTGACAGGTGCTTTGCCGCGCGGCGAGATGTTGACTCGTCCGGTGTCCGCATGAGACTTCGCACATCGCACGACCGAAGGAGACGAATGCCGACTGCGAAGAAGAAATCGAAACCCTCACGTCCAACCACACGTGCCGCGCGTCCCGACGGGCGCCGTCCGCGTGAGCTTCGTCCCGTCATCATCACGCCGAACTACCTGCGCCACGCCGAGGGCTCGGCGCTGATCGAGTTCGGCCTGACGCGCGTGCTGTGCGCGGCATCCATAGAGGAGAGTGTGCCGCCGTTCCTGCGGGGCAAGGGTCGGGGCTGGGTGACCGCCGAGTACGGCATGCTGCCGCGCTCGACGCACACACGCTCCGACCGCGAGGCCGCGCGCGGCAAGATCGGCGGGCGGACGCAGGAGATCCAGCGCCTCATCGGCCGCAGCCTGCGCGCCGTCACCAACCTCGACGCTCTCGGTGAGCGCTCGATCCTGATCGACTGTGACGTCATCGAGGCCGACGGCGGCACGCGCACCGCCGCCATCACCGGCGCCTACGTGGCGCTGGCGCTCGCCGTCGCCAAGCTGGAGGCGAGCGGGCAGCTCACCGGGCGCGTGCTCGTCGACTCCGTCGCCGCCGTCAGCGTCGGCATCTGCGCCAATCGCCTCTGCCTCGACCTCGCCTACGCCGAGGACAGCACGGCCGAGGTCGACATGAACGTCGTCATGACCGGGCGCGGACGCTTCGTCGAGGTGCAGGGTACGGCCGAGGGTAAGCCGTTCACCAACGCGCAGCTCACCAGCATGACCGCGCTCGCCGCCGAGGGCATCGCGCGCCTCTGCGCGGACCAGCGCGAGGCCCTGGCGCGTGGCGCGGCGCCCCGTGCCTGATCCATCCCTCCCGCCGCGCCTGATCCTCGCCACGACCAATCGCGGCAAGCTTGCCGAGCTGACCGCGCTGCTCGGCCCCCACGGCGTCGAGGTCGTCGCCATCGACGCCGTCCTCCCAGGATGGACCATCGAGGAGACCGGCACGACGTTCGCCGAGAACGCACGCGCCAAGGCGATCGACGTCGCGCGTCGGCTCCGCCGTCCCGCGCTTGGCGACGACTCGGGGCTCGAGGTCGCGGCGCTCGGCGGCGCCCCGGGCGTGCGCTCGGCGCGTTACGCCGGCGAGCACGCGGCCGATGCGGAGAACGTCGCCAAGCTCCTCGCCGCGCTGCAGGACGTGGCGGACGACAAGCGGCAGGCCGCCTTCCGCTGCGCCCTTGCGCTCGCGTGGCCAGGCGGCGCGCTCCTGGAGGTGGAGGGCCGCTGCGAGGGCACGATCGCGCGCGTGCTGCGCGGCACGAGCGGCTTCGGCTACGACCCCGTCTTCGTCGACCCGGCGAGCGGCAAGACCTTCGCCGAGCTCGGGGCTGCGGAGAAGAGTGCGCGCAGTCACCGCGGGCGGGCGCTCATGGCGTTGTGCGAGCGTCTCGGCGTGCCCGCGGAGCACGGTGCGCCTTGAAGTCACCCCGACGCGATGGTACGAACCGTGCTTCGGCGCGCGCCATCGAGCCAGCAGCGCGAGTCGGCGCGGAGCGTGCGAGATCGACGGGGCGTGGCGCAGCCTGGTAGCGCACCTGCCTTGGGTGCAGGGGGTCGGAGGTTCGAATCCTCTCGCCCCGATCCTTACACGCATCGCGACGAGGTGGTTGGCGCCAGTAGCTCAGGTGGATAGAGCAACGGCCTTCTAAGCCGTAGGTCAGGGGTTCGAATCCCTTCTGGCGCGCTCGGCTCCGCTAAAGAAAACGATTCATGGTGACTGTAGCTCAGTTGGTAGAGCACCGGATTGTGGCTCCGGGGGTCGAGGGTTCGAAACCCTTCAGTCACCCTTACGACCGGGCGGTCGGCTCGCACGAGCCGCCCGCCCGGCCGTTCTTCGCGCGGGATGACAGCGCGCGCGAAATCGTCTAGTGTCCGCCGTTCCGCACGTCGGGTTCTCGTGGGCCGGTAGCTCAACTGGTAGAGCAGCTGACTCTTAATCAGCGGGTTCGGAGTTCGATTCTCCGCCGGCCCATCTTTCGTATCCGCGTGTCCGCCTGTCGGCGCGTCTATGGCGACCGACTGTGATCGTCGGCGCAGATCACCTCGGCGGTCCACGGCGCGTACGCGTTCACGCCGCCCGACGTCGCGAACATGCGAATCAGCGCCTGGGTGAAGCTCTGGCGTGTTCGGATCTCGTACACCCGCGCCGCGCCGCCGCACTCGGCCGCGGCATCGACGACGACCTCCCGCGGCAGGTAGCCATACACATAGAAGCTGCGCCACGGCGACGAGCGGGGTGCGGTCACGGCCTCCGCCGCGGTACCGGCGGGAGCGAAGCCGGTGTATGCGGCGCGATAGCAGCCCGACGACGCCGCCAGCAGCACGGCCGCGATGCAGGCCTTCTTCATGACGAGGAGTCGCCGCCCTCGGCGCGACAGAAATACGTCGTCGAGCGGCTCGTCACGCCGAATGTCGGCAGCCACGCGAGCGCGCCCATCTCGCCTGGCGACTCGAGAATCGCGACCACGCCGTTCGGACAATCCCGACGCACATCACCGCGCGCAGTCGGCCCGAGCCCCCACAGAACGTACCAGTGGCGCTCGGTGACCTGAGCACCCACCGGCCCAGGTGCGAGCTCGAAACGCAGCGTCTGGCGATTACCGGGTCCGATGCACCCGGCAATCGCTGTGAGCATCGCCGCAACGAGGGCGACTCGCGCCCGTCGATCGCGAATCCGTCCCATGCCTCTGGGCTTGCCAGATTCATGCCCGCCGAGCACCTCGCGTTCGTGCGGTATCCGGCAGCTCCGACGCCGTACTGGTCGGCGCATCGTGCAAGGATTGCAGCGCATGAGAAGTGCGGGAAAGAACCGCACCGTCTCAGTGCTCGTCGGCGCCGCCACGGATGCGCTATCGCGCCTCAAGCCGTGGCGCGGGCCGTCCTAGCACGCGCGGGAGTCCGCGCGTAGCCAATGAATGCTTTCGGAGCGCTGGGCGGCTATGATGCGCCATGTTGAAGAACATCGTCGTCGTCGCGTTCGTCTCGCTCGCCCCCTGGGTCGTAGGAACTCCGAACGGGTTCTTTGGGTGACGTACGATCCCTTCTCGGACCTTGGATCCTTCCCCACAGTTTGCCCCTCGATCGTGGGGATTCGACGGGTCGACGCGCGCCGCCGCACATGGAATGCACGACGCCATGACGCTCCTTCCGCGCGACCTCTGTCCCCGTTGCGGCAGCGTCCACGCGCGGCCGATCCGGCGTTGGCAGGTCAGTGACTGCATCACGGTGCTTGTGGGTCGCCGGCCGTTTGCCTGCCAGGTCTGCCGGCGGCGCTTCCGCAGTCTCGGTCGCGTGGTCATGGCACTGCCGGTCGCGGCACCAGACCCGCCTCGGACCCGAGCGACCGCGCCGCGTGAGCTCAGCCCGCGGTGACGCGGGCAGCCGACGACTTGACTCCGCGTCGCGTGACGTCATCTAACGTAGCGCCGTGACTGCCACGCGAGAAGCGATCCTCGAGGCCGAACTGCCGATCGTCGACCCCCATCATCACCTCTGGGATCGGCCCACCGAAATCCTGAAGGACCTGCCCCCGTCCGATCACGGGTTCATGGACATCATCAAGCGGGTGCCGCGCTATCTTCTGGACGAGCTACTCGCCGATCTGCGCAGCGGCCACGACGTGCGTGCGACCGTCTATCTCGAGTGCGGCGCCATGTATCGCGCCGACGGACCGGAGGTGCTCCGCGCCGTCGGCGAGATCGAGTTCGTGAACGGCGTCGCGGCGATGACCGCGAGCGGCCTCTATGGTCCGGTGCGCGCGTGCGCCGGGATCGTCGGCCACGTCGATTTACGGATGGGCGCCGCCGTCGAGGACGTCCTGCGCGCGCACATCGCGGCGGGGCAGGGCCGCTTCCGCGGCATCCGCCACAGCGCCGCCTACGACGACGATCCTAACGTCCTCGGGCCGCTCGCCGGCCGCGTGCCGGCGGGTCTGTATCGCGATGCGAAGTTCCGGGAGGGCTTCGCGCGCCTGCAGAAGCTCGAGCTCTCCTTCGATGCGTGGCTGCTCGAGCCGCAGCTTCCGGATCTGATCGACCTCGCGCGCGCGTTTCCCGAGACGACGATCGTGCTCGATCACGTCGGTACGCCGCTCGGCGTCGGCGCGTACCGCGGAAAGCGCGAGGAGCGCTTCGCGACCTGGCGCTCCAACATCGAGACGCTCGCGCGCTGCGAGAACGTCGTCGTGAAGCTCGGTGGCCTCGCGATGCCGTTCGCCGCCTTCCCATGGTCCTACACCAATCGGCCGCGATCCTCCGAAGAGCTGGCTGATGCGTGGCGGCCGTACCTCGACGCGTGCATCGCCGCATTCACGCCGCGGCGCGCGATGTTCGAGAGCAATTTTCCCGTCGATAGCTACAGCTGCAGCTACGCGACGCTATGGAACGCGCTCAAGCGCGTCGCCTCCCGCTACTCCGCCGACGAGAAGGCGGCGATGTTCAGCGGCACGGCGGCGCGGGTCTATCGACTGAGCTTGTAACCCGTGTCGAGCCCTGCCTGACGATTCGCCGGCGCCTCACCTGACGCGGGGCTTGCCGTCTGACGAGTCGTCAGGTCGTGGTCGCCGGCACGACGCGGCCGTCGCGCAACTCGATCACGCGATGCGCGGTTCCTCGCTGGTGCCAATCTGGCGCCATACGCCCGCGACGACGAGCATACTGGCATGACCTGGGCGGGCCTACTTGTCCTGAACGGCCCGTTTTCCTAAGCGGTTCGTCGGCTGAAGTCGGCTCAGTACGCTCCGGCTCCGCGCTCTTAATCAGCGGGTTCGGAGTTCGATTCTCCGCCGGCCCATCGTCTTCAACATCCGCCGGTTGCAAGGCCGTATTGGTGTGTGCGGAATGGACGTGTATCGACGCGATGAAGCAGCAGTTGAGCTGCACGACGCTCCGCCGTTCGTCGGCGAGTTCCGCAACCAGTGGGCATAGGCCTTGAGGGCGACGAGCGGACTCGAGTGTCCCGTCAGCTCGGCCACGCGCGTGATCAGCTCCCCGCGCATGATGAGCGACGAAGCGAAGAAGTGCCGCAGTGACTTCGTCGCATGGCGGGCGTGGGTGATGCGCGTGTCACCGACGGGGGGCTCGTCGCTGACGCCCGCGCGCGGCAAAATCCGCGATGCGCCGCACGCTGCCCGCGACGCCGAGCCGCTCGGTATCCACGGTGTGATGCGCGCGGCGGTACAGTCGAGCCCGAGCGCGCAGCAGGCGGTCGAGCTCGGCTTTTGCGGCAGGACGGCCCGCCATCGGCCGGGGATCGCCTTGGCGCACGACCCGGTTCCAATGCGCGTCGGTGCCGGCGCGGAGCCACACCATGACGGTCGATTTTTCGAGGATGGTCCACGCTTCGGCATTCTCGACGATGCCGCCACCAGTCGCCACGACGGCACTCGGACCAGTCGCTACGATGCGGCGCAGCGCATCGACCTCGAGCCGCCGATAGTACGCCTCGCCGTGGGTCACGAAGATGTCGGACAGCGGGAGGCCCGCTTCTTCCTCGACGCGGTGGTCGAGCTCGATGAACGGCATGGCGAGACGTGACGCGACCTTGGCACCGATAGTACTCTTCCCCGCGCCGCGGACGCCGAGGAGCGCGATCACGTGGGGTCGCGGTTCCGCTTCTGCCTCAGCCTCAGCCACGATCGCCGCGGTCGTGGTGCCGAGCGCGCGCGCCAATCTGGCCAGGCGGAGAATCGACACGTTACCGCGGCCAGCGGCGATCTCGCCGAGGAACCGAGCCGATAGACCGGACCGCACGGCGAGCTCCTCGACCGAGAGGTCTTGGCTGGAACGCAGGCGTCCAACGACTGCACCCAGCCGCTCCAACAGAGCATCACCCATGAAGCAATATATTGCCGAACACGAAAGCCAGTTCAAGCATAATACTGCTTGACTACGAAGTCCTCGCACGCTAGACGCAGACATCATGGCGTCCGTGTTGGGCGTCGAGGCTCCGCCGCCTCGATTCAACTTCGCTGCGCACCTGCTCGCCCGGAACGCGGTGCGACCAGAGAAGTTGGCGTACGTCGACGACCAACGACAACTCTCCTACGGTGCGCTCGCGCGGCGCGTACGACAGGTTGCCGGAGGACTCGCGGACCTCGGTCTCGCCCGTGGCGACCGCATGCTGCTCGCGCTCGAAGACTGCGTCGATTGGCCGGCGCTGTTCCTCGGCGCTCTGCATGCCGGGGTGGTGCCGGTCGCGGTCAGCACGATCCTGCAGCCGGACGAGTATGCCTTCCTGCTCGCCGACAGCGGTGCGACGCTCGTTGCGACCTCCACCGCACAGCTCCCAGAGCTTAGTGCCGCACTCGATCGAGGCGAGCACTGCGTCCGTCACGTCGTCACCGCAGACGCATCACGCGGGCTCGACGACTTCCTCGGCTCGGCAACGCCGGCCACCACAGCTGCAGACACGCACCGCGACGATGTTGCGTTCTGGCTGTACTCGTCCGGATCAACCGGCAGGCCGAAAGGCACGCTGCATACGCACGCCAATCCGTACTGGACCGCCGAGCTCTACGGCCGAAGCGTGCTCGGTATCCACGAAAGCGACGTCGTGTTTTCAGCATCGAAGATGTTCTTCGCGTATGGACTGGGGAATTCGCTCAGCTTCCCGCTGTCCGTCGGCGCCACTGCCGTCCTGACGGCACGCCGCCCGACGCCCGAAGTCGTGGCTGCGCGGCTCGTCGAGCGGCGCCCCACCATCTTTTGCGGGGCCCCCACGGGATACGCCGCGTTGCTGGCCGCCCCATGTCTCCCGGCTCGTCACGAAACCGCACTCCGACTTTGCTCGTCGGCGGGTGAAGCGTTGCCCGCCGAGCTCGGCCGCCGGGTCGCCACGCACTTCGGTGTCGAGATCGTCGACGGCCTCGGGTCGACCGAGATGCTTCACATCTTCGTCTCGAATCGTCCTGGCGACGTACGCTACGGCACGACCGGCGTGCCGGTGCCGGGCTACGAGGTCGCGCTTCGGGACGAGGCCGGACGCGACGTCTCCGGCGGCGAGATCGGCGACCTGTGGGTCCGGGGACCCTCGGCCGCGTGCGGCTACTGGCAGAATCCCGAGCGTACGGAAGCGACCTTCCGAGACGGCTGGGTCAAGACGGGCGACAAGTACTCGCTCGGCGCCGACGGTCGCTACCTCTATGCCGGCCGTGGTGACGACATGATCAAGGTGAGCGGTTTGTACGTCTCGCCGTTCGAGGTGGAGGCCACGCTCACAGAACATCCCGGCGTGCTCGAGGCAGCCGTCGTTGGGGTCGCGGACGACGACGGCTTGATCAAACCGAGGGCGTTCGTCGTGCTGCGCCCCGGGCGGAATGGCGATGCGGCGTTCTGCGCGGCGCTCCAAGCCTTCGTGAAGGAACGTCTCGCCCCGTACAAGTACCCGCGGAGCATCGAGATCGTCGCCGAGCTGCCGAAGACCGCGACCGGCAAGATCCAACGCTTCCGTCTGCGCGAGCAGGCGAACAGGAGTCGCGCATGTCCATAGCGGAGACACCGATGCCGCTCATCCGTTTCGGTCGCCACCCGACGCGCTATCAGCACTGGCGACTCGATGTAGACGGCGCGGTCGCCACGCTCGCCATGAATGTAGCCGAGGACGGGGGGCTCTTTCCGGGGTACGCGCTGAAGCTCAATTCGTACGATCTCGGCGTCGACATCGAGCTCGCCGACGCGATTCAGCGTCTGCGGTTCGAGCATCCGGCCGTCCGCGCGCTGGTGATCACGTCACTTCGCGACCGGATGTTCTGCGCCGGCGCCAACATCGTCATGCTCGGTGCTAGCTCGCACGCCCACAAGGTGAACTTTTGCAAGTTCACCAACGAGACACGCATGTATCTCGAGGAGCTGAGCCGTGAGTCGGGCGTCCGTACGATCGCCGCCCTGAACGGTACTGCATCGGGAGGCGGGTACGAGCTGGCGCTCGCCTGTGACGAGATTCTGCTCGTCGATGATGGCTCCTCAGCGGTTTCTCTCCCCGAGGTGCCGTTGCTGGCGGTACTCCCCGGTACCGGCGGCCTCACGCGTGTCGTGGACAAGCGGAAGGTGCGGCGCGACCACGCCGACTTCTTCGCGACCACCGCTGAAGGCGTGCGCGGTGCGCGCGCGGTCGATTGGAAGCTCGTCGACGAGGTCGTGCCTCGCTCGCGCTTCCTATCGCGCGTCGCCGAGCGCGCGGCGGCAGTGGAAAGCATCCCCGCCAAGCAGGCCGCGACCGGCATCGAGCTGTGCCCACTCGAGCGGCGTGAGCACCAGGACGGCATCGAGTACCGGCATGTGCGGCTCGCGATCGACCGCACCAGCCGCGTCGCGAATCTCGTCGTGCATGCGCCGGATGGTCCGGAGCCGACTACTCCCGAAGAATTCCAAGCCGCCGGTGCGCGGGCGTGGGCACTCGCGGCGTGGCGTGAACTCGACGACGCGCTGTTGCACCTCCGCTTCAACGAGCCTGAGATCGGTCTCGTCGCGCTTCGCTCCGAGGGCGATGCGGAAAGCGTGCTCGCCGTCGACGCAACGTTGGCTCGACATTCCGAACACTGGCTCGTGAAAGAGATCCTGCTGCTGCAGAGCCGCGTCCTGAGGCGCCTCGACCTGACGGCGCGCACGTTTTACGCGCTCATCGAGCCGGGCTCGGCGTTCGCCGGATCGCTGTTCGAGCTGGTACTGGCCGCCGACCGCTCGTACATGCGCGACGATCCCGAGCGTCCCGTGACCGTCGAGCTCTCGCTGCTCAACGCGGGACTGTTGCCGATGACCTCCGGCCTGTCGCGGCTCGCGACGCGGTTCTACGGCGACGACGGGCACGTGGCGCGCGTTCTCGCGCATCGCGGACCGTTCGACTGCGAGGCGACGCGAGCCGCGGGACTCGTGACCTTCACGCCCGACGCCATCGATTGGGAGGATGAGGTCCGGCTCGCGATCGAGGAGCGCGCCGCAATGAGTCCCGATGCGCTCACGGGGATGGAAGCAAGTCTCCGCTTCGTCGGACCAGAGACGATGGAAACGAAAATCTTCGGCCGGCTGTCGGCGTGGCAGAACTGGATCTTCACGCGTCCCAATGCCACCGGCGCGAAAGGTGCGCTGACCCTCTACGGCAAGGCCGGGCAGCGGCCGGAATTCGACTGGCGCCGCACGTGAGCGCGCCGCAGGAGACCCTACGATGAGCACCATCGATCTGGAAGGCAAGATCCCGAACAACGTCGATCTCTCGGCGGACAAGCGCCTCCGACGCGCCCTCGAGCAATGGCAACCAGCCTTCCTCGACTGGTGGCGGACGATGGGCCCAGAGAGGTTCCAGGCCGACGACGTGTACTTGCGAACCGCGGTCTCCGTCGACGCGGACGGTTGGGCACACTTCGGCATGGTCAAGATGCCGGACTATCGCTGGGGCATTTTCCTCACCGATCGCGAGGACAATCGCACCATCGGCTTCGGGGACCATTTCGGTAAGCCGGTCTGGCAGGACGTGCCGGGCGAGCACCGGAACGCGCTCCGTCGCCTCATCGTCACGCAGGGCGACACCGAGCCGGCCTCGGTCGAGCAGCAGCGCCGCCTCGGCGCCACGTGTCCGTCGCTGTACGACCTGCGCAACCTCTTTCAAGTGAACGTCGAGGAAGGTCGGCACCTCTGGGCGATGGTGTACTTGCTCCACACCTACTTCGGGCGCGACGGCCGTGAAGAGGCGGAGGCGCTGCTGCAGCGGCGCTCGGGCGATCCCGACAAGCCGCGCATCCTGCAAGCGTTCAACGAGCCGATGCAAGACTGGCTGTCGTTCCTGATGTTCACGACGTTCACCGATCGTGACGGCAAGTATCAGCTCCTCGCGCTCGCCGAGTCGGCGTTCGACCCTTTGGCGCGAACGTGCCGCTTCATGCTGACCGAGGAAGCGCACCACATGTTCGTCGGCCAGACCGGCGTGGCGCGCATCATCCAGCGCACCGCGGAGCTCGTCCGCGCCGGAAAGGACCCCGAGCGCGAGGGCGCGCTCTCGTTCGCGCTGCTCCAGCGTTACATCAATTATTGGTACTCGGTGTCGCTCGATCTGTTCGGCGCCGAAGTGTCGACGAATGGCGCGGGCTACTTTGGCAGCGGACTGAAGGGGCGCCCCAAAGAAGGCCGCTATGCCGATCATTTGGTGCTCGACGGTGCCACGCTCGTTGAGCAGATGGAGAACGGTCTCCTCGTGCAACGCGAGGTCGCGCCACGTCTTGCCGTGAACCTCGAGGTCCGAAACGCGTATGCCGCCGATTGCCAGAACGCCCTCGACAAGTGGAACAAGCTCGTTGAGGATCTCGGCGTCGTCTTCCGCCTGCCGTCAGACCGGTTTCATCGTGCCGTCGGCACGTTCGCTGGCCACCCCTTCGACCCGAACGGGCAGCTGATCGGCGCCGACGAGCTCAATCGTCGTACGGCGGACTGGCTGCCGTCAGCCGCCGATCGCGCCTACGTGCAGAGCCTGATGACGCGCCCCGTGACGGGGCCCGGTCAGTTCGCGAGCTGGATCGCGCCGCCCGCCCGAGGCATCGACGGCAAACCCGTCGACTTCACCTACGTGCGCTTCAACCAAGCGTAGCGGCATGAGGTCATCGATGACAGCCAGAGACGTTGATGCAGTAATTGTGGGCGCCGGCTTTTCCGGCCTGTATGCCACCCACCGGCTGCGAAACGTGCAGGGACTCACCGTGCAATGTTTCGAGGCAGCCGAGGGCCCCGGCGGGGTGTGGTACTGGAACCGGTATCCGGGTGCGCGCTGCGATTTCGAGAGCATCTTCTACTCTTACACGTTCGATGAAGCGCTGCAGCGTGAATGGCGATGGACCGAGCGCTTCGCCGCGCAGCCGGAGATCCGGGCCTATCTCAACCACGTCGCGGATCGGTTCGACCTGCGCCGCAGCTTCCGGTTCAACACTCGCGTCAGGTCGGCGGTGTGGAACGAGCAGACCAACCGCTGGACCGTCCGAAGTGACGACGGCGCCGTCACCACCGCCCGGTTCTTCATCAACGCCGCAGGTGCGTTCTCGGTGTTCAAGAAGAACGACTTCCCCGGCCAGGACGATTTCCACGGAACAGTGCTGCACACCAGTCAGTGGCCGGCCGAGGGCGTCGATTTGGCCGGCAAGCGGGTGGCGGTGGTCGGCACGGGGTCGACCGGAATCCAAGTCATCCAGACCATCGCGCCGCAGGTCGGCGAGCTGACCGTGTTCCAGCGCACCGCCAACTTCGCTTGCCCCCTGGGCAATCGGCCGCTTACCGACGAAGACTTCGCACAGGCTGTGGCGGACTTCTCAAGAAATCGGCAGGAGTCCCGCAATAGCATTGCCGGCGCGCCATATCCGCGCGCCGTGCGATCGGCGTTGATGGACACGCCCGAAGAACGCCGCAAGGTCTACGACGAGTTCTACAACGGTGGCGGCTTTCGGATGAT
>Ga0157379_10000174_pt1 | contig 48627 bp, 35 predicted proteins | sample S25metaG_FD_121802 | JGI IMG/M metagenome (GOLD analysis project Ga0157379, IMG submission 121802) | Switchgrass rhizosphere microbial communities from Kellogg Biological Station, Michigan, USA - S2-5 metaG | ecosystem: Host-associated > Plants > Roots > Rhizosphere > Soil | place: USA... | reverse complement strand
TCGCCTGCTCGGCAACCATTCGCAGGTGGCTTCGGTCGGCGAACTCGACGATTTTGCCTGGCAATTGCGCTGGGCGGCCGATCACTGCATGACGCTCGACGACACCGTGATCGAGCGGCTGCCGCGCATGGATTTCGCCGAACTCGGGCGGCGCTACCTCGACCAGACGCAGTGGCGCAGCGAAGGCAAACCGCTCTACACCGACAAGCTGCCACGCAACTGGATGATCGCCGGCCTGATCGCCAAGGCGCTGCCGCAGGCGCGGATCCTGAACCTCATGCGCGATCCGATGGACGTGTGCTTCTCCAATTTCCGCGCCCTTTTCGCAGATGCCTTCGCGCATATTTACGACCTCGACGCGCTGGCCTCGCATTACCAAGTTTATCGACGCACGCTGGCGCACTGGCATGCGGCAATGCCGGGTCGGGTCCTGGATGTACCTTACGTGGACCTGGTCCACGACCCGGAGGGCACCCTACGCAAGGTACTCGCGTTCTGCGGCCTGGCCTGGGAGGACGGCTGCGCCGACCTGACGCGCAATCGCAGCGCCGTTTCCACGCTCAGCGCGGCCCAGGTGCGCGAACCGGTGCACAAGCGCTTCGTCGACGCCTGGCGCCGCTATGAGCGCCAGCTGGAACCCTTGAGGCGTGCGCTGACCGCCTGAGCCCTGAAAAATCGGTGAAATTCTTCCGATTCGGAAGCAAACATTCGCTTGTTTTTCAGACACTTGACTTCGGAAGCCCTCAGGGATTCCCATGTTAAGCAAATGTTGCTAGTATCCCGGGTTGCCAAGGCCTTAGGTGTGCCGATTTGGCTGTTCCCGGAACGTTTTGTCCCGAAATCTGTTGTATACAACCCTGACGTTGGAGAGTGTAATGAGACTCGACGTGAATAAACTTTCGTCGGCGGTACGCCTGGCCTTGTCGGTCGGTGCTGTCGCCACGGCCGGTACGCTTACTGCCCAAGCGCAAACCGCCGATCAGCAAAAGAGCCAGTCCCTCGAAACCATCGTGGTGACCGGTTCGAACATCCGCCGTGTAGACATCGAAACGGCTAATCCGGTCGTCACGATCGACGCCGCGGCCATCCAGAACACCGGCAAACTGACCCTGGGCGATATCGTCCAGAGCCTGCCGGCCAACATGAACGGCACCAACCCGCAGGTCAACAACGGCGGTGGTAGCGGTTCGGCCACAGTGAGCTTGCGCGGCCTGGGTTCGCAGCGCACGCTGGTCCTGATCGACGGCCATGTCGTCCTGAACAAGGACATCGATGCGATTCCGATCGCCGCTGTGGAACGCATTGAGATCCTGACGTCCGGCGCATCGGCGATCTATGGCTCGTCCGCGATCGGCGGTGTCGTCAACGTCATCCTGAAGAAAAACTACCAGGGCGCCCAGTTCAGCGCCGACTACGGCATTTCCGATCACGACGATGGCCAGCGCAAGGGCGTGCACTTCCTGTTCGGTCACACCTCGGACAAGGGCAGCCTGACCGCCGGCATCGATTACAACAAGCAGGACAGCGTGCTGCAGTCGCATCGCAAGTTCTCGCAGGATGCCAAGTCGATATACGGCCGCAATGCCGGCTTTACGGCCAGTGGTTCTTCTTTCGGACCGGTTACGCCCGTTTTCGACCCGGCTCTCATTCCGCCAGGTGGCTCTTCGACCGGCCCGAACGGCCGTTTCTCGATTCCGGGCAGCGGCCCGCTGTTTGATCACTACGGCTGCCGCACGCTGGCCCACACGCCGGGTACGAGCGGCGCCAATCCGCTGACGGACTACCACTGCTTCGTCAACAACGGTACGGCGACGACGCCGTCCGACAAGTACAACTACGCCGCGGTCAACCTGCTGATGACGCCGCAGGAGCGCACCACGCTGTTCCTCAACGGCAGCTATCACCTGACCGACAACGTCGACGTATACCTCGAGGGCGTTCACAACAAGACGCAGTCGGGCTTCCAGTTGGCGCCGGATCCGCTCACCACCGGTGGCGGCTGGGTCATCTCCAAGGACAGCGTCTACAACCCGTTCGGCATCGACTTCGCCAGTGGCCCGCCGCCGCTCCGCGCAGCCGGTTACCGTCTGGTTGCTGCCGGCAACCGCGCCGCAAAAACCAACAACGTGACCGACCAGTTCAGCGCCGGCTTCAAGGGCCATTTCGGCATCTTCGATCAGGACTGGAACTGGGAACTCGGCAGCGATTACGGCCACATTTCCACGATCGCGACCACTCTGGGCCTGCCCGACCTCGCCAAGCTGAACAAGGCCACGGGACCGTCATTCTTCGATGCGCAAGGCGTCGCGCATTGCGGCACTCCGGATAACGTGATCACAGGCTGTGTGCCGTTCAACGGCTTCAACCCGTACTCGCCGGAGCAGGCGGCCATTCTGGGCTCGATCGCAGCACCAGCGCTCACCAACACCTGGCAGCAGGAACGCATCCATCACCTGGACTTCAATGGCGGCGTGTTCAACCTGCCGGCCGGCACCGCCCAGCTCGCACTTGGCGCCAGCTACCGCAAGGAATACACCAACAACACCGTCGCGGCGGACCTGACGATCAACCCGGCGACCGGCAACTGTACCCTCGGCAGCCAGTGCTCGGCGCACCTGCAGGGCGGCTACAACGTCAAGGAAGCTTACGGCGAATTGTTCCTGCCGATCCTCAAGGACCTGCCGTTCATCAACTCCCTGAACGTCACGCTCAGCGACCGCTGGTCCAAGTACAGCACGTTCGGCAGCACCAACAATATCGCGGCCGGCATCGAGTACCGTCCGATCGCCGACCTGCTGCTGCGCGGCAACTACAACAAGGTGTTCCGCGCACCGACCGTAAACGATGTGTTCGGTCCGCCGATCAGCTCGGCGCCGAAGCTCAGCCACGACCCGTGCGATTATTCCGGCGCTACCGCTCCGGGCGATATCGCGAGCAACCCGGCCTGCGCCGGCATTCCGCTTACCGGTGGTTTCCATAACACCGATGTCGCCCAGAATCTGCAGATCAAGGGCATCACGTCCGGTTCCCAGTACGCCAACTTCCCGATCAAGGCCGAGCATGGCGCGACGTTCAACTGGGGCTTCGTCTATTCGCCGCACTGGGTGGAAGGTCTCTCGCTCAGTGCCGACCTGTGGCGCGTCAAGCTCGACGACACGATCACGACCGTCGGCGCGCAGCAGGTGTTGGATAGCTGCTTCGTCGGCGTGAGCTCGTATTGTCCGTTTATCCATCGATTCGCCGGCGACGGTCAGATCGATTTCATCCTGCAACCGACCGGCAACGTCGGCCGCATCGATGTCAAGGGCTCGGACTTCTCGATCAAGTACCGCCTGCCGCAGTTCGCATTCGGTCAGTTTGCGGTCGGCCTGGATGCGACCTACCTGGCGCAGTACAACCAGACGCCGAGTCCGGGAATCAGCGACCTGGTGTTCCACAACGCCGGCCACGTGCTGCCGTTCGGTTCCGCTGCTGACGCCGCGTGTCCGGATCTGGGCTCGGGCGTGTGCCTGATGCCGCGTTGGCGTGCCCTGGCTTCGATCAGCTGGAACCTGGGTCCGTGGGATGCGTCCTGGCGTATGCGCTACATTGGCAAGTTCCGCAACGGTTCTGCCAAGGCCGACGAAGACACCTTCCCGGCTGGCCAGTGCTACTACAACCAGTACGGCGACTGTTCGATCCACAACATTCAGTTGCATTACGGTGCGCGCACGTACAACGACGTACAGGTCGGCTACAACATCGAGCCAATCAACACGCGCGTCGATGTGGGTATCGACAACGTCGGCGACATCCAGCCGCCGTTCCTGGGAGCCAACAACACGCTCAACGCCAACACTGATACGGCGAACTTCGACACACTGGGCCGCTACTACTTTGCCCGTGTGACCGTGAAGTTCTGATCGAACCGGTCCAGCAATAAGCGTAAACTTCAGAGCCGCGCGATTTTCGCGCGGCTCTTTTTTTTTGCCTTTTTTTTCCTGATGAACGAATCAACCGTTTTCAACGAATCGGCCCTTTTCCGGGACATCGTCGACGCGCTGCGCAGCGGCAACCCGGTCGAGGCCGAGCGCCTCAGCCGTAGCGTGCTGGAAGGCGCCCCCGGCCACATCGACGCCATGCTCTCTCTCGCGTTGAGCCTGCATGCGCAGCGCCGTAACAGCGACGCGCTCGATGCCTTCCGGCGCCTCACCGAAGTGCAGCCGGCCAGCGCTGTGCACTGGTCCAACTACGCTACGATTCTCGCCGAACTCGGCCACGGTGAGGAATCCGAAAACGCGTGGCGCAAGGCGATGGAGATGGATCCGCGCGATCCCGAACCGCGCGTCCAAGTCGGCCAGATACTCGTCGCCCGGAAGGAGTACCTCGCCGCGCGCGACATGCTGCTCGACGCGTTCGAGCTCGACCGCGATGCGCCGCGACCGCGCATACTCGCGGCCAACGCCTGTGCCCTGGCGCAGGATTTCCGCGGCTGCGAAGACCTGCTGAAGCCTTGGCGCAACTGGTTGCCTCTGGCGGATGAACATCTGCAGATGGAGCTGGCGCGGCTGTTGCTTCTGCTGGCCGAAGCGCCCGGCGCGCAGCAGGTATTGGAAAATCTCGTCACGCGAAATTCACGGCGTGCCGATGCGCGCGTCCTGCTGGCCAAGGTCAACGAACGTCTCAATCTTCTGGCCGAGGCCGAAGCGCTGCTGCAGCCGCTCGACGCGATGGACCTGAGCGATGCCATGCGCCGGCAGATCATGCGTACGCGCGCGATGCTGGCGCTGCGCAACAAGGATGCCGCGCTGGCGAGGTCGCTGCTTGAACAGGCCGGCCCCGTCGGCGAAAACGATTACCCTTATTACTATGACCTGGGGGGCGCCTGCGACAAACTGCGCGATCCCGCGGCCGCGATGCAAGCCTTGGGCAAGGCACACGCGCTCCACGTGGCAGAACTTAAGCATTCCGCCGCGGAAAGTTTCGCGCCGGACGCGCTGCCACTGCCCGGCGGCGTCCGCGAGATCACGCCCGAAGAATTCGCGGCGTGGCCGCTGTATCGCGCCCCTGATTCGCGCAACTCGCCGGTTTTCGTCGTCGGCTTCCCGCGTTCCGGCACGACGCTGCTGGAGCAGATGCTCGACGCGCATCCGCGCTTGCAGTCGATGGACGAAACGCCGTTCTTCGAACGCCTGGCCGGCAAGCTGCGCGCACACGATCCACGCATTCTCGCCGACCTGAGCGTGCTGCGCCAATACGACTGCGATGAATTGCGCAAGCGCTATTTTCTTCTGACCTCGGAAAGAATCCAGCGCCGCACAGACGCACAACTCGTCGACAAAAACCCGCTGAACATGCTGTGGCTGCCGATGATCTATCGCCTGTTCCCCGCAGCGAAGTTCATCCTCTGCGTGCGTCACCCCTGCGATGTGATCTTGTCGTGCTACATGCAGAATTTCCGTTCGAGCGTGCTTGGGGCCGCCTGCGAAAACATCGAGCGCCTCGCTGCGGCTTACGTCCAGGCCATGCGGATCTGGCTGCAGCACGTATCGGTATTCAAGCCCGATGTGCTCGTCTCGCGCTACGAGGACCTGGTCGCCGACTTCGCGCCGCGGACCAAGCGCATCGCCGACTTCCTTGAACTCGACGACGCGGCGCCGATGCTGCAATTCGACCGCCGCGCGCGCGAAAAGGGATACATCGCCACGCCGAGCTACAGCCAGGTCATCGAACCGGTGAACACGAAAGGCCTCAATCGCTGGCACCAATATCGCGAATACTTCGAACCGGCCCTGCCGATTCTCGAACCGATGTTGAAGTATTGGGGATACCCGACGACTTGATCGCGGTCGCCGGGGCGGCTTTTAAACCCCACACCCGCCAGATGCATCAACCCCAAAGTCGCAATCAACTGCGACGAATGGCACTGGTGGCGCGTCGAGACGTATCGCAGGCTTGCACGCCTGGATCATCTACGAAGATTAACGTACTATTTGATCATGAGCGCCGCCTCACCGACCAACTTCCTTCTCGGGTCTGAAGATCGGCTGTTTCAGCCGAACCTGCGCTTGCGTGTGGGCGAACACGTGGTCGATGTCGGCGCACTGCGTCTCATGACGCGCCCGGATTACCCGCGACTCACCCGGAAGGCCATCGCAGTACTGCTGCAACTCGTGCGCGACCGCGGCAACACCGTTACGCGCGAGCAATTGCTCGATCGCGTCTGGGCCAATCGCGTGACCACGCCGGATGTGCTCACCCAGGCGATCAAGGAATTGCGCCGCGCGTTCGCGGACGACACCAAACCCTCGCGCTATATCGAGACGATTCCCAAGGTGGGCTATCGGTTGCTGGCGGACGTCGCCGTACTCGATCCCGCCAGTGGCACGCTGGGCGTGCGCACACTGCCTCGGCAAGCAGGCAATGACCCTTACCTCGAAGCAGATGTGTCGCCCCTGATTGTCACTCCTGCGGCCGTCCCGGCCCGACCGCAGCGGTACTGGCCGTGGCTCATGCTGGCAGGCATCGCTGCGTTGGTCGCGGCTTTCGTGCTGCGCTCGGCGCCTTCGACGATGCATAGTGCCTGGCACGTCGGCGACGTGCGCCTGCTCACTTCCGACCCCGGCTCCGAAGACCGGCCGCATGTTTCGCCGGACGGCACGCGCGTGGCGTACTCCAAGGTGGATCCGCAAAGTCATCGTGCACGCATCATGCTGCGCGCCATCGGCAAGACGCAATCGCAACAATGGACAAGCAGCGCGGATGCCAACGAGGACACGCCGGTCTGGTCGCCGGATGGCAGTTCGATCGTGTTCGAACGCGTCGCCGACAATTCGTGCGAACTCGTCATCGCACCGAACCTCGGCGGTGAAACGAGCGTGGCCGGCAGATGCCAGAACCCACTCACCAACTACTACGACTGGTTACCCGACGGCAGCGCGCTGATAACGGCCGAGCGTTCGGAGCAGAGCAAGGGGCACCTCGCGCTGGTTCAATGGGACTTGGCCAGCGGTACGAAAAAATCGTTGGATTACCCGCATGCCGGCGAGGACGAGGACCTGAATGCGCACTACTCCCCGGACGGGCGCTGGCTGGCGTTCCGGCGCGGTCTGGCGCCGTACAGTGACATCTGGGTAGTTGGCGCGGATGGCAAAAACCCGCGTCAGCTGACGCATCTGCGCGCCAGTATTCGCGGCTATACCTGGTCGCGCGATTCCAGCGCACTGATTCTTGCGTCGAATCACGAAGGCCGTTTCGGTCTGTATGCAGTTGACCTGAAGGATGCGGCGATGCAATCGCTGCAAATCAGCCCGGCCGAATTTCCCGACGCCGCGCGCCATGATGACACCGTGGTCTACGAAATTCCGCGCATTCAATACAAGCTCACCGAGTTGAAGCTTGGCAGTCAGGCCGAGGCGCCGCACGCGCTGGCGCCGTCCACCGGCAGCGAGACCCAGCCCACATTCTCGCCAGTGGGTGATCGCATTGTTTTTGTCTCCGATCGAAGCGGCGCGCAACAGCTGTGGCTGTACGACGGGGCCAACAATGCCACGACAGCATTGACGGACTTTCGCGAAGCGCTGCTAAGTAATCCGAGCTGGAGCGCAGATGGCGCGAAGGTGCTTCTAACGGTACGCAAGCCAAACCAGGCCCAACTGGTCGAAATCGACCTGGCCAGCCGCCGCCAGCGCGTATTGAGTCGCCCGGGCGACGACGTGCACTCCGGCCATTACGGACCCGTACCCGACAGTGTGTTGCTGACCCTCGGAGTTCCGGGCAAGGACAACCAGTTGTTACTGGTGGAACACGTCAGCAGTGCGCAGGAGCAACGTCGTCTGCTCGACACCGGTCTGTGGTACAGCACCTTCGACGTCACCACGCAGCGTCTGTTTTACAGCAGAAGCACGCGCATGGGTGTATTTGCGCGCACGATTTCCGGCAGCGGCGAACAATCTCCCGAAACTCTCGTCGCCGCAGACATCATGGATAGCTGGAGAGTAGTCGAGGGCCGCATCTGGTATCTCACGCGCTCGCAGGCGGTCAGCAAGACCATCGAACTGCGCGAACGGGATCCGCTCGATGGCAGCGAACGCACGCTCGCACGCATTGCCGGTGACATGCCAGACACCGTATTCAGCGTCGCCCCGACACGCGATCGCATAACCTACGTATCGCTCGGCAGCGAGGATACCGACATCGGCGCGTTTCGCATGACACGTACCGGCGTGAGCTCATACTAGCCTTTTGCCTCACCCCGCCCGCAGGACGTGCGGCGCTGGCTTCGAAGGCATCGCAGGAGTCGCAAGCAGCTGCCATTTTTCCGCGCGTGATTTCAAAACCTAGGAAATCGAGCCCGCAATTTCCGTCAAACCTTCGACAAGTATCGGCAACCCGCACAGCGCGATAACACCCGATACTGCATGCGCCCTCTCCAACGGGCAGTTCCAGGCGGCTCATCGGGACGGGACCCCGGTGAGCCGCCGCACTTTCCACGCCGCCATGGTCGCGCAGGTGTCGATCCGAACTCGGTTCGGCGCGCGTCGACGTCGCTTCGACGCTCCTTCAGCGCAATTTCCGCAAAATCTCGGCGCAATTTCAGCGCAATTTCCTGACTCGCACAGCGACAGACAGCGTAATGGCGGCCCCCGGTTTGCGGAGTCCGCGATGCTGTATCAGTCGATCAGTGATGGCGCAACGTTTGCGATTGACCCGCGACACAATGATTCCCGGCAATTGGTCGCCATCGTCGGTGGCGGGCGCGGGTGCGTGCTGCGCGCGGACGCGCCGACTGCAGGTGTATGGATTCCGTTGCGCGGACGACTGCAGCTCGGCACTGCAAACGCGGATGCGGAACTGAGTCCGGGAGAATTGCGCATCAGCGAATGCGAACCCGGCGTGCAGGCCGTTGGCCGCGGCAACGCGATCTGGTTGGCACTGCTCGGGAGCCGGTTGGCCTGGCGCAACGCGCTGCTCGAACGCATCGACGTCCCCACCCCCGAACCGCTGCTGTTGCCTGCACGCTACGCTGCCGACCTCGCGTTGCGCCGGCGGGCGATCGCGATCGCCCGCACAGCAGCACGCGACCGCGCCGACACGGCCGCAATTCCATTGATAGAAATGGTGCTCTCCATGCAGGCGAAGCTTGGTGCCGCAATCAGCCGCTGTCCCGGCCGCACGTATGCGCATCGCCGCCAGGTATTTCTGCGTCTGCAACGCGTGCGCAACTACCTGGCCGCGAACTGCCATCTGGACGTGGACAACGAAGCGCTCGCACGTATGGCCAGTTACTCGCCCTGGCATTTCATCCGTGCCTTCCGGGCGGCGTATCAGGAAACGCCACACGCCTATTTGGTCGACCAGCGTTTGCTTCGCGCGCGTCGCCTGCTGCGCACGAGTCCGCTCGCCATCTCGGAAATCGCCATGGCCACGGGCTTCGAAAACCGCTGCGCGTTCTCGCGCCTGTTCCATCAGCGGTTCGGGGTCACCGCGCATACGCTGCGCCGACAATTGAACGACCTCGCCCCACTTAGGCAACGAACGGCGACTTGAAGGTTCGCGCAATTTTCGCAACGCGGGCGGCCTGCCAGCGGCAACGTCCAGCGCCCCGGTTTTCTTAAATTTCTGTTTCCGTGTGCCGCGGCCTTGCGGCGCACGCGTCTTGCCTTGATTGGAGAAAACACATGTCGAACACTCTGCTCCGAAATGCCATCCGTAATGGCCTGCGCAGTTACGCCGTTGCCGGTGCGTCGATCGCGCTGGGCTCCGTTGCATCCGGTGCTGCTGCGCAAAATGCAGACCAGGGCGCTGATCAAAAAAGCCAGTCCCTAGAAACCATCGTAGTGACCGGTTCCAACATCCGCCGCGTGGATATCGAAACGGCCAATCCTGTCGTTACGATCGACTCCGCCGCGATCCAGAACTCCGGCAAGCTCACCCTTGGCGACATCGTGCAGAGCCTGCCGGCCAACATGAACGGCACCAACCCGCAGGTCAACAACGGCGGCGGTAGCGGTTCGGCCACGGTCAGCCTGCGTGGCCTCGGTTCGGTCCGAACGCTGGTCCTGATCGATGGCCACCACGTCATTTCAGGTGTCGCCGGCACCGACATCGACTCGATTCCGATCGCCGCAGTCGAGCGCATCGAAGTGCTTACGTCCGGCGCTTCGGCGATTTATGGCTCGGATGCAATAGGCGGCGTGGTCAACGTGATACTCAGGAAGAATTACCAGGGCGCGCAGTTCAGCGCCGACTACGGAATTTCCGATCACGACGACGGCCAGCGCAAGGGCCTGCACTTCCTGTTCGGACACAATTCCGACAAGGGAAGCCTGATGGCCGGCATCGACTACAACAAACAGGACAGCGTGCTGCAAGCGCATCGCGATTTTTCCAGAGACGCGAAGTCCCTATACGGCACGAACGGTCTCGCACCCGCTGTCGTTGCCGGAAGCACCGCACAGCACGTTGTGCAGTTCGATCCGAACCAGGTTCCACCGGGCGGCTCTACGTTCGGCCCGAACGGCAACATCCGCATTCCGGGCAGCGGCCCGCTGTTCGATCATTACGGCTGCACCACGCTGGCGCACACGCCGGGTACGAGCGGCGCCAATCCGCTGACGGATTACCATTGCTTCGTCAACAACGGCACCGCTACCACGCCGTCCGACAAGTACAACTTCGCATCGGTCAATCTGCTGATGACCCCGCAGGAACGCACCAACCTGTTCGTCAGCGGCACGTACCACCTGACCGACAACGTCGATGTCTACCTCACCGGCAAGCACAACAAGACGTCGTCCTCGTTCCAGTTGGCGCCGTCGCTGCTCGGAACCGAGTTCGGTGCGATCATCTCGCAAGACAGCGTCTACAACCCGTTCGGCCAGTACGGCATCCATTACGAAAATGGCAACGGCGGCCTGCGCTTCCGCGAACGCCTCGTTGCGGCCGGCTTCCGCGCCGCGCGCGCCAACAATACTTCCGACCAGTTCAGCGCCGGCTTCAAGGGGCACTTCGGCATCTTCGATCAGGACTGGAACTGGGACCTGGGAACCGACTACGGTCATCTGTCGACGGTCATCACCACGCTGGGTCTGCCGAATTTTAGCGCACTGAACGTGGCCATGGGTCCGTCGATGATAGTCAACGGCGTGCCGATCTGCGTGGCTACTCCGGGTGACGCCAACACGGTGATCACGGGCTGCACACCGTTCAACCCGTTCAACCCGTATACGCCCGATCAACAAGCTATCCTGGCTTCGATCGCGGCGCCGGCGCTGACCAACATCTGGAGAATTGAGCGAGTCCATCACTTGGACTTCAACGGCGGCGTGTTCAACTTGCCTGCAGGCACCGCCCAGCTCGCGCTCGGCGCCAACTATCGCAAGGAATATCAGGACAACACGGTCGGCGCGGACCTGACGATCAATCCGGCTACCGGAAATTGCACGCTTGGCAGCCAGTGCTCCTCGCACCTGCAGGGCGGCTACAACGTCAAGGAAGCGTACGGAGAATTGTTCCTACCGATTTTGAAGGATCTGCCATTCATCAATTCGCTGAACGTCACGGTCAGCGACCGCTGGTCGAAGTACAGCTCGTTCGGCAGCACGAACAATGCTGCGCTGTCTGTCGAATATCGGCCGATCGCCGACCTGCTGCTGCGCGGGAACTACAACAAGGTGTTCCGCGCACCGCGCGTCGTCGACGTATTCGGCCCGCCCGTCAGTTCGGCCCCGAAGCTCAATCACGATCCGTGCGATCACATCACCGTGGCCAACCCAGCCTGTCCGAACGTACCCCTGGACGGCAGTTTCGTGAACCAGGACGTCGTCACCGGTCAGCAGATCAAGGGCATCGCGTCTGGCGCCAATTACGCTGGCTTTCCACTCAAGGCTGAGCACGGCTCCACATTCAATTGGGGTTTCGTCTACTCACCGCACTGGGTGGAAGGCCTCTCGCTCAGCGCCGACATCTGGCGCGTGTACTTGAACGACACGATCACGGGCGTCGCAGCTCAACAGGTCATCGACAGTTGCTTCGCCGGCAACCTGGCGTACTGCCCGCTCATTCACCGCAAGAGCGGCGACGTGGAAGGAGGCCAGATCGACTTCATCCTCGATCCGGTCGCGAACGTCGGCCGCATCGACGTCAAGGGCACGGACTTCTCGGTCAAATACCGGCTGCCGCAGTTCAGCTTCGGTCAGTTCATGCTTGGGTTCGATGCCACCTATCTGGCGCAATACGACCAGACGGCAAACCCCGGCTTGAGCAGCTTGGTGTTCCACAACGCCGGCCATGTGGCCCCGTTCGGTTCCGGCGCGCAAGCTGCCTGTCCGGATTTTGGTTCGGGAGTGTGTTTGTTCCCGCGCTGGCGCGCGTTGGCTTCAGTAAGCTGGAACCTGGGTCCGTGGGATGCGTCCTGGCGTATGCGCTACATCGGCAAGTTCCGCAACGGTTCTGCCAAGGCCGACGAGGACACTTTCCCGGCCGGCCAGTGCTACTACGGATCGTTCTGCTCGCTGCACAACGTGATCCTGCACTATGGCGCGCGTACCTACAACGACGTGCAGGTCGGCTACAACATCGAGGCGATCAACACACGCATCGACGTGGGTATCGACAACGTCGGCGACATCCAGCCGCCGTACCTGTGGGCCAACAACTCGAACAACGCCAACACCGATACGGCGAACTTCGACACGCTGGGCCGCTACTATTTTGCGCGCGTGACCGTGAAGTTCTGATCGGAGCAACCCGTGTGTGATCTTGAGCCGCGCGAGAAACCGCGCGGCTTTTTTTTTATGGCCATGGATGGCCGGTATGCCGGAAATGCAGGAGCAATTTCCGGCAAATGGCCATGAATGGACGGTATGCCGCAAACGCAGGAGCAATTTCCGGCAAATGGTCATGAATGGACGGTATGCCGGAAATGCAGGAGCAATTTCCGGCAAATGGCCATGGATGGACGGTATGCCGGAAATGCAGGAGCAATTTCCGGCAAATGGCCATGGATGGCTGGTATGCCGAAAACGCAGGAGCAATATCCGGCAAATGGCCGCGGATGGACGGTATGCGGAGAACTCGCTCTGACGCCTCAGCCAGCGGGAAACTTCAACAACTCAGGTACATAAGGCGCGTAGTTGCGCCAACGCTCGACGGAACGCGTATACACCGGCTGCCGTGCCTGCCACAGACTGGCGGTGCTGATGCTGCTCGAAACCCTCGCTGCAGTCGGCTCCGAATCGGCAGCCAGACCAAGCCATGCGGCCAGTGCGGCAATGGTACCTGTCGGATCGACCGTGAGTTGTTCGTAGCGAACCTCTCGAATCGAATCCGCGTAGAACTTGCCCCAATGCGCCATCATGCGCTCACTGTCGCGCATGACCGTGGCGATATCGGCAAAGTCATACGAATACCCCTGCACTTCCTCGAGGAAGGACTGCGACCACAACGACAGCGCCGTGTCGCGCGCGTTGCGCCGACAGTGCACGATCCTCGCGTTCGGCCACAATGTCAGCATCAGGTCGACATAGCGCAAGTTCAGCGGCTGCTTGTCGATGAACCAGCGCGCCGCGGCGGCATCGTCCTGGCGCAGTTGCGCAGCGTATGTTGCTGCAGTGTGTTCGAGAACCTCACGCGACGCGGTTCCCGCCAGCGCCGGCTGTGCGGCCAGATTTGCCAGCCAGGGCAGCTCGCCTCGATTGCAGACCAATGGACGTCGCGCCAGCAACTCTGCGACGAGCGTCGTGCCAGAGCGTGGCATGCCGACGATGAAGATCGGCGTCCAGTCCGGCGCATCGAGGCGAGCCGTCCCCGGTTTCGCCGCGAGGCGCGACTCGATCGCACGCCGCCAGTTCTTGCGCGACCACCGTGTTTGCGCGTGCGCGATTGCATTCGCTTCGCGCAGATACGCGGCGGCCTGCGCATAGTCCCCGATATCGTCGTGTGCCTTGGCCACGGCGAACAAGAGATTCGAGCGGGCCTGGTCGCTCAAGTCTGTGCGCGTCAGGTATTCGCGAAACAGGCCGAAATCCGGGTGTTCGGCACTGCTGTAACGCTGCGCCGAAGACAGGCCATGCGGCGCATTCCACTCGCAGGCCTGCGCGCTGTGCGCCAGTGCGAACAGATAATGCTCGCGTGCACGCGCGAACTCGCCGGTCTGCACCTGCAGCATTCCCGCGTATGCGTGCAGGCGCGCATCGTGCGGATGCAGCGCGATCGCGTGTTCCGCAATCGCCGCAGCGTCGACCTGACGTCGGCAATCGTCGAGCAGTTCGATCGCGCGGATCGCCAGATTCGCGTCGTGACGACCATCGGCGAAACAGGCGCGCATGACCTGGGCCACACCGCTCATACGCCCGGCTTCCCTGAGGATTTGCGCAAGCGTGAACGCCGCGGCTACGTCGCTAGGATCCTGCGCCAGCACCTCGCGCAACAGCGCTTCTGCTTGTGCGGTGCATCGGGTCTGCTGGTAGATGCCGGCCAACGCGCGCCGCAACTCAAGCGACTGCGGATGATTTTGCAGCGCAGTCGAGGCGATGTCTCGCGCACCTGCCAAGTCGCCGCGCAGCACCAGACCGCGCACACCGGCGAGAGACTCGGCTTCGCTGCGCATCAGGCCTGCGGATCCAGCGCGCGGCGCAACGGATCGAGCAGCACCCCGTAACGCGCTGCACGCGCCGAATCACGCAGCGGCTCGCGCACCTGCGCGGCACTCGGCGAACGCACGTCGCGCGCGGTTTCGTGAAAACGCAAGCACGCTGACTCGAACGGCAGGCCGCAGAACTCCAGTAGTGACCGGATGCTGCGTTGCGGGTCGGCGATCAAGTCCTCGTACACGTGCTGGTACACGCGCGCGGGATGTGCGGCCGCGAATTGCCGCGCGCTGCGATCGAACTCGCGCCAGTAGCCGGCCAGATCCTCGAAGGTGCGCGTGTAGTCGTTGCCGGCAAAATGCTGCCGATAGCACGACAGGCAGGTTTCCAGCGGGTCGCGTCGGCACACGATGATGTGCGCCTCAGGCAGCATGGCGCGAATTGCGGCAATGTAGATCCAGTTGTTCGGCAATTTGTCGATGTGGATCGGCCGCTGCCGGCGCCAGTGCGCCGTGCGCTCGATATAACTGCGGCCAAGGCGCTCCCAATCCTGCGGCTGCGCCGCTTGCACCCAGTGCGGGAATGGCTGCTCACGGCGTTTGGATTCCTCGTTGATCAGCAACGGCATATCCGGCAGCTCTCCGGCCCCCTCGGCCTGCGAATGCGATGCGAGGACCTGCTCGACCAGCGTCGTCCCGGAACGCGGCATGCCAAGCACGAAGATCGCTTCGCTGCCGAGACCGGATGCCGAGGAAACCGACGCGAACGCGGCTTCGATATCGCGGATGGCCGCGCTGAACGCAGGCGCGCTCCAGGTCACGCGCCGCCGCGCGATTGCATTCGCTTGCGCCAACGCGTCGAACGACGCGGCATATTGGCCTTGATCGTCGAGCGCCTTGGCCAGCGCGAAGCCGAGCGCAATGCGGTCATCGTCGCCCGCGCGCGCATCGGCCAGCGCCGCGCGAATCGCGTCGCAGTCGTTCGTTTCCAGCCGCACGGTCTTGATATTCGCCAGCCCCCACCAGGCCATGCCGACCCAAGGCTGCATCGCGATCACTTTGCGGTATTCGGCGATGGCCTCGTCGACCCGGCCGCCGACTTTCAGTGCGTCGGCCAGCTGCGAACGTGCGAGCGCATGCTGCGGCGCCAAAGAGACGACGCGACGCAATGCCTCGCCCGCTTCCGCGTAACGCACACGGCGCGTGAGAATGATGCCAAGGTTATACCAAGCCGTGGCCAGTTCCGGTTGCAACTCGACAGCGTGCTGCAAAGCGGCAATCGCGCCGTCGAACTCGCCGGCATCCGCGAGCACGGTGCCTAGCGTGTTGTGATAGAGAGGATCATCCGCGCGCTGGGCCACGGCGCGCTGCATCGCGTTGATCGCATCGGCATGCCGGCCGCGCAAACTGAGAATCCCGGCTTCCAGGCGCAGCGCTTCGGGGTGATCTGGATTGCTCGCCAGCACACCGCCGAGCGCTTGCGACGCCTGATCGGGCCGCCCGGCGTCGAGCGCTTGCGCCGCGGCTACCACGAGCCGTGCGGCGGCAGGGCTGAGTCCCTGCAAACGCGAACCTGCCTTCATCCTCACTCCATTACGATCCTGCGCGCGGCGCGTATGGTCGCACGAATTCCGCGTGGCGTGACGGCCTGTGGCAGAATCGCCGCGCATGCCGAGAGCTATCGCCAATGATGCCGACGCGCAATTTGCCCTCGCGCGCAACCTGTGGGAGCAAAGCGATGTCGTCCGCAGCGAAGCGATTCTGCGCAATCTCCTCGCACGCGATCCAGCGCGCGAGGACGCCGCGATGCTGCTGGCCAAGCTGCTGCAGAGCCGGGCCTCTTTGGACGCGGCCTGCGCTCTCGTGTTCGATCTCTGCCGGGTTCACGATTTCGCGCCAGAACTGAGCTTGCGTGGCGCCGGCTTCATCCAGCAATGCCACCGTCATGCCATGGCGGACGAGTTATGCACGGCTACCATGGCGCGACATTCGGTGTCTGCGGCGTTTCTGGCATTTGCGGGGCACATCAAGCGTGAGCTGGGCGACTTCGCCGGCGCGCGCGCGCTTTATCTTGCCGCGATCCAGGCGAATGTCGATTTGAATTCGACCTTCGTGCTCGGCGCGCTGGCGCATACGCAGCGCTATGCGGATGCGGGCGACCCGGACTTTACAAGTTTCGTCGCACATTTCAACGCAGCGCAAGCTTCGCCACGCGCACGCGCAGCGACCGGTTTCGGCTTGGCCAAGGCCTACGACGACATTGGCGACTACGCAGCGGCAGCGCGCATTCTGCGTACCGCGAATGCGTTGGTGCGTTCCGAGCTGACCTGGTCGACAGCGGACTGGAACGACTTCGTGACGCGTCGCATCGGCGAGCGCGTCGCGCTCGCCCGCAATGCCATCACGAAGGATTTCGTTCCGGTATTCGTACTCGGTTTGCCTCGCACCGGAACGACTGTGACCGCGACGCACCTCGCCCGGCATGCGCGCGCACGCGACCGCGGCGAACTGCGCATTCTGCGGTTCATCGCGCAGCAACTCATCGACGGCAATCACCTGAGCGACGCGGAAGCCATCGAGGAAGCTGCAGTGCTGTACTTCATGCACGCGCGCCAGGATGATGCTCCCGCGACGTGGTACATCGACCAGGATCCGCTGAATTTCCGCTATTTGCACATCATCGCGGCCATGTTTCCGCAAGCCCGGATCGTGCTGTGTCGACGCGAGCGGCGCGACACGGCCTTGTCGTTGTGGAGCCAGGATTTCGCGCACACGGACTGTGCGTTTGCTTACGACTTCGCCAATATCGCCGCTTACGCTGCGGGACACGATGCGCTGATCGAGCACTGGCGGCAGACGCTGCCGCTACCGATCCTTACGACGAGTTACGAGGATCTCGTTGCCGACCCGCAACGCACGCTCGCAACATTGCGCGAATTTTGTGGCATGCCGCAGGCGGATGCCACTACGCGCGATGCGGCAGCGCCAATCAATTCGTCCAGCGTCTGGCAGGCGCGCCAACCGATCTACACGCGCTCGGTCGGGCGTTGGCGCGCCTACGCGCCATTCATCCCCGAGTTGATGCAGTTTCCTGCCGCGCAATAGCCCGGATCCACGTCACTCGTTCTTGCGCAATTCCAGGTCGCCGCTGAACGACTGCATCTGGATGTCCGCATCGCCATCGCCGACCTTCGCATCGAGGCTGCTGCCCGGGCCATGGTCCTTGGTGCTCACCTTGCCGAAATCGCTGTGGATGTCGCCGCTGAACGTCGATGCGTCGATATGCGCCGACAGGTTTCCCGGCACGTACAGGCGCACGTCGCCGCTCATCGAATCCAGGTGCACACGCGCGTGCGCGACTGGCGCGACATGCAGGCGCACGTCGCCGGATACCGTGCCGGTTTCCAGTTCCTGCACTGGCGCGTCGTCGAGACCGATGTCACCGGAGACGGTTTCAAGCTTGACGCGTCCACCGAGGCTTTTCGCGTTGATATTGCCGCTGACAGTCTGCAGATGCGCATGGCCGTTCGCGTTCGCCTTCGGCGCCGCGAATGAAACGTCGCCGCTCACGCTTTCGACATCGACTTCGGTCGCGGCGCTGCGCACGCCCAGCGTGCCACTGACGCCATGCACCTGGATCGACTTGCCGGCCATGTCGGTGACATTCGCATCGGCGCTGACCACCTGCAGCTCAAGCTCCGCAGCACGCGGGATATGTAACACCAGATCACTGTCGCTGTTCGGGCCGTGCTTGCCGAACCAGCCACTGTCGCCGCTGTCGACTTTGAGCCCCAGATGCTTCGAATCACCGGAGACCAGGAGCTTGGAGCCTGCGCCGAGGTTGCCGCGTAGTTCGACCTGCGGCTTGTCCCAACCGGCGACGGTGACGTTGCCGCGCACGTTTTCGACGTCGACTTTGGCGTCGCCAGTCACGTTCCAGGATTCGCTCAGCGCCTTGTCTTCGCCGCCAGCGTCGATCGTGCGATTTTCGATCGCATCCGCGGCGACGACGCTGGCGCCCGTCAGGGCCATCCAGATCGAAAACACCAGCAGACGCACGTTGTGCTTGTTCATTCGACTATCCTCGTTTGTTTCATGCGCCTGTGTACGACGTTTGTCGCAACAAACGCATGCGTTGACCATTGGCGCGATTGAGCAGTCCGACCAGGAACACCGCATCGGGGTGCTGCTCCAGCGCCTGTTGAAGTTGTGCGCTTGCATCGTCCAGATCGCGCGCCGCGGCCGCGAGCTTGGTATCGCGCGGTTGCGCCCAGTCCATCGCGGTGGGTGCGGATGCCATATTGGAATCTGCCGACGGCATTTGCCAATTGCCGCGCCGCGCGGCCAGTCCTGCGCCGATCGCGATGATGAGCGTGGCCGCGATGGCGAACGCCACCTGCAGCCGATTCCGTGCCGTCGATCGCGTCGCAATCTGCGCGGCGATGTTCGGCCACAGATCGTGCGCCGGCTCCACGTCGCCGCCGAGCTTGCGCATTTCGCTGCGCCACTGAAATTCGGTATTCATGCTTCACCTCCGAGCGTGCGCCGCAACAAGCCGCGCGCGCGATGCAACTGTGCCTTCGACGAACCGACCGCCATGCCCAGCTCCACTGATATCTCCTCGTGCTTCCAGCCTTCGACGTCGTGTAGCACGAGCACGGCTCGGGCGCGCGGCGGCAATCCTGCGACGGCGCGCTCCAGATCGGCGCGCTCGCCCGCGCAGAACGGCACTTCGCCGCCTGCGGCCGCCTGCAATTCCTCGTCGTCCATCGCCTGCTCGTCGCGCCGCCCGCGCAGTTCCATCAGCGCCGTGTTCACGCCGAGCCGGTGCAGCCAGGTCGAGAACGCACTTTCGTGACGATAACTGCCCAACTTCTGCCAGGCGCGTACGAACGCTTCCTGCGTCAATTCTTCGGCACGCGCGCGATCCATGCCGAGCAGGCGCAGGATCACGCCGTGCACCCGGCCGACGTGGCTGCGATACAACTGCTCGAAGGCCGCATTGTCGCCGGACGCCGCGCGGTGCACTAGCGCGGAATCGGCGTTCGGGGCCACGCTTTCCGTCAGCGGTAAATCCAGAGTCAAGGTAGCGCCATCCATTTGCGAGCTTGGATGCGCGAAGGAGGCCGCGGGTTTAAGCGTCGCCGCGGCCACAATGCGGTCAGGGCGTGCCCACCGCCTCCACTTCCTCGCCGGTCAGCAGCGCGGCGATGCGCTGCTGTTCGTTGTGCAATGCGGCCGGCATTCGCGCACCGAAGGAGGCCAGGTATTCGCCGATGCTCTCGTATTCGGCGCTCCAGCTCTCGGCATCGACGTGCAGCAACGCTTCGAGCTTGGCGCGCGACAGGTCCAGGCCATCCAGGTTCAGATCCTGCACGCGTGGCAGGTTGCCGATCGCCGTTTCATCGGCGCCCTCGCTGCCGTCGCAGCGGCCAAGGATCCACTCGAGCACGCGCATGTTGTCGCCAAAGCCCGGCCACAGGAACTTGCCGTCGTCGCCCTTGCGGAACCAGTTCACGTGGAAGATCTTCGGCAGCTTCGCGCCGGGCTTGGCGAAAGACAGCCAGTGCGCGAAATAATCGGCGAAGTTGTAGCCGCAGAACGGTTTCATCGCCATCGAGTCGCGGCGCAATACGCCCACTGCCCCGGTCGCGGCTGCTGTCGTCTCCGAACCCATCGCCGCGCCGACCAGCACGCCGTGCGTCCAGTCGCGTGCTTCGAACACAAGTGGCACCAGGTGCTCGCGGCGGCCGCCGAACACGATCGCGCTGATCGGCACGCCCTGCGCGTCTTCCGCGTGCGGCGACCAGCTCGCGCACTGACGCGCCGACACCGTGAAGCGCGAATTCGGATGTGCTGCCGCGCCGTTCGATGCAACGTAATCGCGCCCCTGCCAATCCTTCGCCGGCACGCCGGGCAGGCCTTCCCACCACGGGTCACCGTCAGCGGTCACAGCAACATTCGTGAAGATCGTGTCGTGGTTGAGCATCGCGAGCGCGTTCGGATTCGTCTTCGCACTAGTGCCGGGCGCCACGCCGAAATAGCCGGCCTCCGGATTGATCGCCCACAGGCGTCCGTCCGGGCCCGGCGTCATCCAGCAGATGTCGTCGCCGACCGTCCACACCTTCCAGCCCGCCTTGAGGTAGTTCTCCGGCGGAATCAGCATCGCCAGGTTGGTCTTGCCGCAGGCGGACGGAAACGCCGCCGCGACGTAGCGAATCTCGCCTTTCGGGTTCTGGATGCCGACGATCAGCATGTGTTCGGCCAGCCAGCCTTCACTGCGCGCCTGCCATGAACCGATGCGCAGCGCATGGCATTTCTTGCCGAGCAGAGCGTTGCCGCCGTAGCCGGAACCGATCGACTTGATCGTCAATTCTTCGGGAAAGTGCAGGATGAAACGCTTGTGCGGGTCGAGATCACCGGTGGAATGCAGGCCCTTGACGAACGTGCCTTCGCGCTCGATGCGCGCGAGCGCCTCTGCGCCCATGCGCGTCATGATGCGCATGTTCGCGACGACGTACGGGCTATCGGTGATCTCCACACCGCAACGCGCCAGCTTTGAGGCGATCGGGCCCATGCAATACGGCACTACATACAGCGTGCGGCCTTGCATGCAGCCGGCGAACAACGCGTCGATCTTCGCGTGCGCCTCGGCCGGGGCCATCCAGTGGTTGTTCGGCCCCGCGTCGTCTTTGTTCTTGGTGCAGATGAAGGTCAGGTGCTCGACGCGCGCGACGTCGGACGGATTCGAACGATGCAAATAGCAGTTCGGATGCGTGCGCGGGTTCAGTTCGACCAGATCCCCGCTGGCGAGCATCAGCTCGACCAGCTTGTCGTATTCGGCTTCCGAGCCGTCGCACCAGTGGATGCGATCGGGTTGCGTCAAACGGGCGACGTCGTCGACCCATTGGTTCAAGGTTTCCAGCTTGCTAGACATTGCTTCCATTTTTCGGGTGCGAGAACCCGCCTCCAACTTTAAAGAAAAACCACGGCGCGGCGATCGATGTCGCCGCTGTTATTTGTCAATCCTGGTATCAGGCAGGAATGAGTGTGTCTATTACGTGCTGCACATAGGCATCGAACTCGGCATGTTCGAGCCGCAACATGCCGAGCTGCAGTGCAAGCTGCAGGAAGCCCACGTACGCCGCGTACGCGAGCCGCGCGCGGTGCACTGCAACGCCCCGGTTCATGCCGACCTGGCGGTAGGCACGGGTCAGGAAATCCAGACGCCGCTGCGACACCCGCGCCATCACGGGCTGCACAATAGGATGATCGAGCGCGCGCAGCAAGGCCGAGTAGATTACATGCGACTTTGCCTCGCGCCCGGTGCGCCGGAACAGCTCGCACAGGCGCGCACGTGCGTCGGCGATCGGCTCGACCTGGTTGAGCAGATCGTCGATATCCTGTTTTTCCCAGCGTTCGAGCGCGGCCATGAGCAGCGCCTCGCGGGTCGGGAAATGCCAGTAGAAGCTGCCCTTGGTAACGCCCAGTTGCCGGGCCAGCGGTTCGACCGCTACCGCGCTCACACCTTGAGCGGCAATCAAATCCAGCGCCGCCTGTTCCCAGTCGGCGGCCGAAAGGCGCGTGCGCTCGAATTTCTCAACGGCATGCAGCATGGACATGGCATGCATGTTAGCCGCTCGGAGCTATCGGGGTGAAGCGCTAATTTCGCTGCGATGCAGCAAAAAATCCCGGCAACTCAACAAGCTAGACCGTGCGCCGCCGTATTGACTACTCTAAACAAGCAAAACATACTCATGCGTATGGTCGCCGTTATGCCCGTAGCTGAACACCCCTCCGCGGTTCGCCGCCGGATCGAACGCCTGTCGGCTGCAGAAGGCGTGCAGCTTACGATCGAACGGTTTGGCGATGCGCGCACACCGTCCGTGGTGTTCGCCCACGGCTTCGGCCAGACCCGCCAAGCCTGGACCGACACGGCAATCGCTCTGGCGCGGCGTGGCTGGCATTGCATCACCGCCGACGCGCGCGGTCACGGCGAAAGCGGCTGGCGTGAAGACGGTGCCTACGATTTCGCCCAGTTCATCGATGACCTTGCGCGTGTCGCGAGCGTGCCTGCGGACAAACCCATCCTCGTCGGCGCCTCGATGGGCGGATTGCTCGGCCTGCGCGCCCAAGCCGATCATGCCGCCTTCCGCGCGTTGGTGCTGGTCGATATCACGCCGCGTTGGGAAACCGCGGGTGTCGAACGCATTCTCACATTCATGCGCGCGCATCCGCGCGGCTTTGCATCGGTCGATGAAGCTGCGGACGCCATTGCGCACTACCTGCCGCATCGTGCGGGTCGAAAATCTCCGGAACGTCTGCGTTCGCTGCTCGTACCGACTGGCGACGGCCGCCTGCGCTGGCATTGGGATCCGCGCCTGCTCGACGTGATTCCCGACGACGGCGCGCGCCAGCAGGATCACCTGCTGGAGGCGGCGCGTCAGATCCGCGTGCCGACTCTGCTGATCAGCGGCGAACGCAGCGACATCGTTTCCGATTCCACGATTCAAGAATTCCTGCGCTGCGTGCCGCACGCGCAACACGTATGCGTTGCACGCGCAACACACATGGTGGTCGGTGACCGCAATGATGCGTTCACCACCGCCGTCGAACAGTTCATTACGCCGCTACGCGAGAGCAGCGGTGTCCAAAGGAGCGCTCTATGACATCTTGGTATCCGCTGATCGCCGTCCTCGCTGCATCGCTCGTCTGCGCGTATCTGCGCGTGAGCCTACGCAGCTGGACCATCGCTGGGTTCGCGGCGCTGCTCGGCGCGGGCTGGCTGGCGGGTTCGTCGTGGCTGGCAACGGCGCTTACGGCGCTCGCGTTCGCCGCGATCACCGTGCCGCTGAATCTGCCGGAGTTCCGCCGCCGCCGCATCACCGCGCCAATGCTTGCGGTGTATCAGAAGATCACGCCGCAATTGAGTGATACCGAACGCGTTGCGCTGGAAGCGGGAACAGTCGGATTCGAAGGTGAGCTTTTCAGCGGCAAACCGGACTGGAAGAAACTGCTCGGCCAGCCGGCGCCACAGCTGTCGGTCGAAGAACAGGCGTTCCTCGACGGCCCGTGCGAAGAGTTGTGCCACATGGTCAATGAGTGGCAGATCACGCACGAGTTGGCCGATCTGCCACCGGAAATCTGGGAGTTCATCAAGAAAAAGAAATTCTTCGGCATGATCATCCCGAAGGAATATGGTGGCCTGCAGTTTTCCGCGCTGGCACAGTCGGCCGTGCTGCAGAAGCTCATGGGCATGTCCGGCACGCTGTCGTCCACGGTCGGCGTGCCGAATTCGCTCGGCCCGGGCGAACTGCTGTTGCACTACGGCACCAAGGAACAGCGCGACTACTACCTGCCGCGCCTCGCCGATGGCCGCGAAGTTCCCTGCTTCGCGCTGACCGGCCCGACGGCCGGCTCGGATGCGACGTCGATTCCCGATTACGGCATCGTCTGCAAGGGCGAATGGCAGGGTGGCAACGTGCTCGGCGTGCGCCTGACTTTCGACAAGCGCTATATCACGCTGGCGCCGGTTGCCACGCTGATCGGCCTGGCGTTCCAAATGCACGATCCGGATCACCTGCTCGGCGACAAGGAGCACATCGGTATCACCCTCGCGCTGATTCCACGCGACACGAAAGGCCTGGAAATCGGCCGTCGTCATTTTCCGCTCAACGCCGCGTTCCAGAATGGCCCGCTGCATGGCAAGGATATCTTCGTGCCGCTGTCGCAACTGATCGGCGGCGAGGAAATGGCCGGCCAAGGCTGGCGCATGCTGGTCGAATGCCTGTCCGTCGGCCGCGCGATTACGCTGCCGTCTAACGCCTCGGGCGGGGTGCGCGCGGGTGCGATCGCGACGGGTGCTTATGCGCGCATGCGCAAGCAGTTCGGCATGGCGATCGGCCGCTTCGAAGGCATCGAGGAGGCGCTTGCGCGCATCGGTGGCCACACTTATGCGATTACCGCACTGTCACGTGCCACGGCAGCGGCGGTCGATCGCGGCGAAAAACCCGCGGTGCCGTCGGCGATCGCGAAATACCACTGCACCGAACTCGGCCGCGAAGTTGCAAAAGACATCATGGACGTGCACGGCGGCAAAGCCGTGCAACTCGGGCCCAACAACTATGCCGGCCGCGGCTGGCAGACCGCGCCGATCGCGATCACGGTGGAGGGCGCGAACATCATGACGCGCAGCCTCATGATATTTGGCCAGGGCGCGATCCGCTGCCATCCGCATGTGCTCAAGGAGATGCAGGCGACGCAGATTCCGGATTACGCCACGCGCCTGCGCGTGTTCGACCGGGAACTGTTCGCACATATCGGCTTTGCATTTTCCAACGCCGCGCGCAGCTTCGTGCTCGGCCTGAGCGGTGCGCGCATCGGCGCCGTACCGGGCGACAAGTATACGAAGCGCTACTACCGCAAACTGAACCGCTATGCGGCGCACCTCGCCCTCGTCGCCGACACCTCCATGTTGCTGCTCGGCGGCAAGCTCAAGTTCAAGGAGAAGATTTCCGCGCGCCTCGGCGACGTGCTGTCGAACCTGTACATCGCCAGTGCGATGCTCAAGCGCTACGAAGACCAGGGCCGTCCGATTGCCGACCAACCGCTGCTCGCGTGGGCGTTCCACGATTGTGCATTCCGCATGCAGACCGCGCTCGATGGCGTGCTGCGCAATTTCCCGATCCGCCCGGCGGCATGGCTGCTGCGTGTGCTGGTGTTCCCGCTCGGCTGCCGCGAGGCGCCACCGTCGGACCGTCTCGGCCACCGTGTCGCCGCTATCCTGTGCGCCCCGGGCGAGGCGCGCGATCGTCTGGCAGAGTGGGTGTATCTGACGCCCAGCGCGAACAATCCGGTCGGCCGCATGAACGCGCTGCTGCCCGACGTCATCGCCGCCGAGCCGGTCGAACGCAAGTTCGCCAAGGCGCAGAAGTCCGGCACCATCAAGAGCCTGGATGCTGCAGCGCAGCTGGCGGAAGCGGAACAGATCGGTGCGATCACGAGCGAGGAGCGCAAGCTGCTCGAACGTGTACGCGCGGCGACGCTTGAATTCATCAATGTCGACGACTTCGATCCGAGCGAACTGCCGGCGGCCATGCCACGACCGAAGCCCGGCTTGCGCAGCGTGGCGTGAGGGCAATGAATTCGCTGCAGATGTTCCGGTCGATCGGACGCACCGCAGCGGGCCGCTGGGTGTTCGCGCGTGTAATCTGCTTCAAGGCGCCTTACTTCGCGACGATCGCGCCGCTGGTCGAAGACCTCGCGCCTGGTCGATGCGTCGTGCGCATCCGCGATCGGCGCCGCGTGCGCAACCACATTGGGACGGTGCATGCCATCGCACTGTGCAATGCGGCAGAACTCGCCGGCGGCCTCGCTACCGATGCGACGATCGCACCGGCGCAGCGCTGGATTCCGAAAGGCATGACCGTGCGCTACCTGCGCAGGGCAAAGGGTTCGCTCGTCGCGACGGCGAGCGTCACGGTGCCGCCTGTCGATGCGCCAGCCCAGGAGGCGCATGCGCTGGTCGAAGTGCGCGATGCGGCAAACGAAATCGTATTCGACGCGGACATCACGATGTGGATTTCGCCGCGCGCGGCGAAGGATACCTGACTACCGCGCCACGCGCGCCTCGCTACGGACTTCCGGCTGCCGCCCGATGCGCCAACCGACGTAGCCGGAGCCCAGTGCTGCGAGGGTGGACAGCGCGGCGAATCCGGCCACCCCGAAGCCGATGCCGCGCAGCGCCGTCAGGCTGCTGGTGATCACGACGTCGCCGAAGCGCCACACCACGGTGTCGATGAAGTTCTTCGCCTTGTAGCGCGATTCGGCGTCGACCAGTGTGTACAGACTGTCGGCAGCCGGCTTGAACACGCCGTACATGCTCGCACGCGTGACGATCGCGACGGCCGCGATCCAGCCACCGCCAAGCGCGATCAGACTGATCAGCATGATCGCCTTGATCGCGCTGTCGAGCACCACGGCCCACACCGCACCGAGCCGTGCCATCAATTCGCGTGTGAGTACGACCTGCATCGCCGCCTGCGCGACGTTCGTGTACAGGTCCACCCCGGCCGCAAAATCCGTGCGCTGCACTTCATTGACAAAATGTTCATGGCTGTAATCGGCAAGCAGCGCATAGATCACCGTACCGACGCCGTCGCCGAGCAGCATCAGCACCGCCATGCGCAACAACAGCGGCGAAAAGAACGTCAATGCTGCGCCGGCCATGATGCTGCCGCCGATGACGCGCTCGTCGCGCCGTTCGTCGCTGCGCACCGGATGTTCACGCGACCAGCGCAGCAGCAGCAAAACGCAGCAGATCGCCGCCGCGAGCAGCCCCGCCGAAACAGCGAGCAGACCTGTCACGTGCACGATCGGAACCAGCCCACGCGTGAGGATCGGCCCGATGATGGCGCCGGCCGGCCCGCCGAGCGCGATGACCGGAAACAGGCGCTTGGCCTGCCCGGCATCGAACAGGTCCGCCATGAAACTCCAGAACACGGCGACGACGAACAGCGTGAACACGCTGACCCAGACGAACAGGACGGCTCCTAGCGTGCGCGGCCCAATGGCATCGCGCATGCCGTACAACGGGATCAGCGCGAGCATCCCGATTAGAAAGAAAAAGTATACGACCGGCACGAAGTGGCGCCGCTTGTAGCGCGCGACCAGCGCGCCGAACACGGGCGTCAGCAGCAACGTAGCCGCGAACGTCACCGCATAAAAAGCCGGCAGCATCTGCGAACCGACCTGGCCGGAAAACTGGTCGCGCACCGGTCGGATGACGTAGTACGCAGCGAGCAGGAAGAGAAAATACAATGCGCCAAGAAGGACAGCGGGCCATTCACCGCGTTCCACGCGCAGCAGGCGCTGCAGACGACCCGGATGCGCGGAATCGAGTTCGTGATGGTCGGAAGATTCGGCCAAAACGCGTACCCCTTCCTGGCTGGCCCCAAGGGTAGCACGCCGGCGCTACGCTAAATCGCGTATCCTGCTGGCATGTCAGCAACCCTCTCGGCGATCCATATCTTTCCGGTCAAATCCTGCGCGCCGCTCGTGCTCGGCGACGCGCGCGTCGAAACGCGCGGCCTTGCCGGCGACCGGCGCTGGATGGTGATCGACGATGCCGGGAAATTCGTCACCGGCCGCCAACATTCGCGCCTGACGTTGATTCGCGCGCAGACCAACGGCGCGGGTGTGACGCTGACCGCGCCCGGCATGCCAGAGCTGCACCTCGTCGCGCCGACACACGGCGAGCGCATCGATACCGCCGTCTGGGGCGCCGCGGTAAGGCCGCTGCTGGCCGACGAATCCGCACATCACTGGATCAGCGCCTATCTCGGCGCGCCGCATCGTTTCGTCCACATGGACGTCGATTGCGCGCGGCCGATGAAAGCGAAATATGACGGCATCTATGGCGAGGATGCTGACGAAGTGAGTTTTGCCGACGGCTTTCCGCTGCTGCTGATCTCGCAGGCATCGCTCGACCTGCTGAACTCGAAACTAGCGCGATCGGTGCCGATGCTGCGCTTCCGACCAAACCTCGTCATCGCCGGCACCGAACCGCATGCGGAAGATGGCTGGCGACGCATCCGTGCGGGCGAATGCGAGTTCGATGTGCTCAAGCCGTGCACGCGCTGCGTGTTCACGACGGTCGACTTCGAACGCGGCGAGCGCGATCCGAGCGGCGAACCGTTGCGCACGTTGACCACGTACCGGCGCTCGCCGGATGGCGTGACGTTCGGGCAGAACCTGATCCCGCGCAAGCTGGGAAGAGTGCGCGTCGGTGACGTTGTCGAAGCGCTTGCATGACCTCCCGGCCGTTCGGTCTGAGGTATCGAAGGACGAACATTTAGCAACCACCGCTTCTGGTTCGATACTCACCACGTACGGCCGATTGCTGCGCTGCGATGGAGCATCTGCTCTAGCCGTGCACTTTAGCCTGCGCCGAACTTCCAGGCGATCTGCATGACTTACGACTACATCATCGTCGGCGCCGGCTCGGCCGGCTGCGTCCTGGCGAACCGGCTCAGTGCGAATCCGCGCAACCGCGTGCTGTTGCTCGAGGCCGGCCCGCGCGACTGGCATCCGTTCATCCACATGCCGGCCGGGCTCGCTAAGATGGTCAACCGCAAAGGCATCAATTGGGATTACTACACCGAGCCGGAAGCGCAACTCAACAATCGCCGCCTGTGGTGGCCACGCGGCAAAGTGCTCGGCGGGTCCAGTTCGATCAATGCGATGTGCTACATCCGCGGCGACGCGCGCGACTATGACGAATGGGCGCTGCTCGCGGGCGATCCGCGCTGGAACTGGCAGAACGTCTTGCCGTATTTTCGTCGCGCCGAAGGCAATACGCGCGGTGAAGACGGTCGGCACGGCGGCGACGGTCCGCTCGCCGTACAGGACCTGAAATACCACAGCGTTTTGACCCAGGCATTCGTCGACGCCGCGCAGAGTTGTGGTCATTCCCTCAACACCGATTTCAACGGCGAGCATCAGGCTGGCGCAGGTTTCTATCAGGTCACGCAGAAGAACAGCGCGCGCTGTTCGACTGCCGCGGGCTACCTGCGCGCCGCACGCGAGCGCGACAATCTGCGCGTGCTCACGCGCGCCGCCGTGCAGCATGTGCTGGTCGATGGCCACCGTGCAGTCGGTGTCGATTATCGCCATCACGGCCGACTGACGCGCGCGGAAAGCCGCGAGGTGATCCTGTGCGGCGGCGCGATCAACTCACCGCAGTTGCTGATGCTGTCGGGCATCGGCCCGGCGGACCATCTGCGCCAGCACGGCATCCGTGTCACGCACGAACTGCCGGGCGTTGGTGCAAACCTGCAGGACCACCTGGACATCTGCACGCTGCAGCAATGCACAAAACCCGTGAGCTATGACCGGCTCAACGACCTCGCCGTGCTGATCCAGTACCTCGCACGGCGCGATGGCCCCGGGACGTCGAACATCGCCGAGGGCGGCGCCTTCGTGCGCACCCGCCTTGCGCCGGATGAACGTTGCGATGTGCAACTGCACTTCATCCCGGCCTTGCTCGACGATCACGGCCGCCATCGCATGCCGGGCTACGGCTACACGATGCACGCCTGCACGCTGCACCCGAGGAGTCGCGGCATACTGCGGCTCAAGTCGGCCAACCCCACCGACAAGCCCGCGATCCATGCGAACTACCTCAGCGATCCCGACGGCTTCGACCTCAAGACGATGATCGAAGGTGCCAGGGTCTCGCGCGAGATCTTCGCCGCCGCTCCGTTCGACGCCTATCGTGGCGACGAAATCTTCCCCGGTTGCAATACCTGCACCGATGCCGACCTCGCTGCGTTCATCCGGCGCAAAGCCGAAACCGTCTACCACCCGGTCGGTACCTGTCGCATGGGATCGGACCCCGATGCGGTGGTCGATACGGAGCTGCGCGTGCGCGGCGTGGCCGGCCTGCGCGTAGTGGACGCCTCGGTGATGCCGTGTCTGCCGGGTGGCAATACGAACGCGCCGACGATCATGATCGCGGAACGGGCGGCGGATTTCATCGCCGAATAGCTTGCGGGAAAAAAAAAGAAACAACGTTCCAAGCTGTGTACGACAGCATGAAAGCGAACTCGCGTTGAAGCAGTCAGCCTACCTGATCCAGCTGCGGTGGTAAGGGACAATGCAGCGCCGCGCAGACCGTGCGCAGCAGTTCGGCTTCGCTGACCGCGACTTTGCCGTCCGCGCCGATCGCGCGCGTGAGGCCTTTGATCAGCAATTCCTTGCCCAGCGGTGCGAGCAGGTCGAGCTTGGGCAACGCGCGATCAAGCACGAGCGCGAAGTCGCCCGGTGGCGCGTACACTTCGATCGCATCGGGCAGCACTTCGTGCATACCGAGCAGGTACGCGCGTTCGGCTTCGCCGGCATCCTCGTTGCCATAGCGCGCGATGATCGAGATCACGGCAGTGATCTCGGGTTTGCAATCGGTCAGCTTGTTGCTGCCCGAAGTGCGGGCTTTCGACGGATCGAGTGAGTCGATCACCTGAACACCGACGAGTTTGGCCAGGCAATACTCTTCCAACTGCACGCGGCCGTCGGCCTGGATCAGCTCGTTCAGGGCGATCAGAAAGGTTTGCAGCTCCGGCCGTGGACGACGGCGCAACGCGGGAAACGCCAGTTGTGCGAGCGGCAGGCGCTGCATCGGATGCAAGTCCGCGATCTCACCGGCGAGTTCCTCGACACCGGCGCGAGTCGCTGCGTCGTAGCGTTTTTCCAGGGTACGCAATTGCTTGTCGCGCACGCTGGCTTCCGCATCGAGCGCGAGCGCGAACACCACCTGTGCGCAACGATCGGACGCGTACGCGAATCCGCGTACACGTTCGGAAATCGTCGTGTGGATCGCGGCAGCGGCCCGGTAGTCGTCGGTACCTGGGTGGGCCACCTGGGTGACGACTTTCTTTGGGGTCAACGCGATTTCGGCATTGGCCTGCGGTAGTGTTGCCCGCGACGCCACTGTGGCAACCGCGGCTCCAGCGACGAAATTCGCGGGCGCGAAACCGGAAATCGACACCTGCGACCCTTCGGTCTCGCCCACTTGCACGGGCTGCGCCCAGGCGCGCGCGATTTGCGCGAATTCGTGCGGATTGAACGTCGGCTCGAGCAGCTTGATGCGCGCTTCCAATGGCGGATGCGTAGCGAACAAGGCCGAATAGCCGACACCATCGCCGAACAGCATGTGGGAAACCTCCTCGGTTTCCGCACTTGCCAGCCTGGAACCTTCGGCGAGACCGCCGATCTTCTTCAGCGCGCCGGCAATTCCGACCGTTTGGCGCGTGAACTGAACGGCGGACGCATCGGCAAGGTACTCGCGCTGGCGCGAGATGCCGGCCTTGATCAAACGCCCGAAGAACACGCCGATGTAGCCGATGATCAGCAATGCGATACCGAACGCGATGACGCCGCCGGAATCCTTGCTGCGCCCCGTGTTTTCCATCAGCTTGCGACCGGCGATGCCGATGACGAGGATACCGAACACGACACCCATCAGGCGGATGTTCAGGCGCATATCGCCGTTGAGCACATGGCTGAATTCATGCGCGACCACGCCTTGCAACTCGTCGCGTGTCAGCTTGTCCAAGCAGCCCTGGGTGACCGTGACCGCAGCGTCCGCCGGCGTGTAGCCGGCCGCGAACGCATTGATGGCCGGCTCGTCCGGCAGCACGTAGATTTGCGGCACGGGTACGCCGGAGGCGATGGCGATCTCCTCGATCACGTTGCGCAGGCGCCGATGCGCGAAATCCTGCGTGCGCTCCTCGATCTGGGTCGCGCCGAGTTGACGCGCCACCGCACCGCCGCCACTGCGCAGCGTGCTGACCTTGTACAGCGTGCTCAGGCCGATGACGGCGAGCACGATCGCCGTGCTGCCGATCAATGCGCCGATGGCATTCGCTGGGTGGCCATGCCGACCGACAGCACCGAACGCAATCACTATCACGACGTCGACCGCGAACACGATCGCCGCGACCGCCAGCACGAACAGGAACAGCATGCGCTTGGTATGCGAGCGCGCGCGTTCCTGCTGGGCGAAGAAGTTCATCGCCGCACTCCCCGACCCTGATGTTCTCAGCTAAACGAGACTTTCACCGCCTTCTTCGCTTCCGGTGTATCCACTTCCAGCGGCGTCGCCGGCGTGAACCCGTAGCGCGTCGAGATCAGCGAATTCGGGAACACCTCACGCATGTTGTTGTACGACATCACGCTGTCGTTGTAGAACTGGCGCGCCGCGGCAACGCGGTTCTCGGTCGAGGTCAGCTCCTCCGTGAGCTGCATCATGTTCTGGTTCGCCTTCAGGTCCGGATAGGATTCGGCCACCGCCCTGAAGTTCAACATCGCGTTCCCCAGCTGCGTCTCGGCCTGGCCGAGTTGCTGCATCGCCTGCGGATCGCCCGGATTGGCCTTGGCCGCTGCCAGCCCGGCCATCGCCGCGCCGCGTGCGGCGGTGACCGCTTCGAGCGTGCCTTTCTCATGCGCCATGTAGGCTTTGGCCGTCTCCACGAGGTTCGGGATCAGGTCGTAGCGGCGCTGCAGCTGCACATCGATCTGGGAAAAGGCGTTCTTGTAGCCGTTACGGCCGCCGACGAGGCTGTTGTAGATACTGACGAGGTAGAAAATGATGCCGGCAACAATGACCAGGAAAATTATCAAGGACATAACACACCTTCCCCGTTTTGGCGCTAGACTGGCGCCCCGTGCGAAAAGCATAGCACGGGCGCATTTCTTGCAGCCTGTGTCAGAAGAACCAATGTCCCAGGGGAGGCTGCTCCGACAATGAAGGGTTATACGGCGCTGGCGCTGCTGGCGTTTGCACTGCTGGGCATGCATGTTCCGGCCAGCGAGGCGCGCACGCGCGCGCGGCCGCATGCACACGCACCCGCAGCCCCGATCCATCGCGAAGCGCCGAAGGCGGCTGCACCGCGCGATGCCAAGTCGGTTGCCGAAGAATTCGACGGTTGGCTCGACGCCGTCGCCCAGTCGGGCCAGGTTTCCGGACTCGCCGCAGCGATCGTCAAGGACGACCAAGTGCTTTTGCAGCGCGGCATCGGTTACGCGGACGCCAGCGCCGGTCTGCCCGTCACGACCGACACGGTTTTTCGCCTCGCATCGCTGTCGAAGGCATTCGCCACGGCGTTGACGGCCATCCTCGTCGACGAAGGCATGCTGAGCTGGGATACGCGCGTTACCGGTGTACTGCCGACGTTCGAGCTGCACGACGTGGGCGCGAGCAGCAAGCTCACCGTACGCGACATCCTCAGCCAGCGCGTCGGCCTGCCACATAATACCTACGACCGCCTGCTCGAACAGGACGAACCTTACGAGGAACTGGTCGAGCGCCTGCGCGACGTGCCGCTGACCTGCGAAGTCGGCAACTGCTACGGTTACCAGAACATCACGTTCGCGCTGATCGGCGACATCACTTACGCCGTCAGCGGCGACTTCTTCTACCACCAGGTCGAAAAGCGCCTGTTTCACCCGCTCGGCATGGAGACGGCGACGTATGGTCGCGACGCGCTGGAATCGAGCGCGAGCTGGGCGCGTCCGCATGCGCGGCGCGGGCACGGGTGGGCGCCGATCGGGATCAAGGAATCGTACTATCACGTGCCGCCCGCGGCTGGCGTGAACGCCAGCATCAAGGACATGTCGAACTGGCTCATCGCACAAATGGGCGGGCGCAAGGACGTCTTGTCCGACGCGCTGCTGACGACACTGCATACGCCACTTGTGGAAACACCCACCGAGCGTCACGTCTCACCCTGGCGCAAGGCGCGCGTGAGCGATGCAAGCTACGCGCTAGGCTGGCGTGTATTCGATTATGCCGGCGAAACGGTCGTATTCCATGCCGGCGCAGTGCAAGGTTATCGCGCGATGATCGCATTCGTGCCGAAGGATCGGTTCGGCGCAATCCTGATGTGGAATTGCGAATGTGCGCTGCCGAGCGGGCTGCTGCCGATGCTGTTCGATCGCTATCTAGGCCTGGGCGCGGTTGACTGGGCCGGGTTGGAAGAACTGCATTCCACGAAACACAGTTACGTGGCAGCCGGCAGCGACTGAAGCTCGCGCATTGCGCCGCGACCGGCGTCCTTGCATCATGCGCCCGGGAACAGCAGAGCGGCCATGATGCTCATTGCCGAGCATTTCATCCTGATCGCCATCGACCCGGCTACCGGTATTCCCGTGTGGCCGCGGTGGGCGCCGTCCGGGCGCTTCGCCGCGGCGGCACTGCTGCTGGAACTGGCGATCCTGCATCGCCTGGAATTGCGCGATGGCCTATTGCACGCCGATGCCGCTTCTCCGCTGAGCCATGCTCTGCCGAAGGAAGCGTTGCACGAGCTCGCCGGACGGCCGCAATCGATTCCCGACGCAATCGAGCTCCTCGAGCGGCGACTGTATCCGTTGGAGCCGAAAATCCTCGAAGGCCTGTATTACCGCGACATCCTGCATCGCGTCGAGAACCGCACTTGGCTGCTGCAGCGTCGCGTGCGCTACCCGTTGCGCTCAATGCAGGCGCGCAACGAAGCGCTGCAGCATCTGCGCCACACTCTGCACGATACAGACGACCTGCACGGATTCGCCTTGCTGCTGCTGGTTGAGACCAGCGGCGTGCTGACGCGGCATCTGGATGCGCACGAATACGCCATGGCGACGCAGCACTTGCTGGCGTTGAATGAAGCGCCGGATTCGACGCGGCAGATATTCGCTGCGGTGCGCGCGGCGCTGCTGGACTGACCTCACCTCGTTCGGCCTCCTGAGCGATGCGGTAACTCGCGCCGTCGTGGCGCCCGCCCTGCGGGTCAGCTGCGCTGTTCGCGCGCGCTCCCGGCGCGCGCAGTCAACGCATCGCGCAAGCGCTCTCACCTCGCTGCGCTCGGGCCGTTGCTAAGCTCGCGCATCCAGCGCTCGCCAAGCAACCCTGCCCTCCGCGTCCTGCTGCGGGCGTTCGGCCTCGCGCGCGATGCGCTTCAACGCATCGCGCAAGCGCTCTCACCTCGCTGCGCTCGGGCCGTTGCTAAGCTCGCGCATCCAGCGCTCGCCAAGCAACCCTGCCCTCCGCATCCTGCTGCGGGCGTTCGGCCTCGCGCGCGATGCGCTTCAACGCATCGCGCAAGCGCTCGGCCTCACCCGCCGAGCTTGAACTCGATGCGGCGCGACATGCGCTCTTCGACGGCCTTGCCGTTTTCCATGCGTGGCTTGAATGTCCAGCGTCGGACGGCATTCAACGCGGCGGTGTTGAACAGTCGCGGCGGATCGGCATTGGCAACCTTGGCGTCGGATACCTGACCGGATGGGTCCACGGTAAATTCGACCTGCACCCAGCCTTCCTTGTGGCCGCGGAACGCCTCGGGCGGATAGTCCGGTGCCGTCGACTTGACCAGCTGCGCCGGATGCGATTCGCCTGCGGGTGCTGCTGGTGCGGCCGCGACGGGCGCTTCCACCGGCGGCGGTGTCGGGGCAGGTTTCGGTGCGGCCGTTGGCGGCGGCGTGGCGGCAGCTGTGGCGGCTGGCGGCGCTGCGGCAGCAGGTGCTGCGGCGGGTGCCTGTGCCGCTGCGGCGGCCTTGGCAGCGGCAGCTGCGGCAGCAGCTGCGGCTTGTGCCTGTTCTTTCTCCGCCTGCTTCTTCTTCGCGTCGAGCTTGGCGCGCAGGATCGTCAATGTGTAGTTGCTCGGATCGGCCTTCGCCAGCAAGTCGATTTCACGCGTGGCTTCATCCAGCGTGCCGCCGTTGATGTCGGCCTCGACGATGGGCGTCGAGAATGGGAACATCTCGCGCAAAGCGTCCTTGGCAACCTGATTCGTCGGTTCCTTTTCCAGCACGCGCAGATAGTATTCGTAAGCGTTGTTGCCCTGTGGGGCGACATAGCGCTTTTCGCGAAACGCCGTACCGGCTTCCTTAAGCAGCTGTTCCTTGGACATTTCCGGAACCGGTGCGACCGGAGCCGCCGGAGCCGCTGCGCTTGGCGCAGGCGCGGTGCTCGCCGCCGGCTGACCCGGAGCCGGCGCCGGGGCGTTGCCGCCTTTGTTGCCGAAGAACAGGAACGCGCCGATCGCCAACGCCACCGCGATCACGATGATCGGCAGGAACTTCATCAGCGGATTGGATGGAGGAGCACTGCGGGGATTTCTGTCGGCCATGGTCGGACTGTCACCAGAATGAGTTGAAGTTGCCGCGCTATCCTGTCCGGCTTGCAACATTCCTGGCCAACCGCGTCATCGGGCGATGCACCCCTTGACCCGGACCGCTGCGCGTGCGTTACACGTTACCGCATTTTGCAGCGGGTGTGAAAACTTTTTTGCGACGCAACGCCCCGAGCGTGCGTCCCTGGCGGCCCCCTCCCGAACCGTTCGGCGAGGCGCTGGCAGGTACGCTCCACCACGGAGCGCAGAAAGCATGAGGATCGTCAACGCCGGGTTCGAGCATCTGCCAGGCGCGGCAGCTTGTCCGGCGGTTCTGGTTAAAGTCTCTCCCTGCGCTGGGCAAGTCGCAGGGAGAGATAACCGACTTCGAAAATGAATTGCTGTTTATAGAGGTGTAACCCATGGCGAGTGTTGCTTCGCCACGAAACCGATCGCTGATTCCTCGATCGGGTTGCTCAGGCCAGTCCATTGGCCGTCTATGAGCGTCGTACCTTGATGCGAAGTCTTATTTCTTCTTCGCGGTCTTGCGTGCAGTCTTCTTCGCGGCCTTGGCCTTCACGGTCTTCTTCGCGGCCTTCTTTGCAGGTTTCTTTGCAGCTTTCTTCATAGCCATATCGCGTCTTAGCTCCTCGTCAGTTGGTAGTTGCTGCCCAGTAAAAGCGTGCAGGAACGCTTCGCACAGCAAATCGCTGTTCGTAGCATGCCTGAGATTGTTCACTTGTCGGCGTGTGCGTTCGTCGGAGAGAAGTTTGAGAACGTGAAGCGGTATCGATACCGTCACTTTTTTTACAGCGTCGGCTTTGTGGCCGTGCTCGATGTAAGGTTTGATGAACTTCGCTGCCGTCATTTCTTGTTACGCGTGTGTTACGCCGTGCAAAAAATTATTCCGACTTAGTGACGCTGTCAACAGGTTTGTGCTAGCGCGCAAGCGCACACAGCGCATACGTTGGCTCGTATCGGAGCGCTCGTTGTACACCACTTGTCGGCATGCGCGTCCATACGTATTTTGTGCGTTAGACGTATAGACGTCCGATACATTTCCGTACCGCCGCACAGCGTTGCGTTTGCATGGGCCAACGCAAATTGCGCGCAACACCTGTATTTATGCGGTCTGGCGCGGAGTAACGCGCCTGCTCGCGCGCGTTCCGCACATGCACGCGCGCATGCAACGCATACGCATCGGAGCCGCGTGCGCAATGCGCGACGCGACAGCAGACGTAACTTCGCATGCGCAAAAATCTTTGCGTCGAATGCTTGCCGCAGCGGCAAAAAATTTTTTTGTGAGGCCCGTCAAAATGGCGCGCTCAAAGCACGATTTGCGCGAAATTGCGCAAAACTTGCGAGCAGCGAACGCGCGCGAATCAGCGCAACGTGCCTGCAAAAGATACGTGAAGCGATCTGCAGCGGCATCGGTTTTCCTGTTTCGATTGCGTGCGCGAGCAGTACAGTTTTCATCTCGCGAGATTTTTCATCGCACAATCCGCGGGTACGGACGATGGAGCGAAATCCCTCAAACGAAAAACCCAGCCGCGGGGGCTGGGTCGGGTTCAACACCTACGGCGTCGCCGTGCGAGAATCAGTGCTCTTCGCTGTCGATCAGCTCGGAATACGCATCCGGGTCGAGCAGTTCTTCCTGCTCCTCGGCCAGGTTGGTCGGCTTGACCACGAAGATCCAGCCTTCACCGTAAGCGTCCTCGTTGATCGTTTCGGGCTTGTCCGACAGCGCGCTGTTGACCGCGGTGACCTTGCCAGAAATCGGCGCATACACGTCGGAGGCAGCCTTGACCGATTCGACCACGGCGCAGGCGTTGCCGGCCTGCACTTCATCGCCGACGCTGGGCAGCTCCACGTAAACCAGATCGCCGAGCAGGCCTTGCGCATGATCGGAAATGCCGACCGTGACGCTGCCGTTGTCTTCGACGCGCGCCCATTCGTGGGACTTCAGGAATTTCAGATCGCCGGGGATTTCGTTCATTGCAGATGTCCTGGGTGACTGAGTGCCGCTGTGCAGATTCTACACGCCTTGCGCTGCAGGAAAGTCAAATGCCCTCGCCGGCTTTATTCTCGCGCACGAAAGGATATTTCACCACCCGTACCGGGACGAGCTTGCCGCGGATGTCGACTTGTGCCGTATCGCTCGTCGCCGCAGGTACGCGCGCGAAAGCAATCGCCTTGCCAAGCGTCGGCGAAAACGTGCCGGAGAGAATTTCCCCGTCGCCGTGCGCAGTGACCACGCGCTGGCCGTGGCGCAACACGCCTTTGTCGTCCATCACCAGACCGACCATCGCGCGTTGGACGCCGTCGCCTTTCTGTTTCTCGAGCGCCGCACGGCCGATGAAGTCGCGCCCCGCGTCGAGCACGACGGTCCACGCCAGCCCGGCTTCCCATGGCGTGACGGTCTCGTCCATGTCCTGACCATACAGATTCATGCCGGCTTCCAGGCGCAGCGTGTCACGCGCACCGAGGCCAGCCGGTGCGACGCCGGCACCGAGCAGCTTGTTCCATAGATCCACGGCCTGGGCTTCGGGCACGATGATCTCGTAGCCGTCCTCTCCGGTATAGCCGGTGCGCGCAATGAACAGACCGTCGCCTTCGCAGGCAACAAACTTACCAATCTTTGCGGCCTTTTCCCGGCTCGCAGGCGAAAGCAGCGACTGCACCTTGGCGCGCGCGTTCGGCCCTTGCACGGCGATCATCGCCAGGTCCTTGCGCTCCGTGACCTTCACGCCGAACGCTGCGGCCTGTGTTTCGATCCACGGCAGGTCCTTGTCGCGCGTGGCCGCATTGACGACGACGCGGAAGAAATCCTCGCTCAGGAAATAGACGATCAGGTCATCGATCACACCGCCCTGCGCTGTGAGCATGCACGAATACAACGCCTTGCCAGACACTTTGAGCTTGTCGATGCTGTTGGCGAGCAGGTGGCGCAGGAAATCGCGGGTCTTCGCGCCGTGCAGGTCGACAACCGTCATATGCGATACGTCGAACATGCCGGCGTCGCGGCGCACGGCGTGGTGCTCCTCGATCTGCGAACCGTAATTGAGCGGCATGTCCCAGCCGCCGAAGTCGACCATCTTTGCGCCGAGCGCGCGGTGGGTGGCGTTGAGGATGGTCTGCTGGGTCATGGCTCGATCGGAGCGGAGGCGGGCGCGCATTGTAGTGGATTTGATCGTTCGGGAATAAACCGGCGCCCTGCTCGATCTTGAGTTGTGCAAGCACCATCAACCCAGGAGCAACCATGAGCACACGTAAAGACAATGTCACCAATTCCCCGTCCGACCCGAACCGCCGTCAGGCATTGACCTGTCTCGCCGGCTGGACCGGCGCAGCCGTGGTTTGGACGATGGTCGGCGGCGTACCGCGCGCACTCGGCGCGACCTCGTCCGGCGGCGTCGCCACGGCGTCGAAGAATGCGTTCACGTTCGCCCAGATCAGCGACACGCATATCGGCTTCCACAAAGAAGCCAACCCGGATGTGGTCGGCAGCCTGCGCCGCGCCGCGGCCGATTTGAACGCACTCGCCGTGCGACCGGCGCTCGTCGTGCACACCGGCGATGTCAGCCATCTGTCCAAGCCTGAAGAATTCGGCCAGGCCAAGGAACTGCTCACGGAGATCCGCGTGGATCGCGTGCACACGGTGCCGGGCGAACACGATGCGCTCGACGAAGGACTGAACGGTTATTTGAAGCAGTTCGACCATGACGGCAAGAGTCGCGCCTGGTACAGCTTCGATCAGAACGGCGTGCACTTCGTCGGTCTTTCCAACGTGCTCAATTTCAAGGCCGGCATGATGACCTCGCTCGGCGAAGAGCAGCTCGCCTGGTTGAAAAAGGATCTTGCCGGGGTTTCGCATAGCACACCGATCGTCGTGCTTGCGCATATTCCCATGTGGACGGTGTACGCGCAGTGGGGCTGGGGTACGGCCGACGCCGATCAGGCGCTGGCGTTGCTCAAGCCATACGGCTCCGTCACCGTGCTCAACGGCCATATCCACCAAGTGCTGCAGAAGGTCGAAGGCCACATCGCGATGCATACCGCGATGTCGCTCGCGTATCCGTTGCCCCGGCCCGGCCAGGAAGGCATCGGCGAACCGGGTCCGGTCAAGGTGTCGGCCGGCGAACTCGGCAAGCTCATCGGCACGCGCGAGATTACCGTCGTGCGCGGCAAGCACGAACTGGCACTGATCGACACGCCGATCGACCATGCTTGAAGGAGCGATCATGAAATCAATCAGCTTCGCTTTTGCCTGGATCCTCGCAACGTGCGCATTGAATGCGCACGCCGTCGAACCGACCTCGATCCAGATTCAGAAGTTCTTGTTCACGCCGAAGGAGATTACGGTCAAGCCCGGCACCACGATCGTGTGGACCAACAAGGACGAAACGCCGCACACGATCATCGCGAGCGACGGCAGTTTCCTGTCCAAGGCTATGGATACCGACGATCACTATGAACACACTTTCGCCACTGAGGGGGATTTCAGCTACCTTTGTACCCTGCATCCCTACATGACCGGGATCGTGCACGTACACAAATGAGTTCGAGCGCCGCCAGTGGCTTGGTAGAGGACTTGGCGCAGCGTCACCTCGACGCTGCCTACAACCTCGGCCGCTGGTTGCTCGGCAATGAGCACGATGCGGCCGACGCGGTGCACGACGCATTCGTGCGCGCCAAACGATCCGCGCACACCTACGCGGGCGGCAACGCGCGCGCGTGGTGGTTGGCAATCGTGCGCAACTGTTGCCTGGCGATGCTCGCTTCGCGCAAGCGTGAAGTGCAGCAGCGGCACCTGAGCCTGGTGCAGTCAACAGCGCCTTCCCTGGATGCTAACGAAGTGGAGGAACAGGCCGACTCGAACCAGCGCCGGGCGCTTATCGCGGGCGAGCTTCGTGCTCTGCCCGCTGAATTCCGCGAAGCGCTGGTACTGCGCGAGATCGAAGATCTGTCGTACCGCGAAATCGCGGATGTGCTCGGCGTGCCGATCGGCACGGTGATGTCGCGCTTGTCGCGTGGGCGTGCGCTGCTGCAACGCGCCTTGGGCACCAAGCCGGCACAGGAGGATGCAAGTGGACTGTAGAACTGGATTGAGCCTGCTCGAAGCGTATCTGGACAACGAGCTTGATCGCACGGACGCGCGCGAACTCGAGGCGCATATCGACACCTGCGCAGATTGCAGCGCCGCGCTGAGCCGTCTGGATGAGTTGCGCCGGTCGTTGCGCGATCAAGCGTTGCGGTACGCGGCGCCGCAGTCGCTGCGCGATCGCATCCAGGCCACGGCGGACACCAGTGGCGCGTTGCCACGACGGTCCATGCCGGCATGGACGCGCTTGGCCGCCGCCTGCGTGTTGGCCTTCGGCGCCGGCGGCGTGTCCGTACATCTATGGAATTCCGAACAGAGTCCGGATACGCAAGAGCAGATTGCACGTGACCTGTTTGCCAGCCACTGGCGCGCCCTCGCCGCGACCTCGCCAGTCGACGTCGTGTCGACCGACCGGCATACGGTGAAGCCGTGGTTTGCCGGCAAGGTTGCGGAAGCTCCGCTGGTGCAGGATTTTGCCGAGCAAGGCTTTGCGCTCGCCGGCGGACGCATCGATTACGTCGGCAGCGCGCGCGTGCCTGTGCTTGTCTATCGTCACGGCCAGCATGTCATCGATGTGTTCGTGCTATCGCAGGCGAGCACGCTGCCACGAACTGCACAGGACAAGGGCTATGCGTTGAGCGCGATCACGCTCGGCGATCAGCCGGCGGCGATCGTTTCCGACATGGATGCGGCCGAGCGTGCGCGGTTCGCCGAGCTACTGACCGCCAAACGATAGCTATTCCTCAGGTCGCCGCTTTCACTTTGAGCGTCGACCCATCCACGTCGATGACTTCGATCGCTGTGCCGGCCGGCAACTCGGGCCCTTCGACCAGCCATAGCGAATCGCCGACACGCGCCTTGCCGTGACCGTTGACGATGGCCGTGTCGAGCACGAAGCGGCGCCCGATGTACTGCTCGGCGCGGCGGTTGAGCTGCGGTTGATCGGAGCGTTCCCGCGAGGCGTTGCGCACGAATTGCCAGTACAAGTAGCAACTGATCAGCGCGAGCGCCACAAACACGACCGCTTGCGTCAGGAACGATAGCTCCGGCAGGAACATCAGGATCAAGCCCATTGCCGCTGCGGCGATACCGATCCACAACATGAAGAATCCCGGCACCATCAGTTCGGCACCGATCAGCACGAGGGCCAGCAGCCACCAACCGTAGTGCACGGTGAGATTGGTCAACATATCAAGAGCTCTTGGCCACCGTCTTCGCCGCCTGCTGCTCGGCCATGCTCGACTTGGCCAATTCCGCGATGCCGGCCAGCGAGCCGAGCACGCCGGTCGCTTCCATCGGCAGCAGCATGATCTTCTGGTTCGGCGCCCCAACCATGGCCTTCAGCGCATCGACATACTTCGTCGCGACGAAATAATTGATCGCATTGATGTCGCCGGCGCGAATCGCCATGGACACCAGCTCGGTTGCCTTGGCTTCGGCCTGGGCTGAGCGCTCGCGCGCTTCCGCTGCGCGATAGGCCGCTTCACGTTGGCCTTCGGCGGCGAGTATCGCCGCCTGCTTCTCGCCTTCGGCCTTGAGGATCGCGGCTTGACGGAATCCTTCGGCCTCGAGAATGTTCGCGCGTTTCTCGCGTTCGGCCTTCATCTGACGCGCCATCGAATCGATAAGATCCTTCGGCGGCTGGATGTCCTTGATCTCGATGCGATTGCACTTCAGGCCCCACGGATGCGTAGCTTCGTCCACCACGCGCAACAGGCGTGCGTTGATGTCGTCGCGCTTGGACAGCGATTCATCCAGGTCCATCGAACCGAGCACGGTGCGGATGTTCGTCATCACCAGGTTGAGGATCGCCTGGTTGAGATTGGAAACCTCATAAGCCGCCTTCGCCGCATCGAGCACCTGATAGAACACCACGCCATCCACGCGCACGACGGCGTTATCCCTGGTGATGACGTCCTGGCTCGGCACGTCGAGCACCTGCTCCATCATGTTCATCTTGCGACCGACTGCGTGATAGATCGGCATCAGGATATGCAGACCCGGTTCCATCGTGCTGGTGTAGCGGCCGAACGTCTCCTTGGTCCATTCGTAACCTTGCGGTACGACGCGCACTGTCTTGGCAATAAAGATCGCCGCCACGACCAATAACACCAACGCTACGAAACCGCCCATGACGTGTCCCCGATCGGCCGACTCAAGCCGCAAGTATAGCCCGCTACTATGACTGTTAGTGCAGTGTTAATATCGCCCGGCTACCGCTCTCAACCGGAAATGGGGAACTGCCTATGAAACGTGAACTTACGCTCGCCATCAGCGCGGCCCTGCTGGCCGCAAGTGGAACCGCGCTTGCAGTCACCGATATTGAAGGCAATGCCACGATTCCATTTAATCTAGCGAACCCGGGCGCGCGCAGCATGGGCATGGGTGGCGCGTTTGTCGGCCTGGCCGACGACGCGACGGCAGCCTACACGAACCCGGCGGGTCTGACCCAGCTGGTGACGCCCGAGATATCGATCGAAGGCCGTCACACCGAATACAGCGTCCCGCGTGTAATTGGCGGCAACGCCACGTTGAATCCTTTCGACGGTTCCGGAATCACTACGGCCGAGGCAGACAGCTCGCGCACAGGTCTGTCGTTTCTGTCGGTCGTGTACCCCCATGATCGCTGGTCGTTCGCGGCCTACCGCGACGAATTGGTGAACTTCAACTCGAATTTTGCCCCGCAGAGTTTCACTGTCGGCGTCTTGCTCGGCAACCAATACGAAACATTTCCGGAAACGCACAAGGTCGATCTGAAGATTATCGATTATGGCTTCTCGGTTGCCTACAAAGCCGGTGACAGCATTTCGCTTGGCGCCGGGCTTTCCTACTACAACTTCGATATCAGCACGTTTCAAACGCGCTTCGCGTTCGAAAACGCATTCCAGGGTGTGCCGGCGGGTACCGCGATCAACCGGCAGGTTCAAGACGGCAGCGACAACGACATCGGTGTTAACCTCGGCGCCCGCTTCGTCCTAAACGAACACTGGAGTGCCGGCGTCACGTACCGTGGCGGCCCCAGGTTCGGCTATGAGGCAACCAATACCGTATTGCTCACCGACAGCGGCGCGCCGTTCGTGGCAGTGGACCTGAAGAACGTGCGCTTCAAGGTGCCGGACCAGTTCGGCGTCGGCTTGAGCTGGCACCCGACCGATGCGCTCATCGTGAACCTGGATGCCGACTACATCCAGTACTCGCAGCTCACGCACGGTATGGAGTCGCTGTTCGGCAGCGACGCGACGACAGTGTCGCACCTGTCGATTCCGAATGGTGCCGAAGTCCATCTGGGTGGCGAATATACGTTCACGCAGATGGCGCATCCGTTCAGCCTGCGTGCGGGCGTGTGGCACGATCCACGCCACTCGATCGAGTACAAGGGTGATCCGGGCACTGATTTGGGGCCAATTGCGCTGGCCGCGCTATTCCACGGCGGCAAGGGTTCGCAGACGCACTATGCGTTCGGCGGCGGCTTTGCGTTCGCCAAGTTCCAGATCGATGCGGCGGCGGATTTCTCCGACCAGACCGATACGTTCTCGCTGTCGGGCGTTTACCACTTCTAAACACGCGCGCAAAAGTCTTTGCAAAAGCGCCTCCCCTTGCGGAGGCGTTTTTTTGTTCAGTGCGCGGCCTGATAGAACTCGCGGAACGCTGGCGAAAACAACGTCGCGTCCGGCGTAGTGCGGCCGTCGAGCGCACGCGCAGCGGCAGCGTCGGCGCGGGCCGCCGCGAGCATCGTCTCATCGGTCGCCATGCGCGCCTGCGTGTACTTGGCGGCGGAACGCACGAGGTAGGCGTGAAACCGCGCATGTGCATCCGCGTAGGTATCCGGATTGATGCGCGCCACTTCGGCGTAGCGTCCGGCCAGATACTGGTCGAACGCCTGTACCAGCGCTTCCGGCGGCGCCGTTTTTTCCGCCGCTACCGGTTTCTCCACAGGCTTCTCGACCGGCGGCACGGGCTTCGGCGGTGACGGCGGCGTCACCACCGGCTTTGGAGGCGGGTTGACTACGACCGTCTTTGGCGGTGGATTCTCGACTGGCGGTTTTTCCGGCGGCACCGGGGTGACCGGTTTCTCCTCGGTCTTCGCCACAGCCGCGCCGCACGCCGCGCCCGCTCGTTCTTCTTCGGCGGCGATGTCGGGCAACTGCAGGATGATCTGGCGGTTGTCGCTCGAACCCCATTGCGTGCGCATCGTCGCGCAATCGCCTTTCTTCAGTGCAATCAGGCCAAGGTAGTGCTGCGGCAGATACGGCTTGAAAATCTGTCCGTACAAGCGCATGCGCGCGGCCGGCTCGGCATGCGCCTGGAGCGCTTCCTGCAGCCACTTCTGCGCGGCGCCGTAATCGCCGTCTTCATAAGCGCGTATGCCATGCGCGTAATCTTCCTTGAAGTCCGCATGCGCCAGCGCAGACATCAGCGCTAATGCGCACAGCCCGAGCACGCGTCGGATTGGACGCTTACCAGCCGGCACGCGTGAAATACTCCTGCGCGGAAATCGTCGTGAACGCGGCATTCGCCATCGCGCGCTTTTGCGCTTCGACCTTGGCTATTACCTGCACCGGTTTGCGTGCCTGCGGATGGCGGAACGTCACACTGTAGCTGCCGGCCGGCAATTTCAGCGTCAGTGGGGTCGTGGCGTCATCCGGCAGCTTGACCGGCTGGCGGTTCGCGTCGAGCACCGACTCGACTTTGCCCCACGGGTACGCGTTGAGGACGAGTTCGCCACGCTCGGCCTCCAGCCGCGCCTGCTCGGCTTCGACGACTTTCGTGCGCACGTCCGCCAACGCGGCGACGGTGGCCGCGTAGGTGCTATCGCCAGCCAACGATTTTGCTTCCTTGAGCAATCCTGCAAATGCATCGAATTCCGCCGCACCAGACGCCGACTGCAACGCCGTGCGCAACGCGGCCATCAGGCGCGAGCGTAGCGCGAGTGCATCCTTGTCCGCCGCGTCGGCGGCGAACAGGCCATCCAGATCCTGTACTGCCGCGCGCGCCTGTGCCAGGTCCGGCGCGGAACCGGCCAGTGTCTTCTCGATGCGATCGCGCGCGGCCTGCGCCTGCGCGGCGGCCTGCTCGGCACCCTGCTGTGCCTGCAGCGTTGCGGCCAGTTTGCCCAGTGCGGCGTCCTGCGCAAACACCCGACGCGCGGCATCGACCATCGCCATGGCCGCACCGACATCGCTGCGCGATCGCGTCGTGGCTGCCTCGACGACGCGTTGCGGCAGCTCGGCCAGCAATTGCTTGGCGTCGGCATTGCCGGGATCGAGCGCGAGCACGGCCTGCAGTGCTGCATTCGCATCGTTCGGGGCGGGCGGCACGAAGCGCTGCTCGGCGACGGCCTGGCGCGCGGCACCGAGCGCTTGCGCGATCTTCGCCGCGCGTTCGCCGAGGCGCCCTTCAATCTGGCGTTTCAGTGTCTGCGCCTCGGCGACGTTCGGTGCCACCTGCACCGCAAGTCCGATGCGCTCCAATGCGCGCGCCGACTGCCCGGCACCATCGAGCGCGCGCGCGTCGGCGAGCAGCGCCTTGGCCAATGCCGCGGAAAATCCCGCAGCCCGTGCGTCACCGTCGGCCAGCTTGGACAACTCGCCGAGCGTCTCGTAAGCATTGTCGCCACCCGGCTCGGCCAGGTGTGCAGCCTTTAGTTGCGCGTTGCCGCGCGCGAGCAGTTCAACGATCGCTTTTTCTGCCTGCTGTTTCTTCAGCGCCGCGTCGGCATCGGCGCGCAGCGCCGTGTACACCGGCTGTGCTCCCAGATAGGGCTGCAGCTTCGTCAGTTGCTCCGCGGCCGCGGCGGCGTCGCCCGCGGCCAGTGCCTTGCGCGGCGCGTCGAGCTGTTCGGCGACCACCGCACCGACGCGCTTGCGCAGATCGGCATCGTCGGGCAGCAGTGCCTGCGCCTGCGTCAGCAGCGTGTACGCGCCGCTTTCGCCAAACACGCGTCCCGCCGCGCGTGCAGCATCGGCGCGCTGAACGAGGCCGCGGACCTGGCCCTTCAGCGCGTCAGCCTTGAGCGCCTGCTTGATCTGCGCAGCAAGCGCACGCAGGGCGGCATCGTCCGGCTGCATCAGCAGCGCCTGATTGTTGAGTTCGGCTGCGACGTCGGGCTTGCCGGCCGCGAGCGCCTGCTGTGCCTGATCGGAAAGCGACTTGGCGATAGTCGCAAGCAGCGTCTGGGCTTTCGCGTTCTCGCCATCTTTTTGCAGCACTTTCTGCAGGTACGAAAATGCGCTGTCGTCGGCCGGCTGCACGAGCTGGTTCGCCTCAATGCGCTGCTGCGCGCGGTCGAGCCAGAAACCGACGAGTTCCTGCTCGTCGTGGCTCAAACCGCCGTGGCCGCGCAAGAACAGCCAGGCGCTAATGGCAATGAGCACGACGCCGACCGCCGCCATGATCCATGCCCATGGCACCCCGCGCGCAGGCGCCGGCACCGGCTGGGACGGCAACGAAATCGGGCGTGGTCCGGACGAAGACAGCGTGCCGAGCAGTGAGTCGCGCACGCGCTCGCCGGTCGGCATGCTCGTGGCGAATCCCAGTGCGCGCAGCTGTTCGGAGGATGTCTGGTTCGGATCGATATGCAGGCGCGTCAGCAACGTATCGCTGTGCACCAAGCGCGATTTCAGGTCGTCCGTGAATTCCTTCAGCGTCGCGTAGCGCTCATCGCGATTCTTCGCAATCATGCGGTCGAGCACCGGCTGGAACCAGGCAAATTCGTCCGGTAGCGGCGGCGGCGGCTGGGTCAGGTGCGCCATCAACACCGCGATCGGCGTGTCGCCGCGGAACGGCGCCACGCCAGCGAGCAGTTCGTAGAAAAGGATACCGAGGCTGTATAGATCCGCGCGGCCATCCACCGGCTGGCCGTTGATCTGCTCCGGGCTCATGTAAGTCGGGGTACCGACCAGCATGCCGGTCTGGGTCAGGCGCGTCGCGGTGCCGTCCTGGTAGCGCGCAATGCCGAAGTCGGTCAGCACCGGCGTCGCGCCATCGCGAAACATGATGTTGGCGGGCTTGAGATCCCTGTGCACGACGCTGTGCGCGTGGGCGAAATCCAGCGCCGAGCCGATCTGCACGATCACCGACACCGCTTCGGACAGCGCGAGCCCGGTCTTCATGCGATCGGCGAGCGTGCCACTGTCGAGGTATTCCATGCTGATGTACGACATGTTCTCGTCGCTGACGATGTCGTACACGGCCACGATGTTGCGGTGCGGCAGCTTGGCCATCATGCGGCCTTCGAGCAGGAACCGCTTCTCGGCCTGCGCCACGTCGGCCGAGGCGCTGTCGCCGCCGCGGCGCATCACTTTGATCGCGACCTT
>Ga0157379_10000172_pt1 | contig 48686 bp, 48 predicted proteins | sample S25metaG_FD_121802 | JGI IMG/M metagenome (GOLD analysis project Ga0157379, IMG submission 121802) | Switchgrass rhizosphere microbial communities from Kellogg Biological Station, Michigan, USA - S2-5 metaG | ecosystem: Host-associated > Plants > Roots > Rhizosphere > Soil | place: USA... | reverse complement strand
TCGGCGAGCTCGCCCAAGTCGAGCGCGCCCTTCGCCACCGAGCGCAGCGGCTTGCCGTCGAATTCGGTCAGTGACGTGGCGACCCATTCGTCGATGCGATCCGACAGCAGCAGCACCTCGATGCCTTTTTTGCGGAAGATCTCGAGATGCGGGCTGTGGGCGGCCGCCTCGAACGTGTCGCCGGTGACGTAGTAGATCGCCTGCTGGCCCGGCTTCATGCGCGTAACGTAGTCCGCAAGCGCGACGTCCTGGGTCTCGCTGCCGCTCGTCGTCGACGCGAAGCGGGCAAGCCGGGCGAGCTTGTCCTGATTGTCGTGATCGTCGACAAATCCTTCCTTCAGCACGTTGCCGAACGCGCTCCAGAACGTCGCGTATTTCTCCTTGTCCCGTTCGGCGAGATCGGCGAGCAGGTCGAGGACACGCTTGACGCAGCCGCTGCGGATCGCTTCGACGTCGCGCGACTCCTGCAGGATCTCGCGCGACACGTTGAGCGGCAGGTCGTTCGAATCGACGACGCCGCGAACGAAGCGCAAATACGGCGGCACGAGCTGCTCGGCATCGTCCATGATGAATACGCGCCGCACATAGAGCTTGACGCCGCGCCGGTGCTCGCGGTCCCACAGGTCGAACGGCGCGACTGCCGGGATATACAGAAGCAGCGTGTACTCGGTGCGGCCTTCGATCCGGGCATGCACGTGGGCAAGCGGCGTTGAGGAGTCGTGCGCGACGTGCTTGTAGAACTCGTCGTACTGCTCGGCGGTGATGTCCTGTTTCGCCCGCGCCCACAGCGCCGACGCCTGGTTGACGGTCTCCTCCTCGTCCGTCGTGCGATAGCCTTTCTTCGCCTCGTCCCAGACCTCCTTGCGCATCAGGATCGGCAGGGCGATGTGATCGGAGTACTTGCGGATGATCGCGGCCAGCCGCCAGCGCGACAGCAGTTCTTCCTGGCCTTCGCGCAGGTGCAGCGTCACTTCGGTGCCGCGCGCCGGGCGGTCGATGCGCTCGATCGTATAGTCGCCCTCGCCCGCCGACTCCCAGCGCACGCCTTCGCTGGCGGGTAGCCCGGCGCGGCGCGTGACGAGCGTCACCCGATCGGCGACGATGAATGACGAATAGAAGCCCACGCCGAACTGGCCGATCAGCTTGGCATCCTTCGCCTGGTCGCCGGACAACGACGCGAAGAATTCGCGCGTGCCCGACTTGGCGATCGTGCCGATATGCTCGATCACCTCGTCGTGCGACATGCCGATGCCGTTGTCGCGCACCGTGATCGTGCGCGCCTCCTTGTCGTAGCCCACGTTGATCCGCAAATCGGGATCGCTCTCGTAGTATTCGGGGTGATCGAGCGCTTCGAAGCGCAGCTTGTCCGCGGCGTCCGATGCGTTGGAAATGAGCTCGCGCAGGAAAATTTCCGGATGGCTGTACAGCGAATGGATCATGAGATGCAGCAGCTGCTTGACCTCCGCCTGGAATCCGCGCGTCTCCTTGCCGCCTGTGTCCGTTTGCGCTTGTTTCGTTTCGTCGTTCATTGCGTTCTCTCGATTCGTGTCCGTTGCACCGTCGCGTGCGCGCAGCGTGCAATCCTTGCCGCGCTGGCGTGCGACCGATTCGCGCGCCAATCATAAATGATCCAGTCACGGCAAGAGCCCAGGGAGTAACAATGGCACCTCATCGTGGAGGGTCTGCCTTCCGGCCTGCGCGCTGGTGCAGATAGTCGACAAGCAGACGCGCCGCCGCCGACAGCGTTTCGCGCGAGCGCATGGCGATGACGAAGCGGCGCTCGGCCCACGCGTCGGTCAGCGCGAGCATGCGCAAGCCCAATGACCCTACATGCGCTTCGGCCGCTTCGCGCGGCACGATCGCGATCCCAAGCCCCGCAGCCACATTGCGGCAGGCGGCGTCGAACGTCGATACCTGGATGCGGTGCCGTATCGAGTGACCGGCCATCGCCGCGGCACGCCGCAGCGTGATCTGCACGATGCTGCCCGGCTGGATCTCGATCTGCTCGTAGGCGAGCGTGGCGGCGAACTCCACGGCTTTGCGGCGCGCCAACGGATGCGCGGCCGGCAGCACGACACAAAGGTGGTCGGCCCGATACTCGAGCGTCTTGAGCCCGGTCAGGTCGCCCGCGTTCCAGCAGACGCCGAAGTCGACGGTCCCTTCGCGGATGCCGCGGACGATCTCGGAGCTGACGCGCTCTTCGAGGCTCACGCGCACCGACTGATGGCGGGCAAGGAAGCCGCCGATGTCATCCGGCAGGAATTCCGACAGCACCGACAGGCTCGCGAACACGCGAACGCTGCCCTGCGCGCCGCTTGCGAACTCGGACAATTCGCCACGCATCTGTTCGAGCATGTTCAGCACGTCGCGCGCCTGCCGCAGCAATACTTCGCCGGCCGGCGTCGGCACGATGCCGCGACGGCCGCGCTGCAACAACGGTACGCCGACGTCTGCCTCGATCCCGGCGATGCGCTTGCTGATCGCCGAGGGCACGATCGCTTCGCGGTCGGCGGCACGCGCGATATTCCGCTCCTCGCATACGGCAACGAACAGGCGCAGCGTGACAGGGTCGAAATCGCGCTTCATCTGCGTATTCTGCCATGCCGAACGGGAACGATGATGCTGCCAAAATAGCGCGGCCGAGATCGACTGGAATGTCTATAGTGGCGCATCGAAACCGCGCGGAGCCAAACTCCGGCGCCGACGTCCAAGGAGGAGCATGTCGATGGGATCGTCATTGCCGCTACGCGCCGCGATTCGCGAAGTGGGCCTGCGCGACGGGTTGCAAAGCATCGCGACCATCCTGCCGACCGCACTCAAGCTCGAGTGGGTCCGCGATGCCTATGCCGCCGGCCAGCGTGAGCTCGAGGTCGGCTCGTTCGTACCGGCGCGGTTGCTGCCGCAACTTGCCGACACCGCGGAAGTGCTCGCGTATGCGAAAACGTTGCCTGGACTCATCGTTTCCGTACTGGTGCCGAATCTCAAGGGCGCCGAGCGCGCGATCGAGACAGGTGCCGACCTGCTGCTGGTGCCGCTTTCGGCCAGCCGCGCGCACAGCCTCGCCAACCTGCGCAAGACGCCCGACGAAGTCGTCGCGGAGGTGGCGCGCATTCGCGCCGTGCGCGACGCCGCCGGATCGAAGCTCCTGATCGAGGGTGGCGTCGGCACCGCGTTTGGCTGCACGTTGCAGGGCCACGTAGCGCAAGCGGAAGTGCTGCGCCTGATGCAGGCACTGCTGGATGCCGGCGCCGATCGCGTGAGCCTTGCCGACACCGTGGGCTACGCCGATCCGAGAATGGTGCGCGACCTGTTCGAGCAAGCGCTGCACATTGCCGGCGACCGCTTCTGCTGCGGCCATTTCCACGATACCCGCGGCCTCGCGATGGCCAACGTCTATGCGGCGCTGGAAGTCGGCGTGGCGCGGTTCGACGCCTCGCTGGCCGGCATCGGCGGCTGTCCGCATGCCCCGGGTGCGAGCGGCAACGCCGCGACCGAGGATCTCGCGTACATGCTCGCGAGCATGGGGATTGCGACCGGCATCGACCTGCCACGGCTGCTCGCGCTGCGCGCCAAGGTTGCGGCCTGGCTCGACAACGAAACGCTGCACGGCGCCGTGTGGCGCGCCGGCCTGCCCAAGACACTGTCAACTTCCGGAGCCGCCGCGATCGCGGTGTAGAGAACCCATGCCTTCACCGTCCCATTCGCAAAATCCGCTGCCGCTCGACGGCGTGCGCGTCATCGAGTTCACGCACATGGTCATGGGGCCGACTTGCGGGATGATCCTCGCCGACCTGGGCGCCGAAGTCATCAAGATCGAGCCGCCGGGCGGCGACAAGACGCGCAAGCTGCCCGGCCTCGGCATCGGATTTTTCCGTTCGTTCAACCGCAACAAGAAAAGCGTCGTGCTCGACATCAACACGCCGGAAGGCAAGGCGACCGCCCTCGAGCTCATCGGCCAATCGGACGTGATGCTCGAGAATTTCCGGCCCGGCCTCATGACGTCGCTCGGACTCGATTACGAAACACTGGCGCCGCAGTTTCCACGGCTGATCTATGTTTCGCACAAAGGCTTTCTGCCGGGGCCATACGAAAACCGGCTTGCGCTCGACGAGGTCGTGCAGATGATGGGCGGGCTGTCGTACATGACCGGTCCCGAAGGCCGGCCGCTGCGCGCCGGCACCTCCGTCAACGACATCATGGGCGGCATGTTCGGCGCCATCGGCGTGCTCGCCGCATTGCGCGAGCGCGACCGCACGGACCGCGGGCAGGAGATCCAGAGCGCGCTGTTCGAAAATTGCGTGTTCCTGTCCGCGCAGCACATGCAGCAATATTCGATGACGGGCGAGGCGCCGCCGCCGATGCCGTCGCGCGTATCGGCGTGGAGCGTCTACGACGTGTTCACGCTGGCCGACGGCGAGCAGCTGTTCATCGGCGCGGTGAGCGACAAGCAGTTCGTGACGCTCTGCAACCTGCTCGAGCGGCCGGACTTGCTTGACGATCCGGCGTTGCAGACCAACGCCCAGCGCGTCGCGGTGCGCCCGGCGTTGTTGCAGCGCCTGGGCGAAATCCTGCGGCACCATCGCATCGACGAGCTGTCGGCCAAGCTCGAGGCCGCCGGCCTTCCCTACGCACCCATCGTCCGGCCCGAACAGCTGCTGGACGACCCGCATCTTAAAGCCAGCGGCGGCATGGTTTCGATGCAAACCGATGACGGCGGAACGACGGACGTGGTGCTGTTGCCGCTGACGCTCGGCGGCCGCCGGCCGGGCGTGCGGCAGGCGCTGGCGCGTGTCGGCGAGCATACGGCGGAAGTCCTCGCGCGGTTGAAGGAACGTTCCGCTGTTTGAGGCACCATTACGCACCATCACGGCATTTCCACACCACAATAGGCAGTCAAGGAGGCATTGATGTTCCGTTCCCTCAGGTTTCCCGACCGGATGACCATCACCGCGATCGCGGCAGCGTTGTCGCTCGTTCCGCTTTCCGTCGCCGCGCAGGCTCCCGCCTCGGACAAGCCGCTGCGCACGATCCTGCCCGTTGGTCCCGGCTCCGGCGTCGACACGATCATGCGGACGGTAAGCCCGGCGCTGACCAGGTCGCTCGGCCAACCCGTCGTGATCGAGAACATGCCGGGTGCGGGCGGCATCACCGGCACCCAGGCGATCGTCAATGCCCGCGCCGATGGCCAGACGATCGGCATCGTTTCCAACAACCACGTGATCAACCCTGCCGTCTACAGCAAGATGCCGTTCGATTCGCTCGCGGACATCACGCCGATCATGATCGTCGGATCGACGCCGATGGTGCTCGTGGTCAATCCGAGCAAGCTGCCGGTGAAGGACGTCAAGGAGCTCATCGCGGCGCTGAAGGCCAAGCCCGGCGTGTACAACTATGCGTCGTCGGGCAACGGCACCATCCTGCATCTGGCGGACGAGATGTTCGTCGACCAGGCGGGCGTGACCAGCAACCACATTCCATACAAGGGGGTCGGCCCGATGATCTCCGACCTCATTGGCGGACAGGTCGACTGGGGCGTGACGTCGTTGCCCTCGGTACAGGGCCATCTCAAGGCGGGAACGCTGCGCGCGATCGGCGTGGGATCAGCGAAGCGCGTCGCGGCCGCGCCCGACATCCCGACCATGGTCGAGCAGGGCCTGCCCAATTACCTCGTCGAGGGCTGGTTTGCGGTGATCGGCCCGGCCAAATTGCCACCCGACCAGGTCAAGCGCATTCATGCGGGCTTCCTGGCCGCGATGGCGGCGCCCGAAGTCAAGGAGGCGATGGCGAAGCAAGGCAATGACATCAACCCGAGCACGCCGGAAGCGGCCGCCGCATACTTTCGTTCCGAGCAGGACAAATACGCCACCCTGGTCAAGAAGGCCGGCGTCAAGCTCGATTAAGGCTGCGCGATACTACTTCAGGAATACTGCGATGGCTGATCTCTTTGAAAATCCGATGGGCCTCATGGGCTTCGAATTCGTCGAATTCGCGTCCCCGACTCCGAACGTGCTCGAGCCCGCCTTCGAGCTGCTGGGCTTCACCCGGGTCGCCGAACATCGTTCGAAGAACGTGGCGTTGTACCGGCAGGGTGACATCAACTTCATCGTGAACAACGAGCCCGGGAGCCTCGCTTCCTATTTCGCGGCGGAGCACGGACCGTCGGCGTGCGGGATGGCCTTTCGCGTCGAGGATTCGCACAAGGCGTATCGGCGCGCGCTCGAGCTCGGCGCGCAGCCGATGGACGCGCAGCCGGGCCCGATGGAATTACGCCTGCCCTCGATCAAAGGAATCGGCGGCGCACCGCTGTATCTCATCGACCGTTTCGGCGATGGCACGTCGATCTACGACATCGACTTCAACTTCCTCGACGGTGTCGATCGCCATCCGAAGGGACACGGCTTCAAGCTCATCGATCACCTCACGCACAACGTCTATCGCGGAAGGATGAGCTACTGGTCGAGCTTCTACGAGCGGATCTTCAACTTCCGGGAAATCCGCTATTTCGACATCAAGGGCGAATACACGGGGCTGACCTCGCGGGCGATGACGGCGCCGGACGGCAAGATCCGCATTCCGCTCAATGAAGAAGCGTCGAAGTCCACCGGCCAGATCGAAGAGTTCCTGATGAAGTACAACGGCGAAGGCATCCAGCATATCGCGCTGCTCACCGACGACCTGCTCGCCAGCATCGACAGCCTGCGCCGCGCCGGCGTGCCGTTGATGGCGGCGCCCCCGGCAACCTATTACGAAATGCTCGCCGAACGGCTGCCCGGGCATGGCGAACAGGTCGAGGAACTGCAGTCGCGTGGCATTCTGCTCGACGGCACCACCGAGGGCGGCAAGCAGCGGCTCCTGCTGCAGATTTTTTCGCAGAGCGTCCTCGGCCCCGTGTTCTTCGAATTCATCCAGCGCAAAGGCGACGACGGCTTCGGCGAAGGCAACTTCAAGGCGCTGTTCGAATCGCTCGAGCGCGACCAGTTGCGGCGTGGTGTCATCGAGGCCGCATGAGCCTGGCCCGATGAGCCCGAGGCCTGACGTGCAGCTGGACGAAACGCATGACGCAGCATTGTCGAGCTGGGTCGCGGCGGCCAACGATCCGGCCACGGATTTTCCGATCCAGAACCTTCCGTTCGGACGGTTCCGCCGCAGGGGCGAGACGAAGTTCCGGATCGGTGTCGCGATCGGTGATCAGGTGCTCGATCTTGCGGGCGCGGCACTGATCGATACCGACGACATGAATGCGTTCATGCAGGCCGGAGCGACCCGACGCAACACGCTGCGGTCGGCGCTGTCGGAAGCGCTGCGCACCGGAAGCCCGAAGCAACGCACGCTGCAAGCGTGCCTCGTGCCGCAGACCGCGGTGGAGATGGGACTGCCGTGTCTTATCGGCGATTACACGGACTTCTATACGAGCATTCATCATGCGACGAATGTCGGCCGCCAGTTCCGTCCGGACAATCCATTGCTGCCCAATTACCGGTGGATACCGATCGGCTACCACGGCCGCGCGTCGTCGATCGGGGTAAGCACGCAGTCCATTCGCCGGCCCGTCGGGCAATTCAAGGGGCCCGACGATGCGGCGCCGAGTGTGGGTCCGACGCGGCGGCTCGACTACGAGCTCGAGCTCGGCGCCTTCATCGCATCGGGCAACGCCCAGGGCGAGCCCATACCGATCGCAGACGCCGAGGCGCATCTTTTCGGTCTCGCGCTCTTCAACGACTGGACGGCCCGCGATATCCAGGCGTGGGAGTACCAGCCGCTCGGTCCGTTTCTGTCCAAGAACTTCGCGTCGACGCTGTCGCCATGGATCGTCACCATGGAGGCGCTGGCACCGTTTCGCGTGCCGTTCGCACGCCCCGCGGGCGAGCCCGCACCGCTGCCTTATCTCGACACGGCCGCCAACCGTGCGTCCGGCGCGATCGACATCGCGCTCGAAGTGTGGCTGCAGACTTGCGGGATGCGCAATGACGGCGCGCCTGCGCAACGGCTGATGCAATCGAATTTCCGCGACAGCTACTGGACGCTCGCGCAGCTCGTCGCGCACCACACGGTGAACGGCTGCAACCTGCAAGCGGGCGATCTCTTCGGGTCCGGCACGCAGTCGGGACCCGATCCGGGTCAAGGCGGATCCATGCTCGAGCTTTCGGGCGGCGGGAAGCAGCCGTTGCACCTCGCCAATGGCGAACGGCGCAGTTTTCTCGAAGACGGCGATACGGTGATCCTGCGTGGGTATTGTGAACGCCGGGGATTCCGCCGTATCGGCTTTGGCGAATGCGCGGGAACGATTGTTCCTGCGCGAGACTGACGGCGTCATGCTGCGCCAGCTGAGCGATATTTCGAAGCATGGGGGCGCCGCGACGGGCGAGCCCGTCCGTCCGCACGGACCGGACTGGACCATCGATCAAGGCTGGGACCGGTACACGCGCGTCGAGCACGCCGTATGGAAAGCGCTATTCGAGCGGCAGACGCGGCTTCTGCCGGGGCGCGCGTGCGACGAGTTCGTCGCCGGCATGCGCGACTTGCCGATCACTGCGGATTTCATTCCCGACTTCCGCCGCTTGACCGACGTTCTCATGCAACGCACGGGCTGGCAAGTCATTGCCGTCCCCGGGCTCGTTCCCGACGAAGTCTTCTTCGAGCATCTCGCGCATCGGCGTTTTCCGGCGGGAAACTTCATCCGCAAGCCGGAGGAGCTCGACTATCTCGAAGAACCCGACGTGTTCCACGATGTGTTCGGCCACGTGCCGATGCTCATGAATCCCGCGATCGCCGACTACATCCAGGCGTACGGACAAGGCGGGCTGCGCGCCCGGAAGCTTGGGGTGTTGGAAAACCTGGCACGCGTTTACTGGTACACCGTCGAATTCGGATTGGTGGAGCAATCCGGAGGATTGCGCATCTATGGTTCGGGGATCGCGTCGTCCGCAGCGGAAACGGTGTTCGCGCTCGAGAATGCGTCGCCGAACCGCATCCGGTTCGATCTCGAGCGGGTGATGCGCACCCGCTATCGGATCGACGATTTCCAGGAGACGTACTTCGTCCTCCGCAGCCTCGACGACTTGCTGGCGCTCGCCAATATTGATTTCGGCCCGCTCTATGATCGCGTCCGCCGCGCTCCCACCTACACGCCGGGCGAAGTCCTGGCGAGCGACGTAATGATCACGCGCGGGACCGGCCGCTTCCACAAGGATCAACGCAATGGACACTGAACTCGAGTTTGCCGACCGGACCGTGCTGGTTACCGGCGCGACGGGCAACCTGGGGCGCGTGGTTGCGGGTGCATTTGCCGCCCGCGGCGCCAACCTGGGCCTGCTCGACCGCAGCGTCGAACGCCTCGAAGGCTCTTATGGAAAGGCGAGCGAAAAGCGGCTGTACCTGCCGACCGATCTGCTCGACGCGGCGCAGGTCGAGGCGGCCGTCAAGGCCGCGATGGATCGCTTCGGACGAGTCGACGTCTTGTGCGATATCGCCGGCGGCTTTCGCATGGGCTCGCCCGTGCACGCAACCAGCGACAGCGACTGGAACTTCATGCTCGATGTCAACGCACGTACGTTGTTGAACGCCGCACGCGCGGTGGTGCCGCGCATGCTGGCCAGCGGTGGCGGCAAGATCATCAACGTCGGCGCCTTCACCGCCCAGAAAGGCGCGGCCAACATGGGCGCCTATATCGCCGCCAAGAGCGCCGTCATCAGGCTCACGGAATCCATGGCCGCGGAGCTGCGCGAGAAGAACATCAACGTCAACTGCGTGTTGCCGACCATCATCGACACGCCCGAGAATCGCGCCGCGATGCCGAAGGCCGATCCGCAGAAGTGGGTCGCGCCGGAAGACCTCGCCAGTGTGATCGTGTTCCTCGCGTCGCCCGCGGCCAAGGCCGTCCACGGCGCAGCGATTCCGGTGACCGGGCTCAGCTAGCGCCCCACCCGCAGGGCAGGCGCAGTCCGACGGGCGCAGGGCCCGGACGCACCCCCGCGAGGGGCGTCAGGGGCTGATTAGCGCATTCAAGTGCCGGGGCTTGCATTTCTCAATGCGAATCATTATCATTTGTATCCATCTAGACTACTGACGGATACCGCCATGCCACTCTTTCCCCGCATTGCCGCCTCCCTCGCCCTGGTCGCCTGCCTCGCGGTCGCTCCAGCCGTCGCCGCGGCCGACGATGAATTCAGGCTGGTCATCCAGGACCACAAGTTCCAGCCGTCCGAAGTCGTCATCCCCGCCGGCAAGAAGGTCAAGCTCGTCATCGAGAACCGCGATCCGACTCCCGAGGAATTCGAAAGCCATGCGCTCAATCGCGAGAAGGTAATCGCAGCGAAGGGGACGGCGACGGTCTTCATCGGACCGCTCAAGCCGGGGCGCTATCCCTTCGTCGGCGAATACAACGAGAAAACAGCGCAGGGCGTGATCGTCGTTCAATAGCCCGGGGAAATCGAACATGTTTGGTTCCGCCGTCATCGTGTTTCGCGAAGTGCTCGAAGCGGCGCTGCTCGTGGGCATCGTCGCCGCCGCGACGCGCGCAATCCCCGGACGTAACCGCTGGCTGGCGGCCGGAATCGCCGCGGGGATCGCCGGCGCGGCGATAGTTGCGCTCGGCACGGACCGCATTGCCGGAATGGCGAGCGGCGTCGGCCAGGAGCTCTTCAACGCCGTAGTGCTCGGGATCGCCGTCGTCATGCTCGCCTGGCACAACCTGTGGATGTCGTCGCATGGTGCGGCGCTTGCCGCCAACGCCCGCAACGTCGGCAAGCAGGTCAGCGACGGCAGCCGCGAACGCTCGGTCCTGTTGATCGTCGTCGGGCTCGCCGTGCTGCGCGAAGGGTCGGAGACCGTGCTCTTCCTGTACGGGATTGCCGCGTCGGAAGGGGGCGCGTCGTGGCCGATGCTGGCTGGTGGCCTGATCGGCATCGCTGGGGGCATCGTGGTCGGATACGCGCTCTATGCAGGGCTGCTGCGCATTCCGCTGCGCTGGTTCTTCACCGCCACTGGCGTGCTGGTGCTGTTCCTTGCCGCGGGCATGGCGTCGCAGGCCGCGCGCTTCCTGATCCAGGCCGACGTGCTGCCGAGCCTGGCGACCCCGCTGTGGGACACCTCGGCATTGCTCCCGCAAGGCTCGATCGTCGGCGTACTGCTGCACAGCCTGGTCGGGTACGAGGCGCGCCCGGCGGGCATGCAGATCGTCTTCTACGTCGCCGTGCTGTTCGCGATCGGCGCGGGGATGACCTGGATCAACAAGAGTGGGCCACGGTCCGCGCGCACCCGCGCGGCATCGTGAAACGTCGCCCGCTCGCTGCCCTCGTCCTTGCGCTTGCCGCCGGCAACGCATCGGCGGGCCCTGCCGATTACGTCTTCCTGCCCGGCGTCACCTACGGCGAGCGCGAGATCGACTTCAAATACGGTGCAGCGGCCAAGTCGGACGAGCCGTCGCAGCAGGCGGCGAGTCTGGGCGTTGGCTACGGCGCGACGGCATGGTGGTTCACCGAGTTCTACGTCAAGGGCGAGCGCGAAGGCGCGCACAGCCGTTTCGATGCGATCGAATGGGAAAACAAGTTCCAGCTCACCGACACCGGCAAATATCCCGTCGATGTCGGATTCATCCTGGAGCTCGAGCTGCCGCACGAGCGGAACGAGGGTAACGAATTCCGCTTCGGCCCTTTGTTCCAGACCGAATTCGACCTGGTTCAACTCAATTTCAATCCGCTGCTCACGAACATTTCCCGCGCGGTCGACGGTAACGGGACCTACTTTGGTTATCAATGGCAGGCCAAGTATCGCTGGCACCAGGCGTTCGAATTCGGCGCCCAGGGTTTCGGCGACATGGGCCGCTGGAACCATCTCGACCCCACGAGCGAGCAGAGCCATCGGATGGGGCCGGCGATCTTCGGGAAGTACAACCTCGGCGGCGGGCAGGCGATCGTATGGAACGCCGCGCTGCTGTTCGGCTTGACCGACGCGTCGCCCGATCGCAACTTCCGGATGCAGGCCGAGTACGAATTCTGAACGTGCGCGCTGCAGCGCCGGATGGCGACGCCGTCAACTCGAACCTTGGCGTGCGACGCAGGACAGTAGAGGTGAGCAAAGACTGATCAACTTGCATCTCGGGAGGCAAATCTTGAAGCATGGCCGTTGGACGATGATTCTTTGCGCTGTATCGGCAATGTTGCTTTATGGAAATGCTGGATTCGCGGCGACCAGGCATTACTACATTGCTGCCGAGGACGTAGTCTGGGACTACGCGCCGACCGGGCAAAATCTGATGCACTGCCATGATCCGGCGGGATGTCCGATTCCCGACCCGTGGACCAACAGCCACACCTTCAACAAGGTGCGCTACATCGAGTACACGACCGCGGGAATGACCGTCAAGAAGCCTCAGCCGGTGTGGCTTGGTGTCCTGGGGCCAATCATCCGGGCTGAAGAAGGCGACACCGCGATGGTCCATTTTTGCAACAGGACTACCACACTCGATCCGGTGTCGGGCGGACCCCGAATGCTCGGCATGCACCCGCACGGGTTCCGCTACACGAAGGACAACGAAGGAGCCCATTATCGGGGCGTGAATTCGGGCCAGCCGCCGGGGGCGGGTTCGGAGGTCGCACCTGGCAAGTGTTTCGAGTACCAGTGGGTGGCTGACGCAGACAGCGCGCCGGCATCGGGGGATCCAAGTTCCAAGGTCTGGTGGTATCACTCGCACGTCGACGAGGCCCAGAACACCAACCTGGGTCTCGTTGGGCCCATCGTCATCACCCGCAAGGGCTGGGCACGGAGTGACGGCAGCCCGAAGGATGTGGACCGCGAATTCGTCTCGCTTTTCATGGTCTTCGATGAACTGGGCGGCGAAGAGCCGGGGTTGATGCACTCGATCAATGGCTACATCTTCGGCAACCTCAAAGGATTCGTCATGAAGAATGGCGAACGAGTTCGCTGGTATGTACTCGGCATGGGCAACGAGGTGGACAACCATTCGGCCCACTGGCACGGGAAGACGGTTACCGTCGGGACCTCCGTTGCCGCGCGGCGCACCGATGTCGTCGAGCTCATGCCCGCGAGCATGGTGACCGCAGACATGAACGCGGACAATCCCGGCGAATGGATGTACCACTGCCACGTGGCCGACCATATCAATGCGGGCATGATGACTACTTATCTGATCGCGCCCTGAAAGCGACGGGAGGTACCGCGCAGAGAGCCAGCGCCAGGGTAAGCCGGCGACAACAGCCCTTCGGCCAGCATGTTGCGGCGAGTTGCGTAAACTGCGCGTTTGCCGCGGCCACGCCGGTCGCAGCGTCGACCCTCTGGATTCGCCCATGAAAGCAACGCCTCGAAAACGGAAAATCCGACCCCCTGTACTCGACCGGCCCGACCGCGACGAGGCACTGAAGGCGGTACGGACGCTGATCCGCTGGGCCGGCGACGACCCGGATCGCGAGGGATTGATCGAAACGCCGGATCGCGTCGTGCGCTCGTACGAGGAATTCTTTTCCGGCTACGGGCAGGACCCCGCCGAGGTCCTGGCGAAGACGTTCTCGGAAGTGGACGGCTACGACGAGATGATCGTGATGAACGATATCCGCTTCGAGAGCCATTGCGAGCACCACATGGTCCCGATCATCGGCAAGGCGCATATCGGCTATCTGCCCGACCATCGCGTCGTTGGTATCTCCAAGCTCGCGCGACTCGTGGAGGTCTACGCGCGCCGGCTGCAAATCCAGGAAAAGATGACCGTGCAAATCGCCGACACGCTGCAGCAGGTGTTGCGGCCCAAGGGCGTGGCCGTGGTCATCGAAGCCGCGCACCAGTGCATGACTACGCGCGGCGTCCACAAGCCGGGCGCGACACTGGTGACCAGCCGCATGCTGGGCGCGTTTCGCGATGACCCGACGACGCGGCGCGAGTTCCTGGCCATCATCGGACGCAGCAGCAGAGAGCTCGCCAATACGTAGCGGCAGAGCGCACGCAAGGGTGCGCATCGACAACGACGGCGAGACTGCGGTCTTCGTGACTCCGGTTTGCTGCCGTTCAACCAGGCGATTCCGCCGCCGGATCCGCGAGTGTGGCGAGTTCCGCTGCATCGGTGAAGACGAGCGATTCCGAGTTCACGCAATGGCGCTGCCGGGTCGGCGCGGGCCCGTCGGGAAACACATGGCCGAGGTGCGCGTCACAGCGCGCGCACAGGATCTCGGTACGGCGCATGCCGTAGCTGCGATCTTCGTGCGTGACGACGTTCTCGCCGGCCACGGGCTGGAAGAAGCTCGGCCAGCCGGTGCCCGATTCGAACTTCGCCGCCGACGAAAAGAGCGGCAGCCCGCAGCACACACACGCATAAACGCCCTCGCGCTTGTTGTCGAGCAGCGTTCCGCAGAACGGCCGCTCGGTGCCTTTGCCCCGCGCGACCTCGAATTGCTCCTGCGTAAGCTGCGCGCGCCATTGCGCGTCGGTCTTGACGATATGCGCGACCTCGACGGGACCGACGAGCTGGCCCTGCCGGTTGAAAACCCTGACCTTCATCATCGCCTCCTCGGGAATTATTTCACACCCAGCCAAGCACACCGACTACCGCGCCCGCGACGATCATCCACAGCATGTGAATGCGCGTGCGCCACACGAGGAGCGCGGCAGCCGCCGTCACGACGAAGTGGGCGACGCCGGGCGTGTCGATCGAAAGGATCCAGCCGGTCACCAGCAGCAGCGCGATGGTGATCGGCGTCAGGCCCGCCTTGAACGCCTGCACGCCGCGCCAATGCTGGCGCGCATGGCCCCAGCGCGCCGCCGCGTACGCGAGCGTCGTCGACGGCAGCATGATGCCCAGCAACGTAGCGGCCGCCCCCATCCACCCGCCCGCCTGGTAGCCCATCACGGCGACGAACAGCACATTGGGACCGGGTGCGGACTGGGCGATCGCGATCGATGCATTGAATTGGGCATCCGTCAGCAGGCCGAGCTGCCCCACCATCAGGCGGTGCATTTCCGGGGCGACGCTGATCGCGCCCCCCACCGCAAGCAGCGACAGCACGAGGAAATGCCCGAACACCGTCAGCCACGTGGAAACTTCCGGCGAAAGGGTCATGACATGTCCGCCGAAGGCGGCTCTTCCGCGACCACCTTGGTGCGGACTCGCAGCCACGCGGCCGCGCAGGCAACCGTGCCCAGGCTGAGCAGCACCCACACCAGCGGGTAGCGCAGCAGCGCGACGAGGACGAAGGTCGCCGCGCCGAAGGCGACGCATAGGGGAAGCCCCATGGGATTGCGCCGCAGCGCGGGTGCGAGCTTGAATGCCGTGCCGATGATGAGGCCCGCCGCGACGGCTCCCATGCCGTGCAGCGCGCCGGCCACGACCGGGTTCGCCGCGAACTTCACGTACAGCACCGCGAGCGCCATCACGATCAGCAAGGGAACCGTCATCATTCCGCCGAGCGCCGCGAATGCGCCGCGCCACCCGAAGAACCGGTCGCCGATCATCAGCGCGAGATTGCAGACGTTGGGACCGGGCAGCACCTGCCCGACCGCCAGCAGCTCGAGGAAGTCTTCCTTGGTCACCCACCGCTTGTCCTCGCACAGCACGCGTTGCGCCACGGCGAGCACGCCGCCAAACCCCTGCAGCGCAAGCCAGGTGAAGCTGAGAAAGAGGTCGGAGGGCGAAGCCGGGCGACGCAGTGCTGCGGAGTCCGTCACGACTTGGCGGCACGCCTGAACTTGTGCAGCAGCGGTTCGGTATAGCCGTTGGGCTGCTCGCGTCCCTCGAAGACCAGCGCGCATGCCGCCTGGAAGGCAAGCGACTTCTTGAACTTCGGCGCCATCGGGTGGTAGAAGGGATCGCCGGCGTTCTGCTGATCGACGACTTTCGCCATGCGCTCGAACGCCTCCTGCACTTGCGCCTTGGTCACGATCCCGTGCCGCAGCCAGTTCGCGATGTGCTGGCTGGAAATGCGCAGCGTCGCGCGGTCTTCCATGAGCGCGACGTTGTTGATGTCGGGCACTTTCGAGCACCCCACCCCCTGGTCGACCCAGCGCACCACGTAACCGAGGATGCCTTGCGCATTGTTGTCCACTTCGCGGCGCACGTCGTCGGCCGACCACGCGGGCTGCGCGACCACAGGCACGGTGAGCAATCCCTCCAGCAGCGCCTCCTCGGCATCGTCGCGCTGCAATTTCTCCGCGTCGCGGATGGTTTTTTCCATCCCTCGCTGGACGGCCTGCACATCGACGTCGTGATAGTGCAACGCGTGCAGCGTCGCCGCGGTCGGCGACGGGACCCACGCGGTATTCGCGCCGGCCTTCGGATGCGCGACCTTCTGCTCGAGCATCGCCGCCATCAGGTCGGGCATCGCCCACATCCCTTTGCCGATTTGCGCGCGCCCGCGCAGACCCGAGCGGAGGCCGATCCGCACGTTGCTCTTCTCGTAGGCATCGATCCATGCCGACGATTTCATGTCGCCCTTGCGCAGCATCGGCCCGGCTTCCATCGCCGTATGCATCTCGTCACCGGTGCGGTCGAGAAATCCGGTATTGATGAACGCCACGCGCGCCGCGGTCGCCGCGATGCATGCCTTCAGGTTGACGCTGGTGCGGCGTTCCTCGTCCATGATCCCCATCTTGAGCGTGTTCCGCGGCAAGCCGAGCAGATCCTCGACGCGCGCGAACAGCTCGTCGGCGAACGCCACTTCCTGCGGGCCGTGCATCTTCGGCTTGACGATGTAGATCGAGCCGGTGCGCGAGTTCATCCGCAGCGCGAGATCGTGCATCGCGGCGAGGCTCGTGATCACTGCGTCGAGGATGCCCTCCGGGATCTCGTTGCCCTGGCGGTCGAGAATCGACGGGTTGGTCATCAGGTGGCCGACGTTGCGGACGAACATCAACGAGCGACCCGGCAACGTGAGCGTCGCGCCACTGCCGGTGGTGTACGTGCGGTCCGGATTGAGGCGGCGGGTGAACGTCTTGCCGCCTTTGGCTACCTGCTCGCTCAACTCGCCTTTCATGAGTCCCAGCCAATTGCGATAGATCGCGACCTTGTCGTCGGCGTCGACCGCGGCCACCGAATCCTCGCAATCCATGATCGTGGTCAGCGCCGCTTCGAGCAGCATGTCCTTGATGCCTGCGGGATCGATCTTGCCGATGGCGCTGCGGCGATCGACCTCGAGTTCGAAGTGGAGGCCGTGATTGGCAAGCAGGACGGCCGAAGGCGCATCGGGCTCCCCTTGATAGCCCAGGAATTGCTTCGGCTGCGCGAGGCTGCGTCGTCCCTGCTTCGTTTCCACGACCAGCTGGCCGTCTTTCACGTGGTATGCGGTGGCGTCCGCGTGCGAAGCGCCGGCAAGGGGCGCGGCGCGATCGAGAAACGCCCGTGCGCGCGCAATGACCGCCTTGCCGCGGACTTCGTTGAACGTCGCGCCTTTCGCGCCGGCAGTCTCGGGGATGGCATCGGTGCCGTACAACGCATCGTACAAGCTGCCCCAGCGGGCGTTGGCCGCATTCAATGCATAGCGTGCATTGGACACGGGCACCACCAGTTGCGGGCCGGCCTGCTCGGCGATCTCGCGGTCGACGTTCGTCGTGGTCGCCTGGACGTGCGTGGGCGGCGGCACCAGATAACCGATGCGCTCGAGAAAGTCGCGATAACCGCTCATGTCGCGGATCGGACCTGGATGTGCGCGATGCCATCCATCCAGCTCCTGTTGCAGCCGATCGCGCTCTGCCAGCAGCGCACGGTTCTTCGGCGCCAACTCGTCGACCAGCGCGGCGAAGCCTTTCCAGAAGGGCTCGCTCTCGACACCGGTGCCGGGCAACAGTTCGTCGTTGATGAAACGGTCGAGATTGTCCGCAACTTGCAGACCGTGCCGATTGATACGCTCACTCACCATGCTCTCCCGCTGCTCGACCGTGGGTGTTCCGATGTGTTCGTTGAAGCATGCAAGCGACGGATTGGACGGATTGCGATGCGTCCTCCATTTTAGCGCGCGGCGTCTCTCGCCTCGACGTGACGCGCAAACAAGCGCGAGAACCAAATTGGTGCGGACCGCCCAGGGCCGCGGGCATAATGCTCACATCGACGACGCTGCCAGCTCGGCGTCGCCCATCGACAGGTTTGCGAAAGGCGCCAATGGGGCTTTCCGTCAGCGGGACCGTGCCATGGAAGTGATGATCGTCGGGGCCGGCATCGGAGGACTGACGCTGGCCCTGATGTTGCATCGCGCCGGCATTCCCGCGCGGGTGTTCGAGGCGGCGACGGAGCTGCGCCCGCTCGGCGCCGGGATCAACGTGTTGCCGCACGCGAGCGCGGAACTCTCCGCGTTGGAACTCGAGGACGCATTGACCAGCGTCGGCGTCGAAACCCGCGAAGCAGTGTTCTACAATCGATTCGGTCAGCTCATTTTCCGCGAGCCGCTCGGGCGCAGCGCCGGTTATGCGTCGCCACAGGTTTCGCTACACCGCGGCGATCTGCAGAAGGTCTTGCTGGACGCGTGCGTGCGCCGTATCGGCGCCGACCGCATCCACATGGGCTGGCAGTGCTCCCATTTCAGCCAGAACGGCCGCGGGATTACCCTTCACTTTACCGATCCGGCGACCGGCGCTGCGCGTGCATCGCAGCGCGCCGATGTGGCGGTCGGCTGCGACGGTCTGCATTCGGTGCTTCGCAAGCAGCTGCATCCGCACGAAGGCGAGCCACGCTACTCCGGCGTGAACATGTGGCGCGGCGTCACCGCATGGGAACCGTTTCTGTCGGGGGCCAGCATGGTGCGTGCAGGATGGCTGACGCATGGCAAGATGGTCATCTACCCGATTCGCAACAACATCGACGCCGCCGGCCGGCAGCTCGTCAACTGGGTCGCGGAAATCGAAACGCCGAAGCACCGGGAGAAGCGCGACTGGAACCGGCCCGGCAACCTCGCGGACTTCATCGACAGCTACGCGGACTGGCACTTCGAATGGCTGGACGTGCCCGCGATGATTCGCGCGACCGAGCCGATCCTCGAATTTCCGATGATCGATCAGGATCCGCTGCCCTGGTGGACGCAAGGACGGGTGACGCTGCTCGGCGACGCCGCGCATCCCATGCTGCCGCGCGGCTCGAACGGCGCCGGCCAGGCCGTTCTGGACGCGCGCGCGCTCGCCGACACGCTGGTGCTGCACCGCGACCACCCCGCCGCGGCGTTGAAGGCGTACGAATCCAGGCGGCTGCCGGCCACTACCCGCGTCGTCCTGGCGAACCGCGAGAATCCGCCCGACGCGATTATCCGCGAGGTGTATTTGCGTATCGGCGACCGGCCGTTCGCGCGCATCCAGGACGTCATCAGCGACGACGAGTTGCGAGCGATCTCGGACAGTTACAAACGCATTGCGCAATACGACCAGGCGGCGCTGCGGCGTTGACACCGAACCCATCGTATCCAAGGACAGAGGCCGGCATGAACGAGCAGCGCATCGCAATCGCAGGATACTGGTGCAAGATCATCGCGGTCGTGTGCGGACTCGCGAGCGGACTCGCCGCGGCGCAGGAAACGTACCCGGCTAAGCCGGTCCGGATTGTCGTGCCCTTCACGCCGGGCACGGGTATAGACATTCTCGCGCGCTCGCTCGGCCAGAAGATGGGCGACGACTGGAAGGTCGGCGTCGTAGTCGAAAACAGGCCCGGCGCGAGCGGCAACATCGGCACCGAAGCGGTCGCGAAGTCGGCCCCCGACGGCTACACGCTGCTGATGACCGCCAGCACGTTCATCATGAACCGCAGCCTGTTCAAATCGATCCCGTACGACCCCATCGCCGATTTTGCCCCGGTGGCCCCGCTCGCCATCGGACAGCTGGCGCTGGTGACCAATCCCTCGGTGAAGGCGCGGACCGTCAAGGAATTCGTCGCGCTCGCCAAGGAGTCACCCGGCGCGATGACCTACGGGTCTCCGGGCAACGGGACCCCGCACCACCTGGCCATGGAACTGTTGAAGGCGACCATGGGCATCAACTTGCTGCACGTCCCGTACAAGGGAACGGCGGGCGCCACGCAGGATCTGCTCGGCGGTCAGATCAGCGCGATGTTCCTGCCGGTGCACGTGGCGTTGCCGCTCGTCACGGCGGGCAAGCTCAACATGCTGGCCGCCGGCGGCACGCAGCGCACGGCGGTCACGCCCGACGTGCCTTCGCTGGCCGAAGCGGTGGGTGTCCGCGATATCGATACCGATATCTGGTACGGGCTGTTTGCGCCCGCGCGCACGCCACCGGCGGTCATCGGCACGCTCAATCGGACGGTGAACAAGCTGCTCAAGAATCCCGAAGTGGCCGACGCACTGGAAAAGCAGGGCTTGCAGCCCACTGGCGGAACCGAGGAGCAACTGGATCGGATGACCAGGACCGACCTCGAGCGCTGGGCCAAGGTCGTCCGCGACGCCAAAATCCAGCCTGATTGACGCCATCGGACGGCGGTCATCGACGCGACCGCCGGAACCTCGGCCCGCGTAAGCCTGACCAACGGTGAGGCGGTGGTCCAATGGGCGCGAGCGTCGCGTCCCGTGGTGACGCCCCCTCAAACCAAAACAGGAGAAACGACGATGGCGAATCCTTTTGTGCATGTCGAGCTCAGCACCACCGATCTGCCCAAGGCGCGGGCATTCTACAGCCAGCTCTTCGACTGGAAGCTCGAGGACATGTCGATGGACGACGGCACCTACACGCTGATCAATGTCGGCGAAGGCACGGGTGGCGGCATGATGACGACCCCGCCCGGCGGACCCACGGCCTGGCTGCCCTATGTGCTGGTCGACAACGTCGCCGCCGCGACGAAAAAGGCGAAATCTCTTGGCGCGACGGTGATGAAGGACGTCACCGAAGTGAAGGGGATGGGCTCCTTCAGCATCCTCGTCGATCCAACCGGCGCAATGATCGCATTGTGGGAAGCCAAGGCACGCCAGTCCGGCACCTAGACCGGGTGCATGCAGGCGTTGTCCTACCCGTAATACCAAATCCCGCTGATGCACGGTTCGTCGGCATCCGCCGACGATGACCAATGACTTCGCGTTCCCCAAGGAATCCTGCGGCGTCGTGACTCTACGCGCGGCGCGTTGTACTCGGCACCATGAATCATTCGATCCCCGGAGGAAAAACACCATGAAGATCCGCGAAATAATGACGCGCGACGTGCGCGTGGCCTCGCCTGACGACACGCTGCAGCTCGCCGCGCAATTGATGGAAAAGGACGACTTCGGCGCGTTGCCGGTTGGCGAGAACGACCGGTTGGTCGGTATGTTGAGCGACCGCGACATCGTGATCCGTGCGGTGGCGCGCGGCCTGCCTCCCGCTCAAACCAAAGTGCGCGACGTCATGTCGACCGACATCAAGTATGTCTATGAGGACGAGTCGGTCGAGGAGGTGGCGCGCAACATGAGCGAGTTGCAGGTGCGGCGCCTGCCGGTCGTGAACCGGGACAAGCGGCTGGTCGGCATCGTCTCGCTGGGCGATCTCGCGGTCACGGAGCCGAAGCCCGCCGGCGATGCGCTCAAATCGATTTCGCAGCCAACGCATCATTAAGCTCGCCCAGGAGGTAACCATGCCTGAAAAGATCACGCTCCGGCGCGCAAAGCGAGACGCCAGCGAAGGCAAGGCGCCCTCGACGCAGGCCGGCGAATTCGTCCGCGAGGAAATTCACCACATCCGCGAGGGCAAGCACGGCGCCCGCTCCGCCAAGCAGGCCATCGCCATCGGATTGTCGAAGGCGCGCAAGGCCGGGGTCGCGCTGCCGCCCAAGCCGGGCGCCAAATCCGCCGCGCACGATGGCCGGAAACGGGCCCCCAGCAGCGAGACGTCGGCAACGCGCTCGCGAGCCACGCTTTCCGCTTTGAAGAAGGAGCCCAAGGCAGCGGCTTCGCACACGGCGCTGGCTCGCCAGGCTCACAAGAGTGCCGTCAAGCGAGGGCCATCCAATCTGCACGCCGCCGCGATGAAGGCGGTCGCGACGAAGGGTGCAGCCGGACTTCACCGCGCCGCCAAGAAGGCGGCCGCGACGCGCAGGCATGCCCACTGAATGCACGGGCTCTGCGCTTGTTCATCCATATTCAACCAGGAGACTGCAATGGTCACACCCACTAGCGATGCTCTGCTCGATCCCGCCCTCCGGGCCAGCCCGCGCGCGCCGGATTTCGATTATTGGAACGACAAGCAAGGCCCCGGGCCGCGGCTGATGGGGGCAAGCACGTTGCAGGGCGAGGATGTCCGCAACTTGAAGGACGAGAAGCTGGGCGACATCAAGGAGATCATGATCGACGTGCCGACCGGCCGCGTGGCCTATGCCGTGCTGTCGGTCGGCGGAATGTTCGGCCTGGGCAACAAGCTGTTCGCCATCCCCTGGAGCGCACTGGAGCTCGATACCGGAAACAAGTGCTTCCGCATGGACGCCGAAAAGGAGGTGTTCAAGAACGCGCCGGGATTCGACAAGGACGCGTGGCCGACGATGGCCGACGAATCGTGGGCGCGGACCGTCCACGTGTACTACGGCGCGATTCCCTATTGGGAGTAGCGCTGGCAATTGCGCGATGGCGCGCAGCGTTCAAAGGAGGTCCATCAATGACTGCGATACGCAGACTTTCCGCGGCATTTTCGGCAGGCGCGATTGCAATCGGGCTGGCGAGCGCGGCATTTGGCCAGGCCGACAATACCAATTCGCTGATCGCACCAGCCCAGGTGCCGGATTATTCGCAGAGTGATCCGTACGGCGCGTCGCGCCAGGCGTGGCAACGAGAGTACCCCAGGAGTCGGCTGACCCCATATGAGGCGGAGCGAATGTACGGGTACCCGTACCCCTACGGGTACTACTACCCACATGCGTACCCCTATGGGTACCCAGCCCCGGTCGACCAAGGGACTGTCCTGGTTGATCCCTACCAAAGGTCGCCTCGCTATTTTGGCGGCCCGGGACTCGCCGCCGGACACGATTCCAACCCCAACGATTACGAAACGGGCATCTATAACCCCAAGCCGTAATGGGATAGCGCGCCCGCCTTGCGGCGGGCGCGCGCCAGCGCAGTCGTTCCTGGCGTCACCGATTCACATCAGGGAGGAAACATGACGATGGTCGTAGGCATGTTCGACAGCCTGGTCGAAGTGCAGCGCACGGTCGCGGAGCTCATCGATGCCGGGTATCCCCGCAACACGATCAGCATCGTGGTTCGCGACGCTCACCTCGATGCCCCGGCAATGCACGAGGATTTCGAATTGGCAGCGAGCGATGACGGACAATCGCACAGCCACGGGCCGCCAGGCGCCGCCGCTGCAGTCGATGTGGCCAAGAAGGCCAAAGTCCTTGCCGGCGGCCCGTTGGCGACGCTGCTGCGGCAGTCCTCGCTCGAGCATCCCGAAGGACCGGTGGTGCGCGCGCTGATATCGGCGGGACTCGGCCTCACGAGCGCACGATACTTCGCTGACGCCATCCGCCACGGCGCCGTGATGATCGCCGTTCATTGCGAGGACCGCTACGTCCGCGATACGCGCGATCTGCTCGACGCCCATGCGACCCATTCGCAAAACTACTACCAACCGCGCCGAGGGGACTCGCGGCCGCCTGCCAGCGCGTCGTAACGCGATCGACGCGCCAGCGCTCTAACCCTTCGCTCCCGCCTGCTTGGCGGCGTGGTGCGCGACGGCGAACGCGCGGCTCTCGTCGTGGGCGTATTCCTCATAGGCATTGTTGAAGGCCTTGAGAAAAGCCTCCTTCTGGTGCGGCGTGTACTGATCGGTCTGCGCCTTGGGCAGTTCCGAAATGTCGCGGTACGGCATGGCAAACCTCCGGACGCGGGCTGCGGGCCTTTAGCTTCGCTGTTGCGAATGCTTAGCCGAAGCGGACGATCGCCCAACCTCATGTAGGACGAAGACCGTGCAACGACACCCTTGGCGGAACCTTCCCAACGCGATCACGCTGTTGCGGCTTGGCCTGGTTCCGGTCATGGCGTTTTTCGCCGCATCCGGGGCCTACGCGATCGCGCTGCCGATTTTCCTGGTCGCCGCGGTGAGCGACCTTGCCGACGGCTATATCGCGCGAAGACTCAAGGTGGTGTCGAGTCTGGGCGCACTGCTCGATCCCGTCGCCGACAAGCTCAGCATGTTCGTCGCGACCGTGGTGCTCGCCTGGCAGGACCTGCTGCCGATCTGGCTCGCGGCCGCAATCATCGGCCGCGACATCGTCATCGTGGTGGGCGCGATTGCCTACCGGCTGGCGCGCGGGCGCCTTCAGATCAAGCCGACGCGCCTGTCCAAGGTGAACACATTCCTCGAATTCGCCGTACTGCTGCTCGTCATGGCGATCGCCGCGGGCTGGATCGACACCGGCATGTGGATCAGGATCCTGTTCGCCATCGTCTTCGGCACCGTGCTGGCCTCCGGCACCCAGTACGTCTGGCGATGGGGCCGCAAGGCGATGGCGCAGCCGCGAACCCGCTAGCGGCTGTTGCAAAGCGCCGACGAATCGTTCTCATCCGCCTCATTCCGAAGCGAAGCGAGGAATCTGTTTTTGGCAAACCACTGACTTAGTTGGGAAGCAGATTTATCGCTACGCTCGAAATGAGGCTGAGAAGAGGTGAGCGCGCGATTTTCAACAGCCCGCTAGCGGGCCGCCGGCCCGACCATCTTCCAGCGCCTGGCAACCAACAGCCGCAATTTTTTGCACTCCCTCTCGGCCAGCTCCGCGGCTTGCGCCTTCAACGCGGCTTCCAGCTCGTCGAGCGCGGTGCGCGAGCGCGCGGCATCAAGCTGGTTCTTCAGCACATAGAAAAGCGCCGAGTATTCGCCACGCAACTCATGGATCACCGGAAACGACATCCGGTGGATCGCCGACGGCCCGAGTCTCAGGAGTGCCTGGCGATGCTCGGGTGTTCCATACCCTTTGTGCGCGGCAAAACCATAGCCCGGGTGCTCGCGGTCGAGCGCTTCCATCATGGCGTCGCGCTCGGTCTTGGCGACGATCGAGGCGGCGGCAATCGTGAAATTGATGCCGTCGCCCTTGTTGAACATGTTCTGCGGGACCTCGACGCCGGGCACGGTGCGCGCGTCCACCAGCACATGCTGCGGAGGCCGTGGCAGCGCTTCGACCGCACGCCGCATCGCGAGCAGTCCGGCGTGGTAGATGTTGATGCGGTCGATCTCCTCGACCGAGGCCATGCCGATGCCAATGCCGGAAGCCTTGGCGCGAATCTCCAGCGCGAGCCGCGCGCGCGTGGCAGCGTCGAGGCGCTTGGAGTCGTCGACGCCGGCGATGTCGGTTTGCGGCGGAAACACGACGGCCGCGGCAACCACCGGCCCCGCCAACGGCCCGATCCCCACTTCGTCGACGCCGGCAATGTCGCGCACGCCGGATCTCCACAACACGAGCTCGAAGTGCCGCATGGAGGCAAGGCGCAGGCGCTCGTCGCGTTCGCGCTCGAAGCGTTTCTTGAGTGCCGTGTACAGGTGGCGCACGCCCTGCCGGGGATCGCGCTGGAGCCGGCTCAACAATTGTGCCGAGATCGTCTCCTTGCCTTCAACGTAACGCTGCCGGATCTCGTCGATCGAAAATTCGTCCACGCCGCGTGGCATACGCTATCGGTCTCCGCAGGAATCGGCGCGCGGAAACGGGCGTGGTTCCGGCGCCGCGCATTAATTTAGCACAGCCCCGGTTCCGCTATCGCAGCGCCTGCTCGATGTCCGCCATCAGATCGTCGACGTCCTCGATGCCGACGGACAGTCGCACCAGGCTGTCGTCGATCCCCAGGGAGCCGCGAATTTCCGCCGGCAACGAAGCGTGCGTCATGATCGCCGGGTGCTCGGCGAGGCTTTCGACGCCGCCCAGGCTCTCCGCACACACGAAAATCTGCAGCCGCTCGAGAAAGCGGCGCGCATCGTCGAGGCCGCCGCGCAGCACCATGGTGACCATCCCGCCAAAAGCCTTCATCTGCCGGCGGGCCAGCGCATGCTGCGGATGATCCGGCAATCCAGGGTAGTGCACGCGCGCCACCTTGTCGTGCTGCGCGAGCCGCTGCGCGATGGCAAGCGCGCTCTCGCAGTGGCGCGCCATGCGCAGCGGCAATGTCTTGAGCCCACGCAGTGCCAGGAAAGCGTCGAACGGACCCAGCACCGCGCCCACGGCGTTGTGCAGGAACGCCAACTGCTCGCCGAGCTGCGCGTTGTCGCCGGTGACGATCGCCCCGCCGATCATGTCGGAGTGGCCGTTCAGGTACTTGGTCACCGAATGCAGCACCACGTCGAAGCCGAATTCCAGCGGCCGCTGCACCCACGGGGTGGCGAACGTGTTGTCGGCCACCGCCAGGATGCCGCGTGCCCGCGCGACCTCCGCCACCATCGCGAGGTCGACCAGCTTGAGCAATGGATTGCTCGGCGACTCCACCCAGATCATGCGCGTGTCCGGCCGCAGCGCCGCCTCGAGCTTGGCGCGGTCGCTCATGTCGGCGAACGTGAACTCGAGCCCTGCCGACTGGCGCCGCACGCGCTCGAACAACCGGTAAGTGCCGCCGTACAGATCGTCGAGCGCGACGATGTGGCTTCCGGACGGCAGCACCTCGAGCAGCGTGGCGGAAGCGGCGAGGCCCGACGCGAACGCGAAACCCTGGCGCCCGCTTTCGAGATCGGCAATGCAACGCTCGAAGGCCATGCGCGTGGGGTTCTGCGTCCGCCCGTACTCGAAGCCCTTGTGCACGCCGGGGCTTTGCTGCGCGTAGGTCGACGTCGCGTAGATCGGCGTCATGACGGCGCCCGTCGTGGGATCCGGCGCCTGGCCGCCGTGAATGGCGCGGGTCGCAAATCGGTGCTGGTCGTTCATGGCAGCCCCAGGGTCATTGCGCGCGGCGGCGCAGATAGGTGAGCAGATCGTAGCGGGTGATGAGCCCGAGGAATTTCGTCCGATCGAGGACGATCGCCACGAAACCCTTGTCGAAAATCGGCAGCAGATCGCCGACGTCGGCATCCACTTGCAAGGTTTCGATCCGCGTGCTCATCGCGCGGCGCACCGGTTCGCGAAATCGCTCCTCGTGGCCGTACACGGTCAGCAGGATGTCCGACTCGTCGATGATCCCCACGACGTTCTCTCCTTCCAGCACCGGCAGCTGCTGGAAATCGTAGAGCTTCATGCGCGCAAGCGCCGTGCTCAGCATGTCGTCGGGACCGATCGTGATGGTGGCGCCTTCGCGATGCCGCCGCGCGATGAGGTCGGAAAGATCGCCCTTGCGCTCGGGCGTCAGGATCCCCTGCTCCATCAGCCAGTAATCGTTGAACATTTTCGACAGATACTTGCTGCCGACGTCGGGGACGAGCGTGATCACGCGCTGCGCGCTCTTCTGCTCGCGGCAATAGCGCAGTGCCGCGGCCAGCAGCGTGCCCGCCGACGAGCCTCCGAAAATGCCTTCGCGGCGCAGGAGGTCGCGCGCGGTGAGCAGCGACTCGGCATCGGAGATGGTGTAGGCATGGCTGACCAGGCGCAGGTCGCAATTCGCCGGAACGAAGTCCTCGCCGATCCCCTCCACCAGCCACGAGCCGGCTTCGCCGTGCGTTCCGGTCGTCACGATGTCGGCGAGCACCGACCCCTTGGGATCGGCGAGGACCATGCGAACGTCGGGCGCGACGCGCTGCATGAAGCGCCCGATGCCGGTGAGCGTTCCGCCGGTCCCGACGCCGCACACCACGGCGTCGACCCGCCCTTCCATCTGGTCCCAGATCTCCGGCGCGGTCCATGTCTCGTGCGTGCGCGGATTGGCCGGGTTGGAGAATTGGTCGATGTAGTAGGCGCCCGGCGTTTCCGCCGCAATGCGCTTGGCCATGTCCTGGTAGTACTCCGGATGTCCCTTGCCGACGTCGGAGCGCGTCATGAGAATCTCCACGCCCAGCGCGCGCAAGTGATAGACTTTCTCCTGGCTCATCTTGTCGGGGATGACCAGCAGCAGACGATAGCCCTTGTGCAGCGCGGCGAGCGCGAGCCCCAATCCCGTGTTGCCGGCGGTCGCCTCGACGATCATGCCGCCTTGAGCAAGCTCTTGCGCAGTCTCAGCAGCTTCGATCATCCGCAGACCGATGCGGTCCTTGATCGAGCCTCCGGGATTGTGCGATTCGAGCTTCGCGAACAGCTCGCAGCGGCCGGTATCGAATTTGTGCAGCCGAACCAGCGGCGTGTCGCCGATCAGGTCGAGGACGTTGCCGTAGCCGGCCATCGCGTGGGACTGATCGCTAACCGCATGCGCCGGTATAGCCGCATGCCGTGCAGAAATCGCAACCGTCCTTGCGGATCACCGTCTTGTTCCCGCATTCCGGGCACTTCCGGCCCGCCAGCGGCTTCAACTCTCCACCGACTACGCGCTCGATCGCGGGCACCGCCAGGATCCCGCTATGCGCGAGCGGATAACCTTCGTCGGTGAGGATGCCGAGCATCGCGTAGCGATGAATCATCAGCTGCGCCAGATACGCGATCGTCGACGGCCACAGCTGCGATTTATTCGCGCCCGGTGTGCGGGCCAGGAACGCGCCGTTGGTTTCGCCATAGTTCAAAAGCTTGCGCAGCTTCATCCCGATCCACGCCGGATCGAACACGCGCATGTCGAGGCTCAGCGCCTTGCACAGGCCGTCGAGCGCCCGCGGGTATTCGCCGGACAGCCACATCGAGTACGGACGCCGCTGCCCGTCCGGCATCACCAGCTCCTTCAGGAACAACACGCAATCGTCTCCGGTGTTGTGGTTGATCACGTCGACGGTCCAGCTCAGCGTGCCGTCGGGCCCGGTCTTCGGCTCCTTGAGGCCGATCAGCGCATCGACGACGGGCGTGCTCTCTGTGCCCTCGTGGGCAAACGCACCCAACTCGTTGCAGCGATAGCGGATGAGCCGCGCGAAGCCGGACACGAGGCTCGGCACGAGCACTTTTTCGCCGGAAGGCGGCATCGCCATGTCGAAGGCATCGTCGCCCGTGACTTTCTGCAGCGCGGAGAGCTTCATGTCGAGCCACTGCCGGTCCTCGGCGCGCATGTCCATCGACAGCGTCTTGGCGATGGCCGACAGACCTCGCGGCTGCTCGCTGCCGTTGACCCAGACCTCGAACGGATACGCAGGTCCATTCTCGATATGCCCGATGAACACCGCGAAATCGCCGAGCGGATGGCGTACCGCGTAGGTCCAGCACGGATTTCCATTGGCCAGTTCCGGGCGGCCGGGCCAGCGCAAGCTCGCGAGCGGCGGCTGCGGCGCCTTCTCGAGCCGGATCCGCCGATCTGGATCCGTGGGATCGAAGTCCTGCGGCGCGATCGCCTGCGATGCGGCTTCCAGCACGGAACCGATCACGGTGTTCGGGCGATACGTCGTCAGCCCTTTGAGGCCGTTCTGCCACGCTTCCAGGTACAAGTCCTGGAACTCGGCGAACGGGTAATCGATCGGCACGTTCACGGTCTTGCTGATCGCGGTATCGACGAACGGCTGCACCGCCGCGCTCATCCGCATGTGGTCGCGTGCCGACATCTGCAGCGCCGTCACGAAATAAGGCGGCAACATCGCGTACCGCTTGCCATCGCCATCCCCCCGGACGCTCCCCGGCGGCGTGGGGTCCGCGGGATCGAATGGGACGACGGTCACGTCGTCCTCGATGCCGTGCATCCGCTTGAACAGCCGATACGCATGATCCTCGACCTGATATTCCCGGCGCGAGTCGTCGGCCATGCGCTTCTTCCGGGTGTAGAACCAGCTGAAGGCCGGCTCGATACCATTGGAGGCGTTGTCGGCGAAGGCCAGCGAGATCGTGCCGGTCGGCGCAATCGCGAGCAGATGGCTGTTGCGCAGCCCGTGCTCGCGGATCGCCGCCTTGATGTCCTCGGGCAGGCGCGAGGCGAACCGGGGCGACGCCAGGTACTGCGCGGCGTCGAGCAACGGGAACGGCCCTTTTTCCCTGGCCAGCTCCACGGAGGCCCGGTACGCGGCGTCGCGCATCCCGCGCGCAATCGCCGCGGCCATTTGTCGGCCGTCGTCCGCGTCATAACGCAGCGTCAGCATCAACAAGGCATCGCCGAGCCCCGTGAAGCCCAGGCCGATCCGACGCTTCGCCGCGGCCTCGCGTTCCTGCTGCGGCAACGGCCAGACCGTCGCGTCGAGCACGTCGTCCAGCATCCGCACCGCGATGGTCGTCACTGCGCGCAGCCGCTCGAAATCGAACCGGGCTTCCGCGGTGAACGGCGCGTCCACGAACGCGGTAAGGTTGATGCTGCCCAGGTCGCAGCACCCGTAGGCGGGCAGCGGTTCTTCCCCGCACGGATTCGTGGCCTCGATCACCTCGCAATAGGAAAGATTGTTGTCGCGATTGATCACGTCGATGAACAGCACGCCCGGCTCGGCGTGATCGTAGGTGCTGGCCATGATCTGCCGCCACAATTCCGCCGCGCGCACCTGCCGATAGACCCACAATCCGTCGCCGCGGCGATACGCGCCGCCGCCGATCAGCTCCGCGCCCGGTGTCGCGCGATGCACGAGCTCCCATGTCTCATCGGCGATGACGGCCTGCATGAACGCATCGGTGGCGGTCACCGAGAGATTGAAGTTGCGCAGGTCGCCGCGATCCTTGGCGTGAATGAACGCCTCCACGTCGGGATGATCGCAGCGCAGCACGCCCATTTGCGCGCCGCGGCGGGCGCCCGCCGACTCGACGGTTTCGCAGGACTCGTCGAACACCCGCATGTAGGATAGCGGGCCGCTCGCGCGGCTGTTGGTCCCTCTGACGTGCGCGCCTTGCGGTCGAATGCGCGAAAAATCGTAGCCCACGCCGCCGCCGCGCCGCATGGTTTCCGCGGCTTCATTGAGGGCTGCGTAGATGCCGACGTCGCCGTCGTCATTCGAGATGCTGTCGCCCACCGGCTGCACGAAGCAATTGATCAGCGTGGCCTTGAGGTCGGTCCCGGCCGCGGAATTGATGCGGCCGCCGAGGATGAATCCGTCGACCTGCGCCCGGTAGAAGGCTTCTTCCAGATGCGCGCGCTTTTCGGGGATCTCGACCGCGGCCAGCGCTGCCGCCACGCGCCGCCGCACTTCGTCGACGGTACGCTCACCCCCTTTCGCATACTTCTCGAGCAGCACCAGCTCGGCAATGGGCTGCGGCGGCATTGCGATCGGCGGTTCCGTCATCGTGACGTCGTTCAACTTCATCTTCCGCTCCGTTCCAACATGGGCCGCGGGCATGGCGAAGGTTGCACCCCGGTCCGCGACCGGCACAAGCGCTCCCGAATGAAAGTATGACGCATCAAGCAGGCTCTCCCAGCCACCGGTTGATCTGCGCGTAGACCGCCGCCGAACTCAGCAGATCGAGGTGGTTGGTGTCATAGGCCACCCACTGCCGCGGCGGGTCGAACGCCAACGCGAGCCCCGGCTTGGCGTGGCGGCCGAGCGCGCTGGCCAGCGGCACGATGCCATCGCCAAGCAACCGATCGGAAAGGTCGCCCGCCGCCTTGCCGGTGGTGGCGGCGATTGCGTAGCACGCGACCCCTTCTGGCAGCGGCACAGCCGCGCGGCGGTCGTCGCCGAGCTCGAAGCGATCGCGCTGGTTCCAGTCTTCGTCCACCAGGTTGCCAAAGCGCAGATCGGTGATGCCGGCGCTGCGGATCTTGCCCAGCCTCGCCAGGGGCGCGGAATACGCGCTCGCGCCCAGCAGCATATCGACCCAGTTGCCGCCCCGCTCGAGCGGTGCGCCGTGATGCGGCGTGCCGACCAAGACGAGCCTGGTAAGGCTCGGCAGCCACTCGTGGCGCGCCAGCATGCCGTAGTGGCACGCGCTGCGAGCGACGAGACCGCCCATGCTGTGCCCGATGAGCACCACTTCGGTCAGCGACACCGGCCACTGTTGCACCAGGTCTTCGAGGAGTCCGGCGAAAGCCTGGCCGTTGGTGGAAACATGCAGGCCGCTGTTGTAGTGCAGATAGACCGGCGTATACCCGAGATCGCGCGCCAGCGCGGCGCCGTGATCGTGTCCCTTGCGACGCCACGAGAGGTCATTCATGCACAAGCCGTGCAGCAGCACGACAAGCTTGCCGCCGGCGTGCGGAATGGCCGCGGCCAGCGTCTGGCCCTCGCCGGGCACCGCGATACCGTCCCGACGCACGCGCATGGTGATCGCCAACGGATTGTGCGACGCCGCCAGGTAATCGCCGAGCACGCCGTTCAGCGCGGCGAGGAAGGTCTCGCGTCCCGGCCACGTGCTCCGCTGACCAAGCAATGGCGTGAGCCGCGCCAGCAGCATGTCGAGCCCGGAACCGACGAGACCGACGACGCCGCGGATGCTGCGGTAGACCAGGCCGGTGATCCCGGTCGTCCGGTTCCCGTTCGGCTTGGCGAGCATGCCCGGCAAGCTCGCGATGTTGCGATGCATCGCCTCGACCAGGTCGACGACGCCGCCAATGCCTTCGATGGTCAACCGGTTGACACCGCGCAGATCGGAAGCGGCCACCTCGAGCTTCTTGACCATGGTCAGCCCATTGTAGTCGAGGCATCCCGCGTGCGTGAACGGTGCGCCTTGACCGAGAGGTCGGGTTCACCACGCTGGCGGAGCAAACCAGGGCCGTGAACCGCCGCGAAGCAGCGAAGTCGCGCGGTCCTCTTCAGTTCGCCGCAATCGCGACCGATTCCGGCGAGAGCGCAGCGGCGACCGCTTCGTCGACGCGCTCGATCCACACGAACGAAAGCTGGTCGCGCGCATCGGCGGGGATATCGTCCAGATCGCGTCGATTGCGCGCGGGCAGCAGCACCGTGGTGATGCCCGCGCGCAGCGCCGCCAGGACTTTTTCCTTGACGCCGCCAATCGGCAGCACGAGCCCCCGCAGGCTGATCTCGCCCGTCATCGCCACGTCGCTGCGCACCGGCCGGCGTGTCAACAGCGATGCGAGCGCGACGAAGATCGCCACCCCCGCGCTCGGGCCGTCCTTGGGCGTCGCGCCCGCGGGCACGTGAATGTGGATGTCCGACTTCTCGAACAATTCCGGCGCGATGCCGAATTCCGGCGAGCGCGCCTTGACCAGCGACAGCGCGGCTTGCGCGCTCTCTTTCATGACATCGCCGAGCTGGCCCGTCAGGATCAGCTTGCCGTGACCCGGCATGCGTGCGGCCTCGACGAACAGGATGTCGCCGCCGACGGGGGTCCACGCGAGACCGGTGGCGACGCCGGGCACGCTGCTGCGCATCGCGATCTCGGCCTCGAACTTGAGCGGACCGAGGATGGCGGCGAGATCGCCCGAGCCGATCTTCACTTGCTGCACGGTGCCTTCGGCAATGCGCATCGCCACATAGCGGACGACGTTGCCGATCTCCCGCTCGAGATTGCGCACGCCGGCCTCGCGCGTGTAGCCATGGATGATCGTCAGCAGTGCATCGTCGTCGAACGTGCACTGTTCGGCGCTCAAGCCCGCGGCGGCGAGCTGGCGCGCCACGAGGTAGCGTTTCGCGATCTGCAGCTTCTCCTGCGCCGTGTAGCCGGGCAGCTGGATCACCTCCATGCGATCGCGCAGCGGGCCGGGGATCGTATCGAGCACGTTGGCCGTGCAGATGAACATCACGCCGGACAGATCGAACGGTACCGCGAGGTAGTTATCGCGGAACGTGGAGTTCTGCTCCGGATCGAGCACTTCGAGCAGCGCCGACGACGGGTCGCCGTGGAAGCCGCCGGCGCCGAGCTTGTCGACCTCGTCGAGCATCATCACGCAATTGCGCGTTCCCGCCTTGCGCAGGTTCTGGATGATGTTGCCGGGCAGCGACCCGATGTACGTGCGCCGATGGCCGCGGATTTCCGCTTCGTCGTGGACGCCGCCCAGGCTCACGCGCGCGAACTTGCGGCCGGTCGCCTTGGCGATGCTCTGGCCCAGCGACGTCTTGCCGACACCCGGCGGCCCGACGAAGCACAGGATCGGGCTCTTGCCGGCGGGATTCAGCTTGCGCACCGCGAGAAACTCGAGAATGCGCCGCTTGATCTTCTCGAGCCCGTAATGATCCTCGTCGAGGATGCGGCGCGCCTCCGCGATGTCGATCGGCGCTTCCGGCTCGGCCGCCCACGGCAGCTCGATCAGCCATTCGAGATACGTGCGGATCATCGAATATTCGCCCGCGGCCTCGGGCATGCGGGCAAGGCGCTTCAACTCCTTGCGCGCGTGCTCCTCGACGTCGGGCGGCATCTTCGCGTCGGCGATGGCTTTCTCGAGCTCGGCAACGTCGGCGGCACCCTCGTCGCCCTCGCCAAGCTCCTTCTGGATGGCGCGCATCTGCTCGCGCAGCACGTGCTTGCGGTTGTCCGCGCCGATCGATGCGCGCGTCCGCTCATCGATCTCGCGCGAGACCTTCAACACCTCGATGCGGTGCGCCAGCAGGTCGAGCAGCTTGTCGAGCCGCGTCTTGAGGTCGAAGGTCTCCAGCAGCGCCTGCTTCTCTTCGGCGGCGATGTCCATCAACCCGGCGATGAAGTCGGCGAGCTGGCCCGGATCCTCGATCGCCTGGAACGCCGCCACCATTTCCTCGGGTACCTGCGGCAGCAGCTGCACGATCTCGAACGCACGCTGGCGAAGCGTGTGGGCGCGCCCGTCGATCTCGGCATCCGTCCGCTTCGATTCCTCGATGACCTGCACGCGCGCCACGGTGAACGGAAAACCATCCAGAAACTGCAGCACGCGGAAGCGCGCGAGGCCTTTGCAGATGGCATGATGCGCGCCGTCCGGCGCGGTGATGTAGCGCAGCACGGTGGCGGTCGTGCCGACCCAATGCAAATCTTCGGGACCCGGTTCCTCGACGTCGGGCTTGCTCTGCAACAGGATCCCCAGCGGGCGTTGCAGGCGAACGGCTTCCTGCGCCGCCGTACGCGAAGCCTCGCGCGCCACGGTGAGCGGCACGACGATGCCGGGGAACAACACGACGTTGCGAACCGGCAGGATGATCAGCGCGTCGTCCGGCACCGGACGCGAGGTTCCCTCCGCCCGAGGCTTGACCGCATCGGCGGGGACGGCGACAGGTGCCGTGCCCTCGGCAGACAGTGGGACGGGAACAGGCGTGGCCGTTTCGTTCATTGACGCGCTAGTCTCTCTTGCGCAGCCGGATCGTGAGGCAGCCATGGGTGAGCTCCGGCGCACTCACTTCCAACCGCGCGTCGGGAAGCGGGATGCGCCGCTCGAAAAAACCGTAGGGGATCTCGAGCTGACGGACCGCATAGCGAAGACCGGCGAAGGCCGGCGGACGCTCGGCGCGCACTACCAGTGCGCCCGGCTCCATCGTCAACTGGATGCTTTCCGCCATCACGCCCGGCATGGCGACGACCACGACGAGCTCGCGCTCGTCCTCGAACACATCGATCGGCGGCTCCCACAGCGCTTGCGTGCGCGCCGACGATGCGAGCCGGAAGAATTGCCCGTGCATGCGCTCGGCCTGCGCAATGAGGTCGCATGCCTGCGCCCACATCCAGTCTGCCGGGTCTCGCAATGCCATGGGTGCCCGTCCGGATCGATCCTGCCCTGCAACGTGCCGCCGCGCTACCGAGCGCCTGCCTCGCACTACCGCGCAACTCGTACCCAATTATAGGGCGCATCAGAAGGATTCCGATCTTATCGTTAGCCCGCCGGAGCTTGGCGGCCGTCGCTCGGACGGAATCAAGCAGCCGCTAGGACGAACCCCGATGGAACAGCGTCCAATCTGCTGACAGCGCAGTCGAAGCGAGTCACCTATCGTATCGGGATGACCACCCCGGCAAACCGAGCACTGCGCTACGGGGTCGCGATCGGCGGCGTTATCGTCGCATTGGTGCTGGTCGTCGTTTTCTTCCCCTGGAATCTTCTCCGCGGGCCGCTTGCCACCTATGCGAGCGTGCGATTCGATCGGCCGGTCGCGATCAACGGCGATCTCGATGTCGAACTCGGTTGGACCACGCGCGTGCAGGTCGACGGCGTGTCGATCGCCAATGTGCCATGGTCGCAGGAGCAGCCGATGGTCCAGGGGAATCGCGTGATTCTCTGGTTCACGCCGTGGGCACTCCTCAAGGGTCAGCCGGTCAAGGTGCAGCTCGTCGAAACCAGCGTGTTGCTCGAGAAGAACGCCGCCGGCGACGACAACTGGCATCTCGGCAAAGGCGATCCAATGCCGCGCATCGGCAATATCGACGTCGACCGGGGGACGGTCCACTACCGCGATGCGAAGGCACTCGCCGATGTGAAGCTCGCGCTGCAGACCGTTGCCGCCAGCGGTAGTGATCGCACCACGCTGAACTTCAACGGCCAGGGCACGCTGCACGGCGAAGCCGTTCGGCTTGAAGGGACCAGCGTCGGTCTCGCCCAACTGCAGGACATCAATGATCCGTATCGCCTTACGCTCAAGGCCAACGCCGGCCGCACCAGCGTGAATTTTGAAGGCACGATCGTGCCCGCCGATACCGAGAACGTGCGCGGCACCTTGCGTCTCCAGGGCCCCGACCTCTCGAAGCTCTACCCCATCGTGCCCGCGCCCTTGCCGTGGACACCGCCCTACAGTCTCGCCGGCGAGCTGACGCACACGAAATACGTGTGGGACTTCCGCCAGATGAAGGGAACCGTCGGCGAAAGCGATCTCAGGGGCGATGTGCGCATCGACGTGTCCAAGCCGCGCAGCATGATGACCGCCGATCTCACTTCGGCCAAGTTCGATTCCAAGGATCTCGGCGGCTTCGTCGGCCTTCCGCCGGGCGATTCGGCGCAGCGCGCGCAAACGGCCGAACAGCAAAGGGAAGAGCGGCGGCGCGCGCTGTCGTATCGGGTACTGCCCGACAAGCCGCTGGAGCTCGAGAAGCTGCGCGAGCACGACGCGGACGTCAAGTTCCGCGGCACCAGCGTCAAGTGGACCGCGATCCCGATGGACAATCTGGTCGCGCATCTCAAGCTCAAGGATGGCGTCCTGCGCTTCGAGCCCCTGGACTTCGGCATCGCCGATGGTCACGTGATCGCCAACGTCGCCGTCGATGTCACGGCCAATGTCGCGAAAGCGCAAGGCGAATTCGAAGCACGCAACGTCGAGCTCAAGCGGATCTGGCCCAAGCTCGCCTCGCCGCAAGGAACCGCCGGCCGCTTCGGCGGGCGCGCCCATTTCAAGACGCAGGGCAATACGGTAGCCGACATGCTGGCTGCAGCGGATGGCGACGCCGCCGTCATCATGCGCGGAGGCGAGGCAAGCACATTGCAACTGGTGTTGACCAACCTCGATCTCGCCCGCGCCGCCGAGCTTATGCTGCGCGGCGACGAGACCGCGGAAATCCGCTGCGCGGTCGGTGCGTTGCATTCGCAGCGCGGCGTCATGACCCCCGATCTCCTCGTGATCGACACTTCCGCTGTCGTCATCACCGGCGAAGGCACCGTGGACTTTCGCGACGAGAAATACGATCTGGCGCTCAAGGCCAAGTCGAAACGGCCGAGCCTGCTAGCGTTGCGTGGACCGATCGTGATTCACGGTACGTTCAAGACGCCCGTCGTCGGTCCGGCGATGGGACCGGTCGCGGCGCGCGTGGGTGCGGCGATCGGCCTCGGCGCCGTGGCGCCGCCGCTCGCGTTGCTGCCGCTCGTCGATTTCGGCGGCGCGTCCGATGTCGATTGCCGGGCGCTGGTCGAGCAGGCGCGCATCAATACCGCCACCACCGAACGCATCGCCCGTCCGCAGGCGGCCAGATCGTCGGGGCCATCGCGCACCAGGCTGGCCGGAGAAAAAGACCGATAATGTCTGTCGGCGAGCGGACTCGAGCGCTCGCGACGAAGACTCCGGGAGGGCGTCCATGAGGCCCGCGATGTGGGTGATTCTCGCCGCGGTGGCCCTTGCCGTCGGTGGCGGTGCCGCGGCACAGAGCTTTCCCAGCCATTCGGTGACGTTGACCGTCGGATTCGCACCCGGTGGCGGCACCGATACCGCGGCCCGGATCATTGCCCAGAAGCTGACCGATAACATCGGGCAATCGGTCGTCGTCGAAAACAGGGCCGGCGCCGGCGGCAATATCGCGGCCCAGCACATCGCGATGGCGCCACCGGACGGCTACACGATCCATCTCACCTCCGTCGGCCCGATGACCGTCGCGCCGCACCTCGTCAAGGATCTCGCCTACGATCCGAGGCGCGACATCGCGCCGATCACGATGGGCGTCGTGTTCCCGAACGTGATCGTCGTGCATACGGGAGTGCCGGCGAAGACGCTCGCGGAATTCGTGGCGTTGGCCAGGCAGAAACCCGGTCAGCTCACCTACGCATCCTCGGGTGTGGGCGGTGCCGGACATCTCGCCGGCGAGCTGTTCAAGGAGCGCGCCGGCATCGACGTGCTCCATATCCCGTACAAGGGCGGCGGACCGGCGATGACCGATCTGCTCGGCGGGCGCATCGACATGTACGTGGGCGTGCCGTCGACGGTCGCCCCGCACGTCGACGCCGGCAAGGCGCGCGCGCTCGCGACCACCGGCGCCAGGCGTACGTCGACCATGCCCAGCGTGCCGACGGTTGCGGAATCCGGCTACCCCGGCTTCGAGGCGACCAACTGGTACGCCTTCGTCGCACCCGGCAAGACGCCGAACGAGATCCTCGATTTCTGGAACCGCGAGCTGGTGAAGGCGCTGAGCGATCCGCAGGTGAAGGTCGACCTCGCCAAGCATGGACTCGATCCCGCGCCCGGCACGCGCGAGGCGCTCGCGCAGTACATCGAACGCGAAAGCCAGACCTGGGGCAAGGTCGTGCGGGAAGCGAAGATCACGGCGGAGTGAGCGCGGCGCCGGCACTTCTCAAAAGGCGTTCACGTTTCGCACTTCAACTTCGCGCGCGGTGTTGCCGCAGCGTGTGCAACGCGGTAAGGCAGAGCGCGAGCCACGCGACCCCCTCGGCAACAGCCGCCAGGACATCGCTCAGGAAGTGCGCGCCCAGATAAATGCGGCTCAGCGCCACCAGCTCGACCATCAGGAAAGCGCACAGCACGATCAGCACCCGCCAGCGCCACTCGCCGACGTGCGTCACGAGGTAGGCCGCCAGCAGCCCGTAAAACAACGTGGCGCCCGCCACGTGACCGCTCGGAAAGCTATACGTGGTGAACGCGAGAATCGCATCGTCGAACTGCGGGCGAGTGCGGTGAAACGCGAGCTTCATCATCACGTTCAGCAGCATTCCTCCCGGCACCGCGATCCCCAGGGCCAGTAACCAATACCAGTCCCGTTTCCAAATCAAAACGAACGCAAGTCCGACGACCAATACGCTGATGCCCGCGACGTCGTGCAAATTGGAAACGAGCAGCAGGACCTGGCTCAATCCGTGAGTAGCGTGAGCGTGAAACCAGTTCGCGACCCGGACGTCGACGATCGTGATGGCATCGCCCGTCACAACGTCTTCGGCAATGCCGCCGAAGAGCCAGCTCGCGGCGATGAGCACCAGTGCGCCAAGGGTAAGACTCAATCCCAGGTAGCCCTGGGGCGACAGACGCGCCCGCACAAACGCAATTTGAGCTGCGTAGCGATCGCGCAGGGCAACTACGCGCGGACGGTGGCGCCAATCCTCCCAGTGGCTCTTGATACCCGCCTCGTGCCGCACCGCCCAACGCCACAGCCAGCCGAGGAAGAGAACGAACACGATCGCGCCGCCGATGATCGCACTGGCCACGCCAATCCAGCGCTCGGCCGCGCGCCAGCTTTGCCCGAGGAAAAACCCGAGGAGCACCACCACCGCCGACCAAAGGGCCGCACCGAGGACGTTGTAAGGAAGAAATCGCCGATAGGGCATGTGCGATGAGCCGGCCAGAAACGGCACGAGCGCCCGACCGAAGCCCACGAACCGGCCGAAGAACACCGACATGCCGCCGTAGCGCGCGAAGAATTCATCGGCCCGATGAATGCGCGCCTGGTTCAAACCGAACCGGCTGCCGTAGCGGAGGAGCCCCGGCCGTCCCAACCGGCGTCCGAGCTCGTATCCGATGCTGTCCCCTATCGCCGCCCCGATTGCCACGGCCACGAGGAGGATGTCGAGGTCGAGCAGTCCTTGCCCCGCGAAAAAGCCGGCGACCAGCACGAGGCTTTCGCCAGGCACGATGAGTCCGAGGAATGCCGCGGATTCGAGCGTCGCCGCAAGAAAGATCAGCAGGTACGCCCAGTTGCCGAGCCGGCCGGCGAGATCGATCAGGTAGTCAGGCACGTATCACTTCGGCGCAGGTAGCTCATCCTGGAAGACTCGCGAATCGAGGGGATTCGCGAATATAGCGCAGCGGTCTTGCGCCGCAGCTCCGCTCGCCGCGGCAGCTCGATTCCAATCGATCGCCGGCAGGCGAGCATCTCGTGCGAACATTGGCTGCGCGATCCCGATACGCGATGACCGGATTCTGTCCGCCTCCCTCCGACGCCGGCGTCATCCGCGCCGCGCCCTGCGCTTCGCCAAGCGCACCGACCGCGACGCCATGGATCCTCGCGGCAACGATCGTTGCCTCCAGCATGGCGTTTATCGACGGGACGGTGACCAATGTCGCGCTGCCCGCGTTGCAGCGGGAATTCAACGCGAGCCTCGTCGACGTCCAGTGGGTGATCGAAGCCTACGCGTTGTTCCTCTCGGCGTTGCTCCTGGTCGGCGGCGCCGCGGGTGACCGTTTCGGGCGCCGCCGCGTTTTCCTGCTTGGGGTCGCGTTATTTGCCGCGTCTTCCGGCTGGTGCGGTCTCGCCAGCGGCGTGCGCGAGCTCATCGTTGCCCGCGCGCTTCAAGGCATCGGCGGCGCACTGCTGGTTCCCGGCAGCCTTGCCATCATCAGCGCGTCGTTTGCCGAGCACGCTCGAGGCAAAGCGATCGGCACCTGGTCGGGGGCCACGGCCATTGCCTCCGCGCTCGGGCCGGTGCTCGGCGGCTGGCTGATCGACCATTGGTCGTGGCGTGCGGTCTTTTTCATCAACATCCCCTTGGCCATCGTTGCCATCGCGATCGCGCTGCGGCACGTGCCCGAGAGCCGCAACGCCGACACGCAAGGGGACATCGACTGGACAGGTGCGCTATTGGCGACGCTCGGGCTTGGCGGCGTCGTCTACGCCCTGATCGAATCGTCCAACGGAGGATGGTCTCATCCAGGAATCCTCGCTTCGCTGCTGGTGGGCATACTGGCGCTGATCGGCTTCGTCGCGGTGGAAATGCGTGCGGCGGCGCCGATGATGCCGCCGCAGCTGTTCCGCTCGAGGGCATTCGCCGGCGCCAACTTGCTTACCTTCCTTTTATACGGAGCGCTCGGCGGCAGTCTCTTCTTCGTACCACTGAATCTCATCCAGGTACAAGGCTATTCGACAACGGCCGCTGGCGCCGCGCTGTTGCCGCTGATCCTTCTGCTGGCCGTGCTCTCGCGCTGGTCGGGCAGCCTGATCGATCGTTATGGCGCGAAGGGACCGCTCGTCGTTGGCCCGGTGTTTTCGGCGTGCGGCTTTGCGCTGTTCGCGGTACCTGCTGTCGGGGGAAGTTACTGGCTCACGTTCTTCCCGGCTTCCGTGGTATTGGGACTGGGAATGGCGATCACCGTTGCGCCGCTTACGACGACGGTCATGAACTCCATCGACGTAAGTTTTTCGGGTGCCGCCTCGGGAATCAACAATGCGGCGTCGCGCGTTGCCGGGCTCATCGCCGTGGCGGCGTTCGGTCTGGTCATGGCCTCGATCTTCAACCGGAGCTTGCATGGCCAACTGGAAGGCGCAGGGTTGGCGCCTGCCGTGATCGCGGCGGTAGAGCAACAGCGGAACAGGCTCGCCGCCATCGAGTTGCCCGCAAGCGTCGGCGCAGAGGAGGCGACCATCGTCAGGCGGGCGATCGCGGAAGCATTCGTAACGGGGTTTCGATGGATCATGCTGCTTTCGGCCGCGCTTGCATTGGCGAGCGCAGCAAGCGCCTGGGGGTTGATAGGATCAGCGCGGGAGCGCACTCGCGCAGACGGGTCACCATGAATCAGCCATGAAATCACTGGGCAGAAAACCGGAAGGCGCGCGGCTGGAGCGCATCAAGGCTTCGCCGCGCTGGTCGGGCGAGCGATTCCGCAACGTGCACCCGATCATCCCGGGCTTGCGCGACCCGGGCGCGGCGATGCCTTCGATCGCGGATTTTCTCTGCAGCGGAGAACGGCGCGTGCCGCGCGGGCCGCTGCCCTCGCTGAATCCGCTCGAAGTCTGGGCCAGGCCGCCCGCCACCGGGCTGCGCGCCACCTGGCTCGGCCATTCCACGGTGCTGATCGAGATCGACGGGCGTCGCGTGCTCACGGATCCTGTCTGGGGACCGCGCGCGTCACCGTTGCTGCTCGCCGGTCCCAAGCGCTTCCAGCCCGTGCCCATTCGCTTGCGGGCGATGCCGCCCGTCGACCTCGTGCTCGTGTCGCACGACCATTACGATCATCTCGACTACCCGACCATCCGCGCGCTCGCCCACAGCGATGTACCGTTCGTGACATCGCTCGGCGTCGGCGCGCACCTGGAAGCCTGGGGTGTTCCGCCCGAGCGCATCGTCGAGCTCGATTGGTGGGAATCGCACACGATGCCGAGCACCGGGCTCACGGTGACCGCCGCGCCCTCGCAGCACTTTTCCGGGCGCGGCCTCAAGGACCGCAACGTCACGTTGTGGTCGTCGCTCGTCATCCGTTCGCAGCGGCACGCAGTGTTCTTCAGCGGCGATACCGGCCTCACCACGGAATATCAGACCATCCGCGACCGGCTCGGGCCGTTCGATCTCGTGATGCTGGAGGTCGGCGCGTTCCATCCTGCCTGGGGCGACATCCACCTCGGATCGGAGAATGCGCTGAAGGCGCTGGCGCTGCTCGGCGGCGGGCCCTTCCTCCCCGTGCACTGGGCCACTTTCAGTCTCGCGATGCATGCCTGGGACCAGCCGGCGGAGACGTTGCTGGCGTTGGGCCCGAAGGCGGGCGCGCAACTCGTGATGCCTCGTCTCGGCGAACCGATCGAGCCGGCGCACGCGGAACGCGTCGAGCCGTGGTGGCGTGTCGTCGATGCGTCAGTGCAGAAGTCCGAGCCGGATACGCCCGCGGCGCCCACGTTGCCGACGGAAATGCCCTGGCCGATCGATTAGCGTGGGGTTGTTCCCGAAGCAGCAGGCACCCGGACACCAACAGCTCGCGCGGCCGCCCAATGCAAGAGCGCGTCGAGCGCCGGGCACAGGGCTTGCCCCCAATCCGTCAAGCCATACTCGACTTTCGGCGGCACCTGATGATGGACGATCCGCCGCACGATCCCGTCGTTCTCCATCTGGCGAAGCTGCTGGATCAGCATCTTCTGCGAGATCGCGGGTATCGCCCGTTCCAGATCGGAAAAGCGAAGCACGTTGCCGCCGAACAGATGGAAAAGGATCAAGAGCTTCCATCGGCCTTCGAGAAACCTGAACGCCTGCTCGACTCCGCTGGCCGCGGTGACCGGCGTGTACGCACCCTCCTTACCGTGAGGTGAGTACCTTACTTTTTCGTTCGTTCTTGTCATTTGGAAAGCGTAGCGCCATCTTTCCTCCTGCGCAATCGCGGTCGCCAGGACCTCGGTTAATCCCAGCCACGAGCCGAAGGAAGAACGATGTCCGTCCCGCTCCCATACCCAATCGATCTTTACGTGAAGATCGAGAACTCAGGCGACGTTGAAGCACTGTCGGAATGCTTTGCGCCGGACGCCACCGTTCGCGATGAAGGGCACGCGTACGAGGGATTGCCGGCCATCAGGAAATGGAAAGCCGCCACGAAGAAGCAATACCAGCACACCGTCGCGCCGCTTGCTGTGCGTGAGCAGGACGGCAAGACCATCGTCAACGCGAGGCTCACCGGCAGCTTTCCCGGCAGCCCCGTGACGCTCGAATTCAGCTTCGTGCTGAAGGACGGCAAGATCGCATCGCTTGCGATTCAGTGACAAGCGCGCCACGCACGACTGGGGATAGCATAACGCGCTAGCGCGGGTGGCGCGGCTGCATTGCTCCCGATGTCAGGACGCGAACCCCGGGCTTCGCATCAAGAATTGCCGGCAACAGCGCCGATGCCACGGCGCGCGCCGGGATCGGCCGCACGCCCTTCGGCACCATCCAGCCGAGCGGTTCAAGCAATCGCGCCGCCCACACTTCGCCGCTGCGCGCCGGCTGTCCCAGGGCTGCGCGGTCCCCCAGGAGCATCGATGGCCGCGCGATCACGACCGATTCATAGCCCAACTGTGCGATCGCGGCCTCCATCTCGCCTTTGACGCGGTTGTAAAAAATGCGCGACCTGGCATCGGCGCCCAGCGCCGACACCACGGCCAATCGCGTGGCACCCGCGGCTTTGGCGGCTCGCGCAGTATTCACCACGAACTCGAAGTCCACCTGCCGAAAGGCTGCCTCCGAGCCCGCTACCTTGATGGTGGTGCCGAGCGCGATGAACACGTCGTCCACCGTCGGCAACGTTGCGGCGGGCCGCGCGAAATCGACCAGGCGAACCGCGAGCTTTGCGTTGGGCTTGATATCCGGCGAGGTGCGGCGCAGCAGCACATGCACGCGTTGGTATTGCCTGCTGTCCAGCAACATGCTCAGCAGAGCGCGGCCGACGAGACCGGTGGCGCCTGCGAGCAACGCGGTGCGCGGGGTCGCAATCTTGTCTTTCATGCGACCACTTTACCGCGCCACGGACCGGCAGCGCCCATGCGGCAAGGGCAACCTTCGGCGGCAGCGGCGCGCTTTGAAGAATTGCCGTCACCGAAGAACGCGCCGACGTTCCGGCCGTCGACATACCTCATCCAAAGCTTGGCGAACCAATTGTAAGAATCGTCGCGCGCATGCGACCATGGCGGCAGGAGGCGGCAGATGCGGGTCATGGGCTGGAAGCTTCGCGCCAGAGTTTTTCTCGAGCGCCTGTGGCAACCCACGTGCGCGTGCATGACCATCATGACCGCCCCGAGCTTCGCGAACCTGGTGAGCGCCGTGCACTGGAAGATCGCGCTGCAGACCGGATTCGCCACTGGAATTCTGGCGCTGCTGCTCACGCTTACGCCAGTCGGAAGGCTCTTCACCCATCGTTACGGCAACGCCTTGCTGGTGGGCGGCCTTACGGCGCTCGCCGACGCCTGGTCACATCCTGGCCGCTTCGGCTTCGAGTACGGCGAGGCGCTGCTCACGGGTCTGGTGTCGGGCGTGCTCGCGCTGGCCGGCTCCTTCGTGCTGGAGGACCGCGCGCGCCGCGTTCGGCAGCTATGGGCGCGGATGCGCGGGGCGGTACGGGCGCGCTGATGGCGGCCTTAGTGCCTCGTAATGGCATGGGCAATGCAACGCAAACCAAGGCCGCTTGACGTGCTGTGCCGGAACAGGATGCCCCACAAGGGACTGTCGACGGCGCGGCGTATGCGCATCTTCGTGGCGTCCGTTCTTGCGTGGCGCTGGATCCTGGATAAGGCAATTTTTCCCCGCACGGACGTTGGACACGCTGCCGTCGGCTACGGCCTTCGTGCGATGCAATCGATCTCGACCAGCGCGTTGCGCGCGAGCCCGGTCACGCCGACACAGGTCCGTGCGGGCAAACGCCCCTCCGGGAAATAGGAGCGATAGACATCGTTCATCGGGCCGTAGTCACGCTCGAAATGGGTGAGGAAGGCCCGAGTCGCCACGACATCCTCGAGCCCCAGACCCGCGCCGTTCAGCACCAGGACAAGATTGTCCATCACGCGGCGGGTCTGGGCTTCGATACCGGCGGGAAGCGGACCGCCATCGTCGTTCGGATGGGTGGGCATCTGTCCCGTGAGGAAAACCCATCCGTCGACTTCGACCGCATGCGAAAACGGACCGACCGGCACGGGTGCGCCGGGAACCATCAGAAAGTGCGCTGCGCTCATCGAAGACCCTCGTGAATTCTGCCGCACTAACCAGGGCGGCGACGTGGACGGCCACGCTGCCCGTCTGCTGCCGATCGGATTCTGCCAGTGAGTGCAGGGTGATCGAAGTCTACAAAGGGTGAGGTGACCTGTCGGTTTGATGCTGGCCTAGCTGCTCGCTTCCGGGCGCGCATCGACAAATGCCGCGATCAGCGCGTTGACCCGATCGGGGTTCTCCAGATAGAGGGCGTGACCTGCCCGTGCGACAGCGTGCGCGGGCGCCCGGCAAGCCTCGGCGATCCTGATGTTGATCGCCGGCGGAGTGATCGCGTCGTCTTCCCCATACACGATCTGGACGCGAAGCGACGAAGGAAACCGCTGCACGTCGGCGAAAATGTCGGCATTCGCCAACATGCGCGCTGCTCGTTCGTAACCCTCCACCCGCACGGCGTCAGCCTGGATCTCCACGACTTCGCGGATCATGGCAGGCGTAGCGTGGGGACCCAGAAGGCGCGGACCCCGTTTTTCCGCCATGCCACGCGCGCCCAGTCGGGCCAGATCGTCGAGACGCTCGTCCAGCATTGCCTTGCGTTGCTCGGCCGGCAGTTTGCCCTGTCCTCCGCTAGCGCCGCACAGCGTGAGCGATAGCAGTCGCTCCGCGCCAAAGTCGGCGGCGAACCGGGCCGCCATCAACGTGCCGAGGGAATGGCCAACCAGGTGGCAGCGGTCGATGTGCAGCGTCCTTAGCAATTCATTCAAGGCCACGGCGTAGTCGGCTGCGGTGGGAACGGCATCCTTCGGCGGCGTCGAATGCGCATAGCCGGGCGCATTCCAGGCGACGACGCGCCGCCTGTCCGAGAGCGCGGCGATCTGATGACGCCACGAGCGAGCGGCCGAGCCGATGCCATGCAGGAATACCAGCGGTTCTCCACGCCCGGCTTCCAGATACGAGATCATTCCACTGGAAATCGCGACCAGCTTCGGGTTTTCCCATTCGTCCATCGCTTGTTGTCCCGGCCCGATTATTGAAGCGCGCCGCCAAACAACTCGGCGAGCCGCTGCCAGGTGCGCTCCGCCGCATTCCGGTCATAGACCAGCCGGCCGTTGACCGCAAATCCGTGTTTCGTTCCCGGATAAATTTCCATCGCGTGGGAAGCTCCGGCCTTCTCGAGCGCTGCTTTCAGGGTGGCGGCTTCCGCAGGCAGGAAGTCCGAATCGACTTCGGCGACTGCGATATAGAGTTGCGCGCGCGTGCGATTCAGCAGCAGATGCGGGCTGTCCGGTCGATCGGTGGCCAACGCCACCCCGTGAATCGAAGCCGCGGCGGCCACACGGTTGGGAAACGTGCCGGCCGCGGACAGCGCGAATTGCCCGCCCAGACAATAGCCGACGCAGCCCACTCTGTCGCCGCGCACCGAGGCATGACCCGCCAGGAAACGCAGGATCGCGTCAGTGTCGCGCATCACCTTCGCGTTATCGATGGAACGGATGAGTGTCGTCAATCGCTCGCGTTCCGACGGATCCTTGAACGCGGTCGCGGCTGAGAATGGCGAAAACGCACCCGTGCGGTAATACAGGTTCGGCATTGCTACCACGTAGCCGTAACCTGCCAACCGTATCGCCATGTCGCATGCATCCGGCCGGATGCCGAATGCGTCGAAGTAGAACACGACGGCTGGCCACCGTTGATCGCCTGGCGGAGAGAATACACGGCAGTCCATTGTGCCGTCGGGCGTGCGGAGGTCGACGCTCGTGCTCCACGCGCGCTGCGCATCCGGCGGCGCGGGGACTTGGTCCCGAGCGTTACGGTTCTCGCCCGACATTGTCATGATTCCCTAGAATGGGTGTCGTCGCATTACAAGAACTCATGGTGCGCCGCTGAAAAAGTCTGTTGCGCCAAGGCCCGCCTTCACGCCACCCTTGTCACGACAAGCGGCGACGCGATCATCGATCTGAACCAGGAGAAGGACAATGAACGACATGGAGTTCCTGTTGGACGAATTGGTAACGGCAAACCGGATCCTGGCCCATGAGGGAATCGTCGATGCCTATGGCCATATCAGCCTGCGTCACCCCGATAAGCCGGACCGATATTTTCTTTCCCGCGCCCGCTCGCCGCAATGCGTGGAGCGATCGGACATCATGGAGTTCACCATGGAGGGCGAGCCGATCGACGCGCGCGGCCGGGCGCCCTACTTCGAGCGATTCATCCATGGCGCGATCTACCTGGCACGGCCCGAGGTGAAATCGATCGTGCACAGCCACAGCCACGCCGTCGTCCCGTTCGGCGTCGGCGGCGAAAAGATCCGGCCACTCGTGTTGAACTGCGCCGTGATCGGCAAGGCCACGCCGATCTGGGATTCGCGCGACGTGTTCGGCGACACCGACATGATGGTCACTTCGATGGAAATGGGGCGCGATCTCGCGCGCGGACTGGGCAAGAATCCCACTGCGCTGATGCGTGGCCACGGCTCCGTCGCGGTCGGCAAGACCATCCGTCAGGCGGTGTTCATTGCCATCAAGCTGCAGGAGAGCGCCGACTTCCAGCGTGAGGCGTCACGCTTCAAGGACGTGAAGTACATGTCGGACGGCGAGATCGAAAAGATGCAAGCGCTGCTGGACTTTGCCGACGTCGAGAAGCCGCTGCGCGGTATCGATCGCGCCTGGGAGTACTGGTGCGATCGAGCAGGCGAAACCTTCCGCGCGACGAAATAGCTTGCGGCCCGGCGCTTCAAAATCGGTCGCGCTCCGAGACGCGCCAGCGCGACAGGTTGCGCTCGATGGCGGCGACGATCTGTGACAAGGCGATCCCGAGCACGCCGATCACGATGATGGGCACGAACAGCTTGGCGGTGGCGAAGTTGTTCGCGTACACGACGATGATGCCCCCGAGGCCGGTCATCGCGGTAAAAAACTCCGCGACGATGATGCCGAT
>Ga0157379_10000171_pt1 | contig 48687 bp, 44 predicted proteins | sample S25metaG_FD_121802 | JGI IMG/M metagenome (GOLD analysis project Ga0157379, IMG submission 121802) | Switchgrass rhizosphere microbial communities from Kellogg Biological Station, Michigan, USA - S2-5 metaG | ecosystem: Host-associated > Plants > Roots > Rhizosphere > Soil | place: USA... | reverse complement strand
GCTTCAGCTGTAGAATGGCGGTCCTGGCGTCCGGCCGCGGGGCCGGACGCCGCCTCATCACGGGCCCTGGCGCCGGCGAAGACCGGACGGGGTGAAGGGAGGGAAGATATGAGCCAGGACATGACGCGCGGGCAACTGGAGCAACGCACACGCGAGCTCTATGCGACGCTATCCGCCGTCGATAGCCGCGGCGTTCGGGACCTGGACGCCATCGCGGCATTCTTCACCGACGACCTGGCCTATGAATCGCCCTTCAACGCCACGCCGCGGGTGCTGAACAACCGCGACGACTTCATCGCCTTCCTCGGCAGGCTGCAGGGTCTCTTCGTCAACACCAAGTACACCTTCAACCACTTCCATTGCGACCTGGAGACCCAGACCGTGGTCGTCGAGTGCCGGAGCACTCGCCAGACGGTGGCCACCGGCGAGACGATCGCGATCCGTTACGTCTTCGTGTTCCGCTACCGCGACGGCAAGATCGCAGAGATGCGCGAATACACTTTCACGACCAATCGAGAGACGCTGATGCGGACGATCGAGGGGGCAAGGTAGGCTGAGGCCGCGATCCGGAAGGACACGCGTTCCCACGGGTGGAGATCAGGCGATGACATTGTTCAACCACTTCTTCCAATACGGGTTCGTCGCCCGCGACGTGGATGGAGCGCTGGGAACGCTGCGCGAGCGTTATGGCGTGCAGAAAGCGGTCGTCCGGGAGATGTTCGACTGGCTCACCGTCGCCCTCGCCTGGTCGGGAGAGACCATGGTCGAGGTGATCGTAGCCGAGCCTGGCCATATGCTGCTCTACGACGATCACAAGCCCGCGGAGCGCGGAGCGCTCCGGCTGCATCACCTGGGATTCCTGATGCCCGACCGCCCGGCCTGGGAGAAGGCGGAAAACATGATCCGAGCCGACGGCCTGACTATTCCCTTTCAGGGCCAGGTTCCGGGCGTCGACGTCATGTACGTCGATACGCGGGCGGACCTCGGCATATATACCGAATACGTGCTCCTGTACGGCGAGGGCGAGCGGTACTTCCACGACGTGCCGCGAAACGACTAGGGCATTTTCCGCCGAAGCGGACACCGGTTCGGCGTAGAAAATGCTCTGAATTCAAAGTGTCTTGGACGGTCCGCTTGGAGCCGCCGCGTGCGCAGGGCCAAAGACTCGCGAGGGCCCTATTTGATCCGGCGCGCGATCGCGCTTTGATAGCCGATGCGGGTGGCGAGACCGGCCAGGCCGCCGTCGAGCAGCGGCTCCAGGCGCAGCGGCAACTCGGCGTCGATCAGGTGTTCGTCGTGGACTCTCTTGTGCGCCTCGATCGAAGGCCACCATTCGACCAGGGTGAACTTGAGCGGGTTGTCGACGGAGCGCATCAGGTCGCAGCCGGTAGAGTCTTCCAGGCTCATGACATCGGCCACGATCTCGAGAAGAACCGCTTCGAGCTGGTCGCCCTTTCCCGGGAGGGCCTCAAACGTGATGTGCACTGCGATGGTCATCGATATCCCTTCTCGTTCCGCTCCGCGGCCGACCCTAATGCACGACGGCGCGGCCCGCAAAGCCCGGGCCGGCGCGGTCGAGGCCTGACCGCGGAGCAGCCGATCCAGGTTCCCATTCGACCGCCATGCTCCTAGTCTCCTCCCGCGGATCTCACCCCGCTGCGGGGCTCCGATTTCAGCGCCTTATTGCAAGCACGCACTAACCGACGGGAGGACTCATGACGGCCTATGTGATGTTCATGCGCGAAGGGCCTCTGGCGGACCCTGGCGCCTACGAAGCCTATGTGAAGAAGAACATGGAAAGCCCGCCGCCGGCGACCATGAGCGTCTGCAGCATGAACCCCAAGATCGAACCGCTCGAAGGCGAGCCGGTCGACAGCGTGGTGCTCTTGTCCTTCCCCACCGTCGAGGAAGCCAAGGCCTGGTACGGCGGCCCCTACAACCAGACCGTTCCGCTGCGCCAGAAAGCCGGAAACTATCGGGCCTTCATCTTCGAGGGCCAGTAACGGTCGGGGACGGAGCGGATGTGTGTGGATCCCGCTCCGTCCAAAAACTGCCGGTGCGGCCTATTGCGGTGACGTCTATCGCAAGGTCGTGCGCGCCGGCCCAGATGGGCCGCCGCTCTCGGATGCGTCAAGCGAGGCTTTCCCGACAGGTCTGCGCAACAGAGCGCCGGCTGCCGCGTTTGAGCGCCATCGGCGCTCCGCAACGGGAGCGCGAGATTGGAAGGCGACCAACTAGGCATGGACATGGATCGGATCAGCGTGGTGCGCGAGCCCGGCGGGGGCTGGGCGGTCAAGCACGGCGAGGGCTACCTCGGCGCCACCAAGGCGCAGGAGGACGCCATCCTGATCGGCCGCGATCTCGTCGATTGGCTTTCGAAGCAGGGCCGCCAGGCGGAGCTGCATGTGGAGAGGTCGTTTTCGCCGCGACGCTAGAGGATACGACGGACGCGAGGGCGCCATGGAATGGGAGCTGTTTTGCGAAGAACAGGCGCTGGACTGCGAGGGTCGAGCCGCCAGGCTCATCGGAACCGGCGACCTCGACTGGTTGCAACTGGCGGAGGATTGGAGGCGGGCGGCCGAGGAGGCTGCGGCTCCCTTCGTCGTCGGATCCACGCCGGGCGAGCGCGACGCCCTCCACTGACGGCACTTCCCGCCAAAATATTGCGCACGGGCGCCAAAAAGCTGAGCGGAAAGCGATCTCGCCACCCGTAGGTTGAAGTCGGCCGATGGCGGAGCCGCGCCTTCCCCTACTTAGGCCCCGAATGCGCGTTCTTCTCGTCGATCCAGATTCCGCGCGCGCCGCCTTGGTTGTGGAGGGGCTCGCGGGCGTCCACCCGCTCGAAGTGCGTCACGTTGCGACGTTCGACCAGCGGGAGGCGGCGGCCTTCGCCGCCGACGTGGTCGTGGTGGCGGCCGACAGCCCCGACCGCGACACCATCGAAAGCCTGCGCGAGGCGACTTCGGCCAATCCGCGGCCGGTGGTGATGTTCGTCGACCGCTCCGAGCCTGGGCTGGGCGAGGAAGCGATCCTGGCGGGCGTCTCGGCCTATGTGGTGGACGGCCTCTCCAAGGCGCGGGTGCGCTCGGTGTTGGAGGTGGCGATGAGCCGCTTCTCGCTGATGAACCAACTTCGCCAGGACCTGGAGAAGGCCAAGGCGGACCTGGCCTCGCGCAAGACGGTGGAGCGCGCCAAGGCCCTGCTGATGAAGGAGCGCGGGCTGGACGAGGAGGCGGCCTACCGCCTGCTGCGCAAGCTCTCCATGGATACCGGGCGCCCGCTCGGCGCGGTGGCGAACGACCTGCTGGCCTTCGCCGGCGTGCTCAAGGGGACCAAGGATGGTTGAGGCGGGTCGCCTGAAACTCGGCTTCATCGCGCTGAACGACGCGGCGCCGATGATCGTCGCCGACGCCTTGGGCTATTTCGCCGAGGAAGGCCTGCAGGCGGAGCTGTCCCGCCAGGTGTCGTGGGCGACCATGCGCGACAAGCTCAGCGTGGGCGCGCTGGACGGCGCCCACATGCTGGCGCCCACCGCGCTCGCCACCTCCATCGGCGCGGGCGCGCCAGAGCCCACGCCGTTGGTCGCCCCGCTGGCGCTCAATCTGAACGGTCCCGCGGTGACGCTTTCCTCGCGTCTGGCCGGCGTCGTGGGCGACGACGGCTCGGCGGACGGCCTAGCCCGGTTGGTCGCGCGGCGACGTCAGGAGGGCGCAAGCCCGATCACCCTGGCCGTGGTCTTCCCGTTCTCGATCCATAACTACCTGCTGCGCGACTGGCTGGCGCGCTCCGGCCTCGACCCTGACCGCGACGTGCGCCTGACCGTCGCGCCCCCGGCCCGCATGACCGGGCTGCTGGTGGATGGCGTGGTGGAAGGCTTCTGCGTCACCGAGCCGTGGGACACTGCAGCTGTGGTGGCCGGCGCCGGGGTGATCGCGGTGCGGGGCGGCCGGATCTGGCCGCGCACCCCCGACAAGGTGTTCGCCGTGGCCGAGGCCTGTGCCGCGGCCGACCCGCCCAGGCTCCAGGCCCTGCTGCGCGCCATGATCCGCGCCGCCGCCTGGTGCGATGCGCCCGACAATCGCGCCGCGCTCGCCGAGATCCTGTCGCGTCCGCACTATGTGGGCGCCGAGGCGCGGGTGATCGCCCGCTCGTTGGGGGACATCGTCTATGATGCGGACGGCGCCGGTCAGCCGCTTCCCGTCCACGCCGCGTGGCTGCTGGCCCAGATGATGCGCTGGGGTCATATCCCGCCCGACACCGACATCGCCGCTGTCGCGCGCCGGGTCTACCGGCCAGACCTCTATGCCCAAGCCGCGGCCTCCTTGGGGATGTCGACGCCGGCGCCGACGGACAGTCTCGTAGGCTATGGCGCGAACGGCGCGTTCAGCCTGGCGGACGCGCGCGGGGAGGCGCTGCACGCGCCCCTGAGCCGGGTAAGTCAGGACTGACGCACGAATATTGTGCGTTGCAGCGCGCGCGGGCGCCCAGCGGCTGTGCAAATTGCGGCGCCGCGGAATAATCCCGCTCCTCATGTTGCGCTCGCGAAAGGACAAGGGCGATCCTCCCTCCGACTACGCGGGGCAACGACGTCCCGCGCCGGCCGCTGACAGGCCGAAAGGCGAGGGCGAAACCCCGCGCCTGGTTGCAACGGACACCGGCGTCCGCACGGGGCTCACAGCCTCGGCGGACGCTTTTTTTTGGCTCGGGGGATAGCCATGAGGACATTGAGGATATCGTTGGGCGCAGGCGCTGCGGGCCTTGCGCTGGGATGGACCAGCCTGGCGTTGGCGCAAACGCCGGCCGCAGCTCCGGATCCGGCGCCGGCCGCCACGGCGCCGGACGCCGATGGGCTGGGCGAGGGGGTCGTCGCCTCGCCTCCGCCGGAGGCGCCTGCGGAGCCGCCGCCGCCCGCCGCCGGGCCGCCGCCGGCGCCCCCGACCATCAGCGAGGCGATCGCCGCCGGGAAGCTGATCTTGGAGGTGCGCGGCCGCTACGAGATGGTCGATCAGACCCGCACCGCCGCCCTGACGCGCAAGGGCGAAGCCTACACCGTGCGCACCCGCCTCGGCTGGGAGACCGCCGACTGGAACGGGTTCAAGGCGCTGATCGAGATGGAGGATGTGCGCCTTTTCGGGCCCGAGCACTATGCGGTCAACGTGCCCGGCGCGACCACGCCGCCGCTGAACGGCGCGTCGCACTCCAAGTATCCGTTGATCAACGACCCGAAGGTCACCGAGCTCAACCGCCTGCAGCTCACCTGGACGCCGAACGCCATGATGCAGGCGACGATCGGCCGCCAGCGCATCCTGCTCGACGATCAGCGCTTCGTCGGCAACGTCGGCTGGCGCCAGGACGAGCAGACATTCGACGCGGTCCGCCTCGACCTGGCCTGGCGGCGCTTCAAGATGATCTACGTCTATGTGAACCGGGCCAACCGGGTCCTGGGCGAGATGCGCGACTGGGATTCCGACAGCCACCTCCTCAACGTGACCTGGTCGCCTGCCGAGCAGCTTCGCCTGCAGGGCTTCGTCTATGCCCTCGACTTCGAGAACTCCCGGCCGAACGTCTCCTTGACCAAGGGGATCAAGGGCTCGGGCAAGACCTGGGTGGGCCTCGTTCAGCTCGCCTACAACGCCACCTATGCGCGGCAGACCGACTGGCGCCACGCCACCGCGCCCTACGGGTTGAACTACTATTCCGCCGACTTGGCCGGGACCTTCGACATCTGGACCGGCAAGGTCGGCTACGAGGTGTTGGAGGGGAACGGGGTGCGCGGCTTCACTACGCCGCTCGCCACCACCCACGCCTTCAACGGCTGGTCGGACGCCTTCGTCCAGGCGCTCGGCGGCAACAAGAGCTTCGTCGACGGGATCAAGGACCTGAACTTCACCCTCAACGTGAAGCCCAGGTACAAGTGGACCTACCTGTCGGCCATCGACCTGATCGTCCGCTACCACGACTTCCGGGCGGAACGGACCGGCGCCCCCCTCGGGCATGAGTGGGACGCACAGATCCAGGCGGCCATCAATCCAAAGCTCAGCATGGCGCTGAAGTACGCCGACTTCGAGCGCGTCGGGCGGGCGCGCGCCGGCACCGCTGCGCCGCCTCCCTCGCGCAAGAAATTCTGGGTCACGCTGGAATACCGACTGTGAGCCCGCGCCAACCCCCTGCATTCCTGAAGGACGTTTCCATGACTTCCCCGAAAACCGCCGGCGCAAAAACCGCTGGCCTCACCCGACGCGGCGCGCTCACCGGCGCCGTGGCGACCATCGCCGCCGCAAAGGCCCTCCTGCCCTCGGGCGCCTTCGCCGCCGGGCCGGGTCCGGAACTGGCCAAGGCCAGGCTCGGGTTCATCGCGCTCACCGACGCCTCACCCCTGATCATCGCCAAGGAGAAGGGCCTGTTCGCCAAGTACGGCATGCCCGATGTCGAGGTGCTGAAGCAGGCTTCCTGGGGCGGCACACGGGACAATCTCGTGCTGGGCTCCGGCGGCGGCGGCATTGATGGCGCGCACATCCTGACGCCGATGCCCTACCTACTGACGACCGGCCAAGCGACCGGCGGCAAGCCGTTGCCGATGAACATCCTTGCGCGCCTCAATTTGAATGGTCAGGCGATCAGTGTCGGCAACGACCTGAAGGCCGTGAAGGTCGGCCTCAACAGCGCCGGCGCGAAGGCGAAGTTCGCGCAGCTCAAGGCGTCAGGGAACATCGCCAAGGTCGCCATGACCTTCCGCGGAGGGACTCATGATCTCTGGATTCGCTACTGGCTGGCCGCTGGCGGCATCAATCCGGAGGCGGACGTAGCGACGATCGTGATTCCGCCGGCGCAGATGGTGGCCAATCTGAAGGCGGGCACGCAGGACGCCTTCTGCGTGGGTGAGCCCTGGGGCGGCCAGACGGTGAACCAAAGGATCGGCTACACAGCCTGTCTGACCTCCGAAATCTGGATGAACCATCCCGAGAAGTCGTTCGGCATGCGCGCTGACTGGGTCGCCCGCTATCCGCGCGCCGCCCAGGCGCTGACCATGGCCGTCATGGAAGCCCAGATGTGGTGCGACAAGATGCAGAACCGGCCAGCGATGTGCTCGATCGTTTCCGGTCGGCAATATATCAACGTGCCCATGGGCGACATCGTCCCCAGGCTTCAGGGAACCATCAATTTCGGCGACGGCCGCCAAGCCAAAAATTCTCCCCACATCATGAAGTTCTGGGCCGACAACGCCTCCTTCCCCTTCAAGTCGCATGAGCTCTGGTTCCTGACCGAGGACGTTCGGTGGGGGGTTTTGCCCCAGGCCACCAACAAGATGGCGCTCATCAACAAGGTGAATCGGGCTGATATCTGGCGCGCGGCAGCCAAGGGGCTCGGCGTTCCCGCACCGGCTTCCGACAGCCGCGGCGTCGAGCGGTTCTTCGACGGCAAGGTTTTCGACCCCGCCAACCCGGGCGCGTATCTAGCCAGTCAGCCCATCAAGAAGCTGGCCTAGCGGAGGATCTCACATGGCCATGCCTGCCGCCAACCAGGACACGGCTGCGCCCGTGAGCCTGGTCCCGACCGGCGACGTCGTTGCTCTGCGGCCGCGTGCGCGGGCCGCAGAGCGAGCACGTGTTGCGGCCCGCCAGGTCGCCGCGACCGTGCTGCCCCCGCTTGTGGGCATCGGCTTGCTGCTGGCGCTCTGGGAATTATTCGCCGCAAACCACCCCGCCGGCCTTCCGGCGCCCTCGATGATCTGGATGGAGAGCCGGGAGATCATCCTGCATCCATTCTTCGACCGGGGCGGGGTGGACAAAGGGCTCTTCTGGCACGTGTTCACCAGCCTGAAGCGGGTGGCGATCGGCTTCAGCGCCGCTGCGCTGGTGGGGATCGCGTTGGGCGTCCTGGTGGGCGCCAGCAAGGTCGCCCACCGGGCCTTGGACCCCATCTTCCAGGTGCTTCGCACGGTTCCGCCGCTCGCGTGGCTGCCGATCTCGCTCGCGGCCCTGCACCAGGCGAATCCCTCAGCCCTCTTCGTGATCTTCATCACGGCGATCTGGCCGATCATCATCAATACGGCCGTGGGCGTACGAAACGTGCCGCAAGACTATCGCAATGTCGGCCGTGTGCTGCGACTGTCGCCTATCGCGTTCTTCTTCAAGATCCTGCTGCCGGCCGCGACGCCTTACATCTTCACGGGCTTGCGCATCGGCGTGGGGATGAGCTGGCTGGCGATCGTGGCCTCCGAGATGCTGCTCGGCGGCGTTGGCATCGGCTTCTTCATCTGGGACCAGTACAACTCCTCGCGCATCTCCGACATCGTCGTGGCCCTGCTCTGGGTCGGTCTCGTGGGCTACGCCCTCGACCGGCTCGTCGCCCTGCTCGGCCGCATCGTCTCACGCGGCGCCTCCGCCGGCTGAAGGAGCCTCAAATGGGCAAATCCTATCTCTCGATCGAGAACGTCGGCGTCACCTTCGGCGGCCGGCTGGCCGGCTCCGAAGTCCTGCGAGGCATCGACTTGCAGGTGAACCAAGGCGAGTTCGTCTCGATTATCGGCCACTCGGGCTGCGGCAAGTCCACCCTGCTGAACGTGGTGGCCGGCCTGCTGCCGGTCACGGTCGGGGCGGTGATCCTCGATAAGGAGGCCGTGGAAGCTCCGGGACCGGAGCGGGCGGTGGTGTTCCAGAATCACTCCTTGCTGCCGTGGCTCAGCGTCTACGAGAACGTCCGCCTGGCCGTTGATCAGGTGTTCCGCGGCAAGAAGAGCCGCGCCGAGCGCCACCAGTGGACGCTGCATAACCTCGACCTCGTGCAGATGGTCCACGCCAAGGACAAGCGGCCGGCGGAGATTTCGGGCGGCATGAAGCAGCGGGTAGGGATCGCACGCGCTTTGGCCATGGAGCCGAAGGTGCTGCTGCTCGACGAGCCGTTCGGGGCGCTTGACGCGCTGACCCGGGCGACCCTGCAGGACAGCGTGATGGAGATCCACGCCAAGCTCGGCAACACAGTGCTGATGATCACCCACGACGTCGACGAGGCGGTGCTGCTCTCCGACCGCATCGTGATGATGACCAACGGCCCGGCCGCCACCATCGGCCAGGTGCAGGGCGTGGAGCTGCCGCGTCCGCGCCGTCGCCTGGAGGTGGACACCCATCCCACCTACATCGGCGCGCGCCATGCCGTGGTCGAGTTCCTGCATAACCGCAGGCTCCGGGCGGCGGCCTAGCCCTCAGGCCGCTTTTTGAGCCCTGTTCTTAGGCGCCGGCGTTCACGCCGGCGCCTGCTTTTTATGCTGCGGGGCGAAACAGTCGTGGAAATGCCGCTCCGCGCATGACGCGCTGCAGCAAAACAGGCTGTATTGGGCCCAGGTCATGTGAACAACGGCGTTCCGACCGCGACCGGCTCGAGGACGAGCCGCTCATCCTCCCCGGCGACGCCGCCGCTCCCCGCAGTGCCGGAGCTTGTTCCGTCCATGGTCAGCCGTTCCTTCCTCAAGGCCGGGCATATGCCCACCCTGTTCTCGGCCTTCCTGTATTTTGATCTCTCTTTCATGGTCTGGGTTCTGCTGGGGCCGCTGGGCGTGGCGATCGCCAAGTCCTTCCATCTGGACCCGGCGCAGAAGGGCCTGATGGTCGCCGTGCCGGTGCTGTCGGGCGCCTTGCTGCGGCTGGCGGCCGGGGTGGCGGTGGACCACATCGGGCCGAAGAAGACGGGCCTCATCGCCCAGCTCGTCGTGCTCGCCGGCCTGCTCACGGCCTGGCGGCTGGGCGTCCACAGCTATCATCAAGTGCTCGCGCTGGGCCTGGTGCTGGGCGTCGCCGGCGCCTCATTCGCCATCGCCCTGCCGCTCGCCTCGCGCTGGTATCCGCCGGAGCACCAAGGGCTGGCGCTGGGCATCGCCGGCGCCGGCAATTCGGGCACGGCGCTCGCCGCCCTGTTCGCCCCCGCGCTGGCCCAGCACTTCGGCTGGCAGACGGTGATCGGGCTGGCGGCCGCGCCCCTTTCCGTCGCCCTCGTGGTCTATGCGATCTTTGCCAAGGACGCGCCGAACCGCCCGCCGGCCAAGAGCCTGGGCGAATATCTGGCGGTGCTTCGGACCGGCGACGCCTGGTGGCTGATGGCGCTCTACGGGGTGACCTTCGGCGGCTTCGTGGGCCTGTCGTCCTCGCTGACCATCTACTTCAACTCGGAGTACGGGCTCTCGCCGGTCACCGCCGGCTTCTTCACCGCCGCCTGCGTCTTCGCGGGCTCCTTCATCCGCCCGGTGGGCGGGGCGATCGCCGACCGCTACGGCGGGGTTCGGGCGCTGACCGTGGTCTACGTCCTGGCGGCGCTGGGCTTGGCCACCGCCAGCTTCCAGCTCTCCACGCCGTGGATGGCGCTGGGCGTGCTGATGTTCATCATGATGGCGCTGGGCGCCGGCAACGGCGCGGTGTTCCAGCTCGCCCCGCAGCGCTTCGGCAAGGAGATCGGCGTCGTCACCGGACTGGTGGGCATGACCGGCGGTGTCGGCGGCTTCTATCTCGCCTCCAGCCTGGGCTGGGCCAAGCAGGTCACCGGCTCATACCAGGCGGGCCTGCTGAGCTTCGCGGTGCTCGCGCTCCTGGCGCTGGTCGGCCTGACGGGGGTGAAAAGCCGCTGGCGCCGGACCTGGCCGAGCCTGGCCGCCGCGCGCGTCGTCACCGTCCGTCTCTGAAGCTTTCGGGGGGGTCCGCACCATGCGAGAAAAGCTTGTAGTCATCGGCAACGGCATGGCCGGCTGCCGCGCGGTCCAGGAGGTGCTTAAGCGCGACCCGGGCCGCTACGAGATCGCCATCCTGGGCGCCGAGCCTCGCGTCAACTACGACCGCATCATGCTCTCGCCAGTGCTGGCCGGTGAGAAGCGGTTCGAGGACATCGTCATCAACGACGAGGCCTGGTACCGCGACAATTCCATCGCGCTCCATGCCGGTCGCAAGGTGCTGGAGATCGACCGGCAAGCGAAGGTGGTGCGCGCCGAAGGCGGCTTGGTGGCGCCTTACGACAAGCTGATCCTGGCGGTGGGCTCCGATCCGATACGCCTGCCCCTCCCCGGCGCCGACCTCGACGGCGTCGTTACCTTCCGCGACCTGGACGACGTGGAAGCGATGGTGGCGGCTTCGGCCAAGCCCGGCGCGCGCGCCGTGGTCATCGGCGGCGGCCTGCTGGGAATCGAAGCGGCCTACGGCCTGGCGCGGCGCGGCATGGCCGCCACGGTCGTCCACCTGATGGACGTGCTGATGGAGCGCCAGCTCGACTCCTCGGCTGGCTTCCTGCTGACCGAGGCGCTGGCCGAGCGCGGTGTCGAGACGGTGCTGGGCGCAAACTCGGAGGAGATCCTGGGCGAGAACGGCCGCGTCGCCGGCCTGAAGCTAAAGGACGGCCGCGTGTTGCCCTGCGACCTGCTGGTGATGGCGGTGGGGATCCGACCCAACGTCGCCCTGGCCAAGGCGTCGGGGCTGGAGGTCGGCCGCGGCATCGTGGTGGACGACGCCATGCGCACCTCGGACCCCGCGGTCCATGCGGTCGGCGAGTGCGTGGAGCACCGGGGCCAGTGCTACGGCCTGGTCGCGCCGATCTGGGAGATGTGCAAGGCGCTGGGCTCGGCGCTCACGGGCGGCGACGCCGGCTACGGCGGCTCGGTGCTCTCGACCCGCCTGAAGGTCTCGGGCGTGGACGTGTTCTCGGCCGGCAAGTTTGCGGGCGGCGAGGACTGCGAGGACATCGTCTTCCGCGACGCCGGGCGCGGCGTCTACAAGCGCATCGTCCTGGAAGGCGGAAAGGTCGCCGGCGCGGTGCTGTTCGGCGACGCCTCGGACGGCGGCTGGTACTTCGACCTGATGCGCTCCGGCCAGCCGGTGGAGGACATCCGCGAGACTCTGGTGTTCGGCCAGGCGGTCACGGAGGGCCTTCGGGGACTGGACCCTAGCGCGGCCGTTGCAGCCATGGCCGACGAGGCCGAGATCTGCGGTTGCAACGGCGTCTGTAAGGGGACCATCGCCACGGCCATCGCCGACCAGGGGCTGACGACCCTGGAGGATGTGCGCGCCGTCACCAAGGCCTCGGCCTCCTGCGGTTCGTGCACGCCTTTGGTGGAGAAGATCCTGATGGCCAGCCTGGGCGACGCCTTCGAGGTGAAGACCGGGCCCAAGTCCGTCTGCGGCTGCACCTCCAAGGGTCACGACGAGGTGCGTAAGCGCATTCTCGCCGAGGGGCTGAAGTCCATGCCGGCGGTGATGCAGGCGCTCGAGTGGGAGACGGCGGACGGCTGCTCCGGCTGTCGGCCCGCGCTCAACTACTATCTGCTGTGCGCCTGGCCTGGCGACTACCGCGACGACAAGCAAAGCCGCTTCATCAACGAGCGGGTGCACGCCAACATCCAGAAGGACGGCACGTATTCGGTGGTGCCCCGGATGTGGGGCGGGGTCACCACGCCCGCCGAGCTACGGGCCATCGCCGATGTCGCGGACAAGTTCGCCATCCCCACCGTCAAGGTCACCGGCGGCCAGCGCATCGACCTGCTGGGCGTCAAGAAGGACGATCTGCCCGCGGTCTGGGCCGACCTGAATGCCGCGGGCATGGTCTCTGGCCACGCCTACGGCAAGGCGCTGCGCACGGTGAAGACCTGCGTAGGCTCCGAATGGTGCCGCTTCGGCACCCAGGATTCCACCGGCCTGGGCGTGCGCCTGGAGAAGGTCATGTGGGGCTCCTGGACGCCGGCGAAGGTGAAGCTCGGCGTGTCCGGCTGCCCGCGCAACTGCGCCGAAGCCACCTGCAAGGACATCGGGGTGATCTGCGTCGACAGCGGCTACGAGGTGCTGATCGGCGGCGCGGCGGGCCTGCACCTGCAGAAGACCGAACTGCTCACCAAGGTCGCCAGCGAGCAGGAGGCGGTGTGGGCGATCTGCGCCGTCACCCAGCTTTACCGGGAAGAGGCCTGGTACCTGGAGCGCATCTACAAATGGATGGGTCGGGTGGGGCTGGACAGTATCCGCGCCCGGATCGAAGACCCGGATGAGCGGCGCGCCCTCTACGACCGTTTCGCCTATTCGCAGCGCTTCAGCCGCATCGACCCGTGGGCCGAGCGCGTCGCGGGCCGCGACGCCCAGGAATTCAATCCGCTGTCCCGTCGTATGGAGTTCGCCCTGGCATGAACGCGCTCGTGAAGGATCCTACCGCCTGGGTGGACGTGGGCGCGGTCATCGACGTGCCCCTGCGCGGCGCCCGCCGGGTGCCGACGCCGGACGGCGACGTCGCGGTGTTCCGCACCGGCGACAACCAGCTCTACGCTCTGAAGGACCGCTGCCCGCACAAGGACGGCCCGCTCAGTCAGGGCATGGTCCATGGCCGGTCGGTGACCTGTCCGCTGCACGCCTGGAAGATCGACCTGGCCACCGGCGAGCCGCTGGGCGCCGACGCGGGCAAGGGCTGCACCCCCGTCATGCCGCTGAAGGTGCAGGACGGCCGCATCCTCCTGGGCCTGGTCTAGCTTGGGGCGCCGCGGGGCCATATGAACGTGCGCACCGCCTGTCCCTATTGCGGCGTCGGTTGCGGGATCGCCGCCGAGCCGGGGCCGGAGAGGGCGCTGACCGTGCTCGGCGACGCGGCCCATCCGGCCAACTTCGGGCGGCTTTGCTCGAAGGGTTCGGCGCTCGGGGCCACCGTCGGCCTCGAAGGCCGGCTGCTGCACCCGATGATCGGCGACAAGCGCGCTTCCTGGTCCGAGGCGACGGCCCTGACGGCCCGGCGCTTCAAGGAGACCATCGCGCGGCACGGGCCGGACTCGGTTGCCTTCTATGTCTCCGGCCAACTCCTGACCGAGGACTACTATGTCGCCAACAAGCTGATGAAGGGCTTCATCGGCTCGGGAAACATCGACACCAACTCACGCCTGTGCATGGCGTCGGCCGTGGTGGCGCACAAGCTGGCCTTCGGCGCAGACCTGGTGCCGGGCTGCTACGAGGACCTGGAGCTCGCCGACCTCGTGGTCTTCAGCGGCCACAACGCCGCCTGGACCCACCCGGTCCTGTTCCGGCGCATGGAGCAGGCGAAAGCCCGCGGCCAGCGCCATGTGGTGATCGACCCGCGGCGCACCGACACCGCCGAGGACGCCGACCTGCATCTGGCGATCCGTCCCCAGACCGACGTTCGCTTGTGGAACGGCCTGCTGGCCGACCTCCCCCGCCGCGGCGTCGTCGACCACGCCTATCTCGCCGAGCACGTCTCCGGCTTCGCCCAGGTGGAGGCGGAGCTCGCCAGGGACGACCAATCGATCTCCGCGGTGGCGCAGGATTGCGGCGTCGCCGCCGCCGATCTGGAGCGCTTCTTCCGGCTGTTCGCCGAGACCCCTCGCACCGTCAGCCTCTTCTCCATGGGCGCCAACCAATCGGCGCAGGGAGTGGCCAAGGGCTTGGCGATCATCAACGTCCATCTGGCGACCGGCCGCATCGGCAAGCCCGGCGCCTGCCCCTTCTCGATCACCGGCCAGCCCAACGCCATGGGCGGGCGCGAGACCGGCGGCATGGCCACCACGCTCGCCGCCCACATGGACTTCGACGCCGAGAGCCGCGCCCGCGTGGGCCGCTTCTGGGGCTCGTCCCGCGTCGCCGAGGGCCCGGGCCTGAAGGCCGTGGACATGTTCGAGGCCGTGCGCGAGGGCCGCATCAAGGCGCTGTGGGTGATGGCCACCAACCCCGCCGTCAGCATGCCCGACGGCGCGAGGGTGCGCGAGGCTCTGGCCGCCTGTCCCTTCGTGGTGGTCTCCGAGGCCATGGCGGAGACCGACACCACGGCCTATGCGCACGTTCGCCTGCCGGCCATGGCCTGGGGCGAGAAGGACGGGACGGTCACCAACTCCGAGCGGCGCATCTCGCGGCAGCGCGCGCTGTTCCCGCCGCCGGGCGAGGCGCGGGCCGACTGGCGGATCGTCGCCGACGTGGCCACGGCCATGGGCTTCGGGGACGCCTTCTCCTGGCGCACGCCGGCCCAGGTGTTCCGCGAGTGGGCGCGCCTGACCGCCTACGAGAACGACGGCCGTTTCCTCGATCTTGGCCCTCTCGTCAGCCTGACCGTCGACGATTACGAGGCGCTTGAACCGGTGCAGTGGCCGGTCACCCCAACGGGCGGGACGGTGCGCCTGTTCGTGGACGGCCGGTTCCAGACGGTGGACGGCCGGGCGCGGATGCAGCCGGTGGCCGCGCTCGGCCCGGCCGAGACGGTGTCGAACGCCTACCCGCTGTCGCTCAACACCGGCCGGGTGCGCGATCACTGGCACACGCTTACCCGCACGGGCCTGGCCGTCGAGCTTTGCCGGCATTCGCCGGAGCCCTACGTCGAAGTCCATCCTGAGGACGCCGCGCCTCTTGGGGTGACGGAGGGCCGGCTCGTCCGGGTCGAGACCCGCCAGGGCGAGGCGGTGGCGGTGGCGAAGGTGTCCGACCGGCAGCGCCCGGGCTCGATCTTCATGCCCATGCACTGGAGCGCCGCCTATGCCCCGCTGGGCCGTTCCAACACCCTGGTCTCGCCCAAGGTCGACCCTCGCTCCGGCCAGCCGGAGTTCAAGCACACGCCGGCGCGCATCGCCGCCTATCGCGAGACCTGGCGTGGGTTCTTCATGGCCCGCTCGCCGGCCGCCCAGCCGGCGGGGCTGGACCTGGTGTGGCGACGCATTCCGCAGGACGCCTGCCAGCTGGTGGAGTTCGCCGGCCGCGGTGACGAGGCTGAACGCGGCCGCCTTCGCGCCGCCCTGGGCCGCGGGGCCGGGGCCGACGTCCTGCGCTACGAGGACCCCCGCTGCGGCGCCGTGCGGGAGGCCTGGCTCACGCCGTCGGGCGCGCTCGACCGGGTGCTGTTCCTGACCTGCACGGGGGCTTTGCCGCCGCGCGCCTGGCTGGCCGAGCTGTTCGCGCTTCCCACGCTCGCCGCGGAGGATCGCACCCTGCTGCTGATCGGTCGCGCGCCGGGCCGGCCGATGGACTCCAGCCCGGTGGTCTGCGCCTGCCGCGGCGTCCGCCAGGGCCGTATCGAGGCCGCGATCGCGGAGGGCTGCGCCAGCCTCGACGCGGTCGCCGAAGCCACCGGCGCCGGCGCCGCCTGCGGCTCCTGCCGTCCCGAGATCGCCCGGCTTATCGCCAAGTCCCCCAAACGCGAGGTCCGCCATGCCGCATGAGGCTCGTGACGGCCAAGTCCTGCTGGTGGGCGCCGGGCCCGGCGCCGCGGACCTGCTGACGCTCAGGGCCGCGCGCGCGGTCGAGTCCGCCCAGGCCCTGCTTTACGACGCCCTGGTCTCCGACGAGGTGCTGGCGCTGGCGCCCGCCCACTGCCTGAAGATCCAGACCGGCAAGCGCGCCGGCCGCGCCAGCATGAAGCAGTCGACGATCAACCGGCTGATGCTGCGCTTGGCGCGGCGCGGCCTGGGGGTGGTGCGGCTGAAGGGCGGCGACCCCTCCATCTTCGGGCGGGTGGGCGAGGAGCAGGCGTTCCTGGCGGCGCACGGGGTGGAGACCGAGGTGGTCCCCGGCGTCACCGCAGCCTGCGCCGCGGCGGCCCAGTTCGGCTTTCCCCTGACCCATCGCGGTCAGGCCAGGCGCGTCACCTTCCTCACCGCCCGGCTGGAGGCGGGCGCCCTGCAGATGGATTGGGGCGCGGCGGCCGATCCTCAGACGACCCTGGCGGTCTACATGGGCGCCTCCGCCGCGGGCGAGGTCGCCAAGGCGCTGGTCGGCGTCGGCCGCAGCCCGCGCACGCCCGCGCTCGCCGTGGTCTCGGCGGGCGGCCCCGAGGCGCGGCTGGCGCGCGGCGAGTTGGCCAAGCTGGGGGACCTGGTCGATGAGGCGGAGACGGGTCCGGTGCTGTTCGTGATCGGCGATGTCGCTGGCTTCAGCGCCGCCGCGTCTTCCATGGAAAGCGCGCTCGCCGCCAGCGCCTGAGGGCGGCATTCAAAGCAGGCGGCCGCCGCACCAAGGGTGCGGCGGCCGTTCCTTGTCCGGCGTCTCGTCGAGACCGCCTATTCGCAAGCCGATAGGCCTTAGTGGTGCTCTTTTTCCAGCTGGTTCGCGTCGATGGCGGGCAGTGGCTTGAGTTTTCCCGAGGCGACCAGCTCCTTGAAGGTGGTGTGCCTGACCGTCGCGCCGTCGCAGAACTCAAGCTTCCATTCGGGTTCGTTCATGAGGAACGGCGGCGGCGAGTGCAGGAACGCCTGGAAGCCGAACTGCAGGCTCCACACATGGGGGACCCAGGTGTCGTCCAGCGCGTCGACATCGGCGCCATATTCCATCTCGCCGCCTAAGGGTGACGGCAGGTACAAGAACAGCGCCGAGCCGATCCGGTGCCGCCCCACGCCGAACGGCGAAGACGACCAGCCCTGCCGTTCCATGTACCATTTGGCCGTCATCAGCTCGTCGATGTCCTCGACGATGAGGTTGGTGTGGTGGAACGCCAGCTGTCCGTTCGCCCCGCTGCCCGGCGAGTCGGCGTCCATCAGCGCGATGTTGTGGTGCATGCTCGAGCCCGGCATGCGCAGGTACACGCCGATCCCGACCTGCACGTCGGTCACGCGGAAATGCAGGCGCGAGCGGAAGAAATCCAGCGCCTCGTTGACGTCAGGATAGCCGAAGACGGCGTGCATGATCTGCTTGGGCTGGGCCCGCTGCCGCCACTTGCGCCACTGATTGAAGCGCTGCGTCATCCCCGGCGCATTCGCCGGCGACGGTGAAGATACGATCGGCAGCTTGTTGAACACCTTCAGGCCCATCGCCTGACCGAACGAGGTCACGAAGCGGTAGGTGCCGTCTTCCGATTCCGTGATCTCGTGGTCCCGCCGAAGGTCGGCGATGTAGCGATCCAGACTGGCCTGCTCGTCGACGCCCCAGATCACCTCGCGGACGCCATAGCCAACCTGGCTCGACTTGGGCAGGGCGGGGTCGTCGATGTGCCGCACCGAGATGTAGGACCCTTCCGGCAGGCGATACAAAGCATAGGTTGGCGAGGATTCGACTTTGATGAGGCCGAAATCGTCGAGGAAACGGACGGCCTCGGCCACATCCGCAACCCCATAGTTCAGAGCTTGAATACCGTTCAGCATCTCTTCAACTCCAAAACCCCGTTCGCGCAGAAGCCTACCCTCACGAGATCCGGCAGGCTTTGCGGCTCTTAAGGCATCATCGCGGCGGCGGCATCAAGAGGCAACGGCCCGCGCGAGCCTGCGGGGAAACCCAAGCCAGCTTTTGGCCTAGGCTCAGCCGCGCCTCAGCTATTGCCTATGGGTAAGCGCCATACTAGCGAAACCGCGTCACCGCCGAGATGGTCGTTTTCAAACAATTGGAGCTTCAGGGATGCCGCGCCAGGACAGGTTCACCAACAGGGTAGCCATCGTAACCGGCGCCGGCCGGGGCATCGGCCGCGCGACGGCGGAAGGCTTCGCGCGCGAAGGCGCAAAGGTCGTCCTCGCCGAGGTGAACGAACAGGAAGGCAAGGAGCTTGAGGCGCAGATCCGCAAGGAAGGCGGGCAGGCGCTCTTCGTCCACACCGACGTGACGTCGGAAGACAGCATCAACGCCATGGTCAAGCGCACGCTCGATGAGTTCGGCCGCGTGGACATTCTCGTCAACAACGCGGGCGGCGGCATGGTGAAGTGGGACGGCATCCGCATGTCGCTGGAGGACTGGAACTCCGTCATCGCCTTCAACCTGACGTCCGCCTGGCTGGGCATGCTGGCGGTGCTCGACCCGATGACCGCCCAGGGCGGCGGCGCGATCGTCAACGTCACCTCGATGGGAGCCTTCCGGCACACCCCGCACCACAATCCCGCCTATGCAGCGGCCAAGGCCGGCATGGTGCGCATGTCCGAGATGGCGGCGCTGCGCTACGCCGACAAGCACATTCGCGTGAATGTGGTCGCGCCTGGCCTGACCCTCACTCCGGTCGCCCGCTCGGTGCTCACGCCCGAGCAGCTCCATGGGGCGATCAGCACGGAAAGCGCCTTGCCGCGCCTCGGCGAGCCGGAGGACCAGGCGGCCGCGATCCTCTACCTGGCGTCCGACGAGGCGAGCTATGTGACCGGCATCACCATCCGCGTGGATGGCGGCTGGTCCACCCGCTGAGCGAAGAAAGCGCAGGCCTAGCGGAGCGAGACGAAGCTCGCCTCGTCAGGTGCGCCCGTCGGGTCGCGTCCGTCAGGCGGTGTTCATCTCGATTGGACGATAAAGCCCCTGATCTGCCCCAGCCGATAGGGCCCTGGCCGACGTGTTTGGCGTGACTGGGCGTTGAATTTGAGCGAATAGAGACGAAGTCCCCACTTCGGGCTTTCGGCCCGCCTGATGAAGATTTTTGACCATGGCTGACATCAAAACTCTCGCGAACCCCTTGATGCGCGACCTGGCGCTGCCGGTGGATCGCCCGATCCAAAGTCCTGAAAACCTCAAGCTGCCCAAGGACACGGTCATCGTGTCCGCCGACAGCCACTGGGACCCGACGGCCGACATCTTTTTCGAACGCCTGCCCGAAAAGTTCCGGGAGAAGGCGCCGCGGATCTGGATGGACAAGGTCGTCAAGTTCAAGGTTTCCGATGGGAAGGGCGGCTACATCAATCCGTTCAGCCCCGCCATCAGCGAGATCTACGAGGCGAACAGCGGGGTGTCGGGCATCCACGACCTCGACCTTCGCGTCGGAATCGCCAAGGAGATCAATTTCCCCGGCTTCGTCCTGGCCTTCGCGCACACGCCGGACTTTGAGATGCGGGAAGCCATCTACCGGGTATTCAACGAACACCTGGCCGAGATGCAGGCGCACAACGCCGGCCGCTCCTACGGCGTGGCCGTGCTCTCCAATTGGTGGGACGGCGCCCGGGCCCGCGAGGCGGTGCGTCAGATCGTCGACCTGGGCTTCAAGACGATGATGCTGCCGCTCTATCCGGGCAATGGCCTGGACGGAAAGCCCATCGTCTGGTCCGAGCCGGCCTATGACGAGCTTTGGTCCGCGATCGCGGACTCGGGCCTCCCGCTGTGCTTCCACGTCGGCGAATCCTCGATGGTCAGCGGCCGCGGCGCCTGGGGGATCCGGGTGCTGTCTACGATCGCGCCCTTCGTGCCGACGCTTGCGCAGCTGATCTTTGGCGGCATCTTCGACCGCAATCCGAAGCTGCGCGTGGTGTTCTCCGAAGGCGGCATTTCGTGGGTCCCGCCGGCCTTGCAGGACGCCGAGATGATCTACGACAGCTATCCGGGGCTGCATAAGCCGCTGCCGAAGCTGAGGCCGTCCGAATACTGGGCCAAGCATTGCGCGGCTTCGTTCATGAACGACAGGCTCGGTCTCGAGCTGATCGACTACATCGGCGTCGACAACGCGATGTGGTCGTCCGATTACCCGCATGCCGAGGGGTCGTTCGGCTACAGCGCGAGCTCCATCCAGACGGTGCTCGACATGGTTTCGCCCGAGGACGCGCGAAAGATCCTCGGCGGCAACGCGATCCGGATCTTCAATCTCTGATTAGATCCGGTTCGGGGATTTGAGCGGCGGCGCTGCCAGAGCAGCGCCGCCGGGCTTTTTTGCAGCTCCATCGCCTCCATGGCTGACGTTGGGCGCCGGCGCATGCAAGGTGATCGCGACTATTTGGTCCGTCGGTCCCGCTCCGGCCGGGAAGACGTCGCGGACTGACGGCGCGGGTTGACGACCTCGGTTCCTCAGCCGCCGGCTCAGCAGACAAATGGAAGGGCAGGAATGAAAACGGCGACGCTTGGCAAGGACGGCCTGAAGGTCTCGGCCCTTGGCATAGGGCTGATGGGCATCGGCGGGATCTACGGCAGGCGCGACGAAGCGCAGTCCATCGCCGCGATCGAACGCGCCCTGGAACTTGGCGTCACCCACTTCGACACCGCCGACGTCTATGGCGCGAGCGAGGACATCATCGGCCGCGCCATGAAAGGCCGGTTCGGGCGCATCCAGATCGCCACCAAGTGCGGGCTGGTCGGCGTGGGCGTGGACGGCTCGCCGGCCCACATCAAGCGGTCCTGCGAAACCAGCCTGCGCCGGCTCGGGACCGACGTGATCGATCTTTATTACCTGCACCGTCCAGACCCGAAGGTTCCGATCGAGGAAAGCGTCGGGGCGTTTGCGGACCTGCGCCGCGAGGGAAAGATCCGGCATGTCGGCCTTTCCGAGTTCAATCCCGAGCAGCTCCGTCGCGCCGCCAAGGTGACCCCCATCGCGGCCTTGCAATCCGAATATTCTCTCTTCGTGCGCGGGATCGAGGACCAGGTGCTCGGCGTCTGCCGCGAGCTCGGAATCGGCCTCGTCGCCTTCAGCCCGCTTGGCCGGGGCCTGCTGACCGGCAAGATCAGGTCCGCCGGCGACCTTAGCGTCGGAGGCGATCGCCGTTCGAAAATGATGCCCCAACTGCGGGGCGACAATCTCGAAGCCAACCTTAGGCTGGTCGCAGAGGTCGAGGCGGTGGCCCGCGAAGTGGGGGCCACCACCACCCAGGTCGCCCTGGCCTGGCTGATGGCCCAGGGCGACGATATCGTGCCCATCCCGGGGTCGTCGAGCGTCGCCACCCTGGAAGAGAACGTCGGCGCGCTCTCGGTCTCCCTGACCCAGGCCCAGATGCAGCGGCTCGACCCTCTCGCCGGACGGGTGCAGGGTGACCGGCGGCCTGACCTGAGCGCGCTGACGGACAACTGAGCGCCTTTCGGGTGGCCGCCTGCGCAAAGGGCGAAGGCGCCGACTAGCTTTCAGCCGGGGTCCGGGCCGTCGCGATCAGTTTCTCGAAGGAGGCGCCGACCAGATCCACGTGCTGGAGCATGGCCGCATGCGCCTTGGCGGGCTCGCCGGAGACGATCGCCTTCACCACCATCTCATGTTCGGCCTGCGAACTCGCGAGCCGGCCGGCGGTGCGGAACTGGGCCCGGCGATAGGCCGTCACCCGCCGGCGGAGCTGGCGGGCGGCGTCCTCGATCAGGCTGTTGTGCGCGCCCTGGTAGATCAGGGCGTGGAAGGTCTCGTTGGCCGCGGCGTAGGCGTCTACGTCCTTGCGTTCGGCCATGCCCGCCATGGTCTCGTGCAGCCGCAGCAGGCCGCGACGCTCCACTGGCGCCATGCTCATCGCCGCCAGCCGCGCGCAGGTGGCCTCCAGCTCGGCCATCGCCACGAACATCTCCTCCAGCCGCTCGGGCGTGACCTCGGCGACGAAGGCGCCACGATTGGGCTTCAGCTCGATGAGGCCGCTGCTGGCGAGCTGGCGCAGCGCTTCGCGCACAGGTGTGCGCGAGACCTGGAAACGCTGGGCGAGGCCCTGCTCGTCGAGGCGCGCGCCAGGCAGCACCTCGCCGCTCAGCAGCAGAGCCTCGATCTGATCGGCCAGGGCCGGGGCGCGACCGCCCTGCAACTCTCCCTTGGGATCACGTGTCACCGGCTGAAGCGTCCTGTTCTGTGTGCAGCGTGATCAAGCGCTGTTCGATCATGCGGCATCTACTGCGATTTGAAGGTTATTGCATACATATTTTGCTAACTCCGCGGCTCTCCATGCATCCATGAGCCCCAGGTGCGCACCTCCCCAACAGCGCGCCGAGAGGGGTGTCGACATGATGAAGATTTTCGCGGCCGCCGCCGCCGTCGCCATGCTGGGCGCCGGCCCCGCGCTGGCCCAAAGCGGACCCAGCCTGCACGGCTTCGCCGACCTGTCGTTCAAGAACGACTACATCACGCCACGCGGCCTGCGGGTGACCTCCGAGGGCTTCACCACCCAGTTCCTGAACGGCCTGGTCCTCGACCTGCCGCAGGACCCCGCCGGGACGATCAAGGACCTGTCCTTCGTCGCCGGGACCTGGAGCGACTTCAATCCGGGCGTCCACGCGCTGCACACCCATACGCTGAACGAGTTCGACTGGTTCGTCGGCGCCAACGCCAAGCTGGGCGGCGGTTTCTCGACCGGGGTTCAGTTCGTCCAGTTCATCAGCGCGCCAGGCGCCTTCAAGACCGAAAACAACATCGAGTTCAGCCTCAATTACAGCGACGGGCTGAAGCCGATCTCGATCAACCCCTACGCCAAGTTGTTCTGGGCGGTGAGCGGCGATTCCACGGTCGTGCTCGGCAAGCGCGGGAACACCTACGACGTCGAACTGGGCGCCGTTCCCACCCTCGACCTGCGCGACCACGGCGTCCCGGTGATCCTCACGGCGCCGACCTGGGTCACCGTCGGGCCGAAGAGCTACTGGGGCGGCGACCAGAACGCCGGCGTCTTCTCGACCGGCCTCAAAGCCATCGTGCCGCTCAAGACCCCGGCCGCCGCCGGCCATTGGTCGGTCTACGCCGGCTACCAGTACTACCACCTCATCAACGACAACCTTGTCGCCGCCGAAGCCTTGCTGAACGCCGGCAAGCGCAGCCGCAACCTCAACCTGTTCCAGGCGGGGATCGGCCTCGGCTTCTAGCAACCGGAAAACCCACGAAGGAGATGGCCATGGACATCGAGGCCGGGCCCTATCCGTTCCCGCTTGATCCCGCGCGCGCCGCCCTGGTGATCATCGACATGCAGCGCGATTTCCTGCAGCCGGGGGGCTTTGGCGCGGCTCTGGGCAACGACGTCGGCCGTCTGGCCGGCGTCGTGGCGCCGACCCGGCGTATGCTGGCGGCGGCCCGCGAGGCGGGCCTGCTGGTCATCCACACCCGCGAGGGGCACCGGCCGGACCTGAGCGACCTCCACCCCGCCAAGCACCGGCGGGGCGGAGGGCCGATGCGGATCGGCGACCGCGGTCCGATGGGACGCATCCTGGTCCGGGGCGAGCCCGGCCACGACATCATCCCGGAACTCGCTCCCGAATCTGGAGAGCCGGTGCTCGACAAGCCGGGGAAGGGCGCCTTCTACGCCACCGACCTGGAACTCATGCTGCGGGCGCGCGGCGTCACCCAGCTCATCATCTGCGGGGTGACGACCGAGGTCTGCGTCAACACCACCGCGCGGGAGGGCAACGACCGCGGGTTCGATTGCCTCGTGCTCAGCGACTGCACGGGCTCCTACTTCCCCGAATTTCACGAGCAGGCCCTGGCCATGATCCAGGCGCAGGGCGGCGTCGTCGGCTGGGTGGGCCGATCCGACGCGGTGATCGCCGGTCTTTCCGCCGCCCGCATCCCTAATCAGCAGAGGAGCGCCTGACATGACCGCCATTCCCGCCGCGACGGGGCCGACCGCCGGCACGCGGCCGCCCTTGTGGACCCCGGGCGACTGGAACGCCCTTTTCGGCTTCGGCACCAACATCCTTGTCAACGTGCTGGTGCTGACAGGGCTGCTGCGCTTCGTGCTGCAGATGCCGGCCGACATCGTTTTTGGACGCATCCTGCCGGCGACCGGCCTGATGATGTTCCTGAGCACCATGTACTACGCCTGGCTGGCGCGTCGGTTGGCCGTGCAGACCGGCCGGACCGACGTCTGCGCCCTGCCGTCCGGCATCAGCGTCCCGCACATGTTCGTCGTCACCTTCGTGGTGATGATGCCGATCCTGAACGCCACCAAGGACCCGCTCCAGGCCTGGGGCGCGGGGCTGACCTGGGTCTTCGTGCAGAGTTTCGTGCTGATCATCGGCGGCTTCATCGCGCCGGTGATCCGCCGCATCACGCCGCGGGCGGCCCTGCTGGGCTCGCTGGCCGGCATCTCCATCACCTTCATTTCGCTCAGTCCCGCGGCGCAGGTCTTCTCCAACCCGGTGATCGGCCTGATCTGCCTGATAGTCATCCTGACAAGTTGGCTGGGCGGGATGCGCTATCCCAAGGGCATGCCGGGCGGCCTCGTGGCGATCGCCGTGGGCGCCCTGATCGCCTGGGCCGCGACGCTGTCGGGCCATCCGATGGGCAACGTCGGCCCGCAACAGCTGTCCGACGCGGTGGCCACCTTCGGCTTCAAGCTGCCGACGCCGGCGATCCCTGAGCTGGTCGGCGGCTTCAAGTACCTGGGCGTTATCCTGGTCACCGCCATCCCGTTCGGCATCTACGACCTGGTCGAGGCCATGGACAACGTCGAGAGCGCCTCGGCGGCGGGGGATTCCTTCCCGACGACGCGCGTCCTCACCGCTGACGGCGTCGTCAGCCTAGTCGGCTGTCTGATGGGCAACCCGTTCATCAACGCCGTCTACATCGGCCATCCCGGCTGGAAGGCCATGGGCGGGCGCACCGGCTATTCGGCGGCGACCGGGATTCTGATGCTGGCGCTGACCTGGCTGGGCGTGGTGGCGGTGCTGATGGCGATCATCCCCTCGGTCGCCCTGCTGCCGATCCTGCTCTACATCGGCATGCTGATCGGCGCCCAGGCGTTCCAGGAGACGCCGCACAACCACGCGCCGGCCATCGTGCTGGCCCTGGTCCCGCAGATCGCCGCCTGGGGCAAGACGCAGATCGACAATGCGCTGGGCGCCGCCGGGCTGAACGCCGCCATGGTCGGCGAGGACAAGCTGGCCCAGGGCGGCGTGCTCTACCATGGGCTCAGCATCCTGGGCAGCGGGGCGACGCTCGCCGGCATCATCCTGGGCTCGGTGGCGGTGCTGATCATCGACAAAAAGCTGGACAAGGCCGCCTGGTTCGCCTTCGCCGGAGCGGTGCTGACCTTCTTCGGGCTGATCCACTCCGAGGCGATCGGGGTCGGCAAGACGCCGCTGGTCGCGGCGAGCTACGCCGTATGCGGGGTCTTCCTGCTGATCTGCTCGCGCAAGGCCGTCGAGGCGCCGGTCCCGATCATCGAGCACGGTATCGGCGAGGCGGCATGACGGGGCATGGCGCGACCCAGGGCGATGATCTCGCGACGGTCCGCACGCTGGCCGAGATGTTCGGGTTGAGCCTGCGCGAAGAGCATCTCGGCGAGGTCGCCGCCGGGTGGCGCCTAATGCAGCCGCACCTTACGCGTGTGCGGCAGGTCGAGCTTGCCGAGGACGAGGAGCCCGCCGCCTTCTTCCGTCCATGAGCGTCGCGTTGGAACTGCAGGGGGTGGTGGAGATCTCGCGGGCGATCCGCGCGCGACAGGTCTCGGCCCGGGCGGTCACCGAAGCGGCGCTCGATCGCATCGAGCGCCGCAACCGCGATCTGAACGCCTTCCGCCTGGTGCTCGCCGAGCGCGCGCTGGCGGAGGCCGCGGCCGTGGACAAGGCCCTGACGCAGGGGGCGGATCCCGGGCCCCTCGCCGGAGCGCCCTACGGGGTGAAGGACCTGTTCGACGTCGAGGGCTTCCCCACCGCGGCGGGGTCGAAGATCGGCGCAGCGGAGAGCCCAGCGACCCAGGACGCGGTCCTCGTTCGCCGCACCCGCGCCGCCGGTGGCGTGCTGCTGGGCCTGCAGGTGATGGACGAGTACGCCTATGGCTTCACCACCCAGAACGCCCACTACGGGGCCACCCGCAATCCACATGCGCCCGATCGCACCGCCGGCGGCTCGTCGGGCGGCTCGGCGGCGGCGGTGGCGGCGGCCCTGGGCGAGTTCGCGCTCGCCTCGGACACCAACGGCTCGATCCGGGTCCCGGCCTCGTTCTGCGGCGTCTTCGGGCTGAAGCCGACCTTCGGGCGGTTGCCGCGCACGGGAAGCTTCCCGTTCGTCCATGACCTCGACCACCTGGGACTGCTGGCCCGCGGCGTCGAGGACCTCGCGGTGGTCTACGACGTGCTGCAGGGCCACGATGGCGGCGATCCTGCCTGCGCCGCGCGGCCGGTCGAGCCGGTCGCTTTGGGCCTGGAGCATGTCGCGCGGCCGCTTCGGGTCGGTCTGCTGCACGGCTGGTTCCACGACATGGCGGGCCCCGTCGCGCGCGCCGCGGCGCAGGAAGCGGCGAGCCGCCTTGGCGCGCAGGCCAGGGTGGAGCTCGCCAGCGCCGAGGACGGCCGCTCCGCCGCCTTCCTGATCACAGCGGCCAGCGGGGCCAACCTGCATCGCCGCAACCTTGAGACCCGTCCGCAGGACTTCGACCCCGCGGTGCGCGGCCGGTTGCTCGCCGGCGCCCTCCTGCCCGCCGACGCGCTGGTCCAGGCCCAGCGCGTCCGGCGCAAGCTCTACGGCGAGGCCGTGAAACTGTTCGAGCGGTTCGACCTGCTGGTGGCGCCCGCGACGCCGACCCCGGCGCCTGGCCTCGCGGAGACCGAGATCACCCTCGGCGATCGCAAGCTGCCGACCCGGCCGAACCTGGGCCTGCTCACCCAGCCGATCAGCGCGATCGGCCTGCCGGTGGTTGTGGTCCCCTTCCTTCAGGATGGCCCGCCTATCGGCGTGCAACTGATCGCGGCGCCCTGGCGGGAGGACCTGGCCCTCGCCGCGGCGCGGCGCCTGGAGCGCGCTGGCTTCGCCCGCTGCCCGACGCCGCCATGCTGATCAACGATCCCGAGACGCTCGCCCAGGTGAAGGCCGCCTTCGCCGCCTATGAGGCCGCGCTGATGTCGAACGATCTGGAGCGTCTCGACGCCTGTTTTTGGCCGACCCCCCAGGTGGTCCGCTTCGGTCCGGGGCAGAACCTCTACGGGATCGAGGCGATCCGCGCCTTCCGGATCGCGCGCGTCGGCGGCTCGCCGCAGCGGATCCTGGCGAACACGGTGATCACCACCTTCGGTCGCGACTTCGCCACCGCGAACACCGAGTTCCAGCGCGAGGGCGCCGCGCGGCCCGGCCGACAAAGCCAGACGTGGGTGCGCTTCGCGGAGGGATGGCGCGTCGTCGCGGCCCACGTCTCCCTGATGGACGAGGGCTCCTGACCCGCGCCCTCTGTGGCGGCGCCCACGGCTTGGGCGCCGCTGGCGGCCAGCGCCCAAACTTCCGTCACCGCGTCCTGGCCTTCTCTCGTGACGGTGTTACGAATGGAACAATTCGTAATAATGAACGAGGGTCGAGCCATGAGTTCAGAGACCCTGTCCCAACTCGCGCGGCTCAGCGTCAGCCTGCCGGCGGAGCTGCTTTCGCAGCTCGACGCCATGGTGGCCGAGCGCGGCCTGCCTAGCCGCTCGCAGATGATCGCCGAACTGATCCGGCACGAACTGGCCGAGCACAGCGAGGGGGTCGCCGGCGCAGTGTTGGCTGGCACCATCACCCTGATCTACCGCGCCGAGCGCGGCCGCGTGCGCCAGGCGCTGGCCGACACCCAATGCGAGTTCCTCAAAGAGGTGATCTCCTCCCAGCATGTCTTCCTCGAGGAGGACCAATCCCTGGAGGTGCTGCTCGTGCAGGGGCCGTCGGAGCGGCTTCAGGCGATGTGCGACCGCCTGCGCAAGATCCGCGGCGTGCAGCAGATCAAGCTGGTCACCACCACCGCCCTCCTGCCGCCGCTGCATGCCTATGGCGAGGCCCCCGAGCCGGCGGCGCAGGCCGCGGCCCGATGACCGGAACCGCCGATCCCGCCGGCGCTCGCGCGCACGCCCGGGCGATGGCCGGCACGAAGGTGGAGGCCATGCCGACCGTCCCGGCCTCCGCTGCGGAGGACCGGCCCGCGGACGTCGTTCCCGAAGCCATGCTCTGGGCCGAGACGATCGCCTCTGGCGGCTACGCGGCGAAGCGGCTGGATCGCGGCGCGCGGCTGCGGATTGTCGACCTCTTCGGCGACGCTTGCGTCTCCATGCTGGTGTTCAACGCGGAACGTCCGGTCGAGCGGCTGAACGTCGCCGACACGGTCAAGGTGCAGTGGAACGCCTACCTGGGCGAGGGCGGCTTGCTGCTTTCCGACATGGGCAAGGTGCTGATGAGCGTCGTGCAGGACACCGCCGGCGCGCACGACGCTTTCTGCGGGGCCTCTAACGCCGCCTCGAACGCGCGCAAGTACGGCTCCGGCGACAACTGGGGGGCGCACCCCAACGCCCGCGACCGCTTCATGCTGGGGGTCGCCAAGTTCGGCCTGGGCCGCAAGGACGTGCATCCCTGCATCAACTGGTTCAAGGGCGTGCGCATAGCCGAGGACGGCGCCACCCGTTTCGACCTTGGCCCCTACCCCGCCGGCCGCCAGGTGACGCTGCGCGCCGAGATGGACGTAATCGTGGTCCTGGCGAATTGCCCGCATGTGCTGGATCCCCGGCCGGTCTACAGCGCGGCCGCGGCCCGGGTCCTGGCCTGGCGCGACGCGCCGACGACCCCGGAGGACCCCATCCGCAACGCCACGCCCGAGGGGCTGCGCGCATTCCAGAACGTCGAGCAGGATCTGGCCCGATGAGCGCCCCGCCCGCCCTTTCCGGCCGCATCGCGCTTGACGAGGTCGTGCCCGCCCGCGCGCCCTGGACCGCGGAGCTGCGCCAGGGCCAGACGCTCCGCATCATCGACCTGGAGGGCAACCAGGCGGTGGACTTCCTGATCTATGCGTCGGCCGACGACGCCGAGCGCTATTCCGCCCAGGACACCATCGCCGCCCAGGGAAACATCTTCCTGCGCGAGGGCTCGGTGCTGATGTCCAACGAAGGCCGGCCCATGGCGACGGTGACCGGAACGGCGGTGGAGCGCCACGACACCATCGGCGGGGCCTGCTCGTGCGAGAGCAACACGCTTCGCTACGGCCATCACACCAAGGCCCAGCACGCCTGCGTCGAGAACTTCCTGCAGGGCAACGCCCGCTACGGCCGCGGCAAGCGCGACATGGTCTCCAACATCAACTGGTTCATGAACGTGCCGGTGGAGGCCGACGGCGCCCTGGGCATCGTCGACGGAATCTCCGCGCCCGGCCTGCACGTGGACATTCGCGCTGAGATGGACCTGGTGGTGGTCGTCTCGAACTGTCCGCAGATCAACAACCCTTGCAACGGATTCAACCCGACGCCGGTGCGGATGGTGATCGCCGGCTGATGTTCCAGAAGGTCCTGATCGCCAACCGCGGCGCCATCGCCTGCCGCATCATCCGCACCCTGCGCAGGATGGGCGTGGGGTCGGTGGCGGTGTTCTCCGACGCCGACGCGGGTTCGCTGCACGTCAGCCAGGCGGACGAGGCCGTGCGCCTGGGCCCGGCGCCCGCGGCCGAAAGCTATCTGAACATCGAGGCGGTGCTGGCCGCCGCCAAGGCCACGGGCGCCCAGGCGATCCACCCGGGTTACGGCTTCCTCTCCGAGAACACCGCCTTCGCCGAAGCCTGCGAGGCGGCGGGGATCGCCTTCATCGGCCCGACGCCGGACAACATTCGCGCCTTTGGCCTGAAGCACACGGCCCGCGAGCTCGCCCAGGCGCGCGGCGTGCCTCTGGCGCCCGGCACCGACCTGCTGACCGACGCGGCGGCGGCCCGCGAGGCGGCCGAGGCGATCGGCTATCCGGTGATCCTCAAGGGGACGGCCGGGGGGGGGGGCATCGGCATGCGCGTCTGCGAGGACGCGGCGGGGCTGGCGGAAGCCTTCGCCTCGGTGCAGCGCCTGGCCGGGGCCAACTTCGCCGACGCCGGCGTCTTCCTGGAGCGCTTCGTGCGCCGCGCCCGGCACATCGAAGTGCAGGTGTTCGGCGACGGCCGGGGCCGGGTGATGGCGCTGGGCGAACGCGACTGTTCGCTGCAGCGCCGCAACCAGAAGGTCATCGAGGAGACGCCCGCGCCGCATCTTCCCGCGGCCACGCGCGCGGCGCTGGTGCAGGCGGCCGTGGAGCTGACCCGCGCCGTCCGGTACCGCTCCGCCGGGACGGTGGAGTTCCTCTACGACGCCGAGCGCGACGACTTCTTCTTCCTTGAGGTGAACACCCGTCTGCAGGTCGAGCACGGCGTCACCGAACAGGTCACCGGCGTCGACCTCGTCGAATGGATGGTGCGCGGCGCGGCCGGCGACTACGCATTCCTGGATGCGCCGGCGCCCACGCCCAAAGGCGCCTCGATCCAGGCCCGCCTCTACGCCGAGGACCCAGGCCAGGACTACCGCCCGAGTTCCGGCGTGCTGACCGAGGTCAGCTTCCCCGCCGGCGCCCGCGTCGACGGCTGGACGGCGGCAGGGACGGAGGTCTCGGCCTTCTACGATCCGCTGCTCGCCAAGCTGATCGTCACCGCGCCCGACCGGGCCCGGGCGGTCGCCGCCCTGCAGGACGCCCTGGACGCCACCCGGCTTTCGGGACTGGAGACCAACCTCGGCTGGCTGCGCGAGGTGGCGCGCAGCGAAGCCTTCGTCACGGGCGAGGTCTCGACCAGCGTGCTGGCCGGGCTGCCCTATCGCGGCCGCACCGTGCGCGCGCTCTCCGGCGGCGCCTCGACCACGGTGCAGGACTATCCCGGGCGCCTCGGCTACTGGGACGTGGGCGTGCCGCCGTCTGGGCCGATGGACGCCCTGGCCTTCCGGCTCGGCGCCCGCCTGCTGGGCAATGCGGAGACCGCCGCCGGCCTGGAGATCACCGGCCTTGGCCCGACGCTGGTCTTCAACGCGCCCACGACGGCCTGTCTGACCGGGGCTTTGCTGGAGGCCACGCTGGAGGGGCGGCCGCTGGCGCCCTTCACGCCGTTCGAAATCGCCGCCGGAGAGACGCTCAAGTTGGGGCGCGTGACCGGCGGCGGCCTGCGCGCCTACCTGATGGTGGCCGGCGGCTTCGACGTGCCGGACTTCCTGGGCAGCCGCTCCGGCTTCACGCTGGGCGGCTTCGGCGGCCACGCCGGTCGTGCGCTGGCCGCGGGCGACGTGCTGCACCTGACCGACGCGCAAGCGAGACCGACGACGCTTGCCCCCGAGCTTCGCCCGCAGCTTGGCTCAGCCTGGACGATCCGCGTCCTCTACGGGCCGCACGGCGCGCCGGACTTCTTCACGGCCGCCGACATCGAAACCTTCTGCGCCACAGACTGGGGCGTGCACTACAACTCCAACCGCACCGGGGTGCGGCTGGTGGGGCCAAAGCCCCAATGGGCCAGGCGCGACGGCGGCGAGGCCGGGCTGCATCCCTCGAACATCCACGACAACGCGTACGCCATCGGCGCCGTCGACTTCACCGGCGACATGCCGATCATCCTGGGCCCGGACGGCCCCTCGCTGGGCGGTTTCGTCTGCCCCTTCGTGGTGATCCAGGCCGACCTGTGGAAGGTGGGCCAGCTCGCGCCCGGCGACACCGTCCGGTTCCAGCCGGTGGACGACGAGACCGCGGTCGCAGCCGAGCGGGCGCAGGACGAGCTGGTCGAAAGGCTGCAAGCCCCCTCGGCCGCCTGCGGCGACAGTTCCCCCGGTAGCGGTGGAGCACCCGCTAATCGCATCCTCCACCGTGAAACGGGGGAGGTGGATCGGCGCGCCAGCGCCGAGACGGAGGGGGCGTTCGGTTCCCCCATCCTTGGCCGCATCCCCGCGCAGGGCCACCGCCCCGAGGTGGTCTATCGCCGGCAGGGGGACCGGAACCTGCTCGTGGAGTACGGTCCGATCATGCTCGACCTGGAGCTGCGCATCCGGGTGCACGCCCTGATGCTGGCGCTTCAGGCGATGGCGCCGGCCGGCGTCATCGACCTGACCCCGGGCATCCGTTCCATCCAGGTCCACTACGACAGTCGGGTGCTGCCCCAGGCCAGGCTGTTGCAGATGCTGGCCGACGCCGAGGATCGGCTGGGCGGGCTGGACGACTTCGAGGTTCCTTCGCGCGTCGTGAACCTGCCGCTCTCGTGGAAGGACCCGGCGATCTACGAGACGATCGACAAGTACATGGCCTCGGTGCGCGACGACGCACCCTGGTGCCCGGACAACATCGAGTTCATCCGCCGGGTCAACGGGCTGTCGTCGGAGGAGGACGTCCGGCGCATCGTCTTCGACGCCCGCTATCTCGTCATGGGCCTGGGCGACGTCTATCTCGGCGCGCCGGTCGCCACCCCGGTCGATCCCCGCCACCGGCTGGTCACCACCAAGTACAATCCCGCCCGCACCTGGACCCCGCCGAACGTGGTCGGCATCGGCGGCGCCTACATGTGCATCTATGGCATGGAGGGGCCGGGCGGTTACCAGCTGTTCGGCCGCACGGTGCAGGTCTGGAACAGCTGGCGCCAGACGCAGGCCTTCACCGAGGGCAAGCCCTGGCTGTTGCGCTTCTTCGACCAGGTGCGGTTCTTCCCGGTGAGCGCCGAAGAGCTGGTGGAATGGCGGCGCGATTTCCCCCTGGGCCGCCGCGAGATCGAGATCACGCCGGAGACCTTCCGCCTGGCTGATTATCGCAGGTTCCTGGCGGAGAACGCCGACAGCATCGCCGAATTCCAGACTAGGCGGCGGGCCGCCTTCGACGCCGAGCGCGCCGACTGGCAGCGCCGCGGCGAATTCGATCGCGTGGCCGCCCTGACCGAGGAGGCCGACGCCTCGGCGGCGCCGGCGGCGATCGAAGTCCCGGACGGCGCCGAACTCGTCGAAGCGCCGCTGGGCGGCAGCGTCTGGAAGGTGCTGGTGAAGGCCGGCGACCGGGTGGAGAAGGGCGCGGTGATCGCCATCATCGAGGCGATGAAGACCGAGTGCGACGTCACCACGCCGGACGCCGGCCTGGTCCGCGCCGTCTACGCCGCCGAGCGCCAGGCGATCGCCGCGGGCGCGCCGATGATCGCCCTGGAGCCCGCCTGATGCGGGTGCGCGAGATCGCCGCGCAAGTGCAGGCTGGCCGCCACTCGGCCGAAGCGGTGGTCCGTGAGGCGCTGGCGCGCATCGAGGCCTATGACGCGGTGCAGGCGCAGGCCTGGATCGAGCGGCCCTCGGGCGAGGCCTTGCTGACCCGCGCCCGGGCGGTGGATGCGGCCGTGGCCCGCGGCGAGGTCCTGCCCCTGGCCGGCGTTCCCTTTGCCGTGAAGGACAACATCGACGTGGCGGGCATCCCGACCACGGCGGCGTGCCCGGCTTTTTCCTACCGGCCGGAAGCCTCCGCCGCGGTCGTCGCGCGGCTGGAGGCGGCCGGGGCGGTGATGATGGGCAAGACCAACCTCGACCAGTTCGCCACCGGCCTGGTCGGCTCGCGCAGCCCCTACGGCGCGCCGGGCTGCGTCTTCAATCGCGCCTATGTCTCCGGCGGATCCAGCTCGGGATCGGCGGTGGCGGTGGCGGCGGGCCTGGTGTCTTTCGCGCTTGGAACGGACACGGCCGGGTCCGGACGCGTGCCGGCGGCGATCAACAATCTGGTCGGGCTGAAACCCACCAAGGGGCGCTGGAGCACCACGGGCCTCGTCCCCGCTTGCCGCTCGCTGGACTGCATCACGGTCTTCACGCGCGACGCCGCCGACGCCGCGCTGGTGGATTCGGTGGCCGCCGGGTTCGACGCGGATGATCCTTATTCGCGCCATGACGTCGTCGCCGAGCCGATGCCCAAGACGTTCCGTTTCGGAATTCCGCGGCCGGAGCAGCGGATCTTCCTCGGCGACGCCCAGGCCGAGGCCCTCTACGCCAAGGCCCTCGCCCGGACCGAGGCCATGGGCGGGACGGCGGTGGTGGTCGACATCCAGCCGTTCCTCGACGCCGCCAAGCTGCTCTATTCCGGCCCCTGGGTCGCCGAGCGCACCGCCGCGGTGGAAAGCCTGCTGCGAACCAATCCGAACGCCATCGAGCCCACGGTGCGCGCCATCGTCCAGGGCGGCCTGGCGCATTCAGCCGTCGACACCTTCAAGGCCATGTACGAGATGCAGGCCTACGCCCGACGGGCCGAACAGCTCTGGGCGGCGGTCGATGTCCTCCTCCTGCCCACCATGCCGACCGTCTACCGGATCGCCGAGGTGCTGGCCGAGCCCGTGGCCCTGAACGCCAACCACGGCCTCTACACCAACTTCGTCAATCTGCTGGATATGAGCGGCGTCGCCGTGCCGGCCGGCTTCCGCGAGAACGGCGCCGGCTTCGGCGTCACCTTCCTTGGCCCCGCCTTCGCCGACGCGGCCCTCCTCGACCTCGCCCGCCGCTATGAAGAGATCGCGCCCATGACCGACGCCCCGCCGCTCGACCTCGCCGGCCGCCCCGAGACCGTGAAGCTCGCTGTCGTCGGCGCGCACCTGGCGGGCATGCCGCTGCACTGGCAGCTCACCTCGCGCGAGGCCAAGCTGGTCGCCAGGACCCGGACCGCTCCGGTCTACAAGCTCTACGCGATGGCGAGCTCCACCCCGCCGAAGCCGGCGCTGGCCCACGTCGGCGACGGCGCCGCCATCGAGGTCGAGGTCTACGAGTTGCCCATGGCCTTGTTCGGCTCCTTCGTGGCCGAGGTCCCGGCGCCCCTCGCCATCGGCACGGTGACGCTGGAGGACGGCGCTGACGTGAAGGGCTTCGTGGCCGAGCCCCGCGCGCTGGAGGGCGCCGAGGACATCACGGCCCTGGGCGGCTGGCGGGCCTATATGGCGCGCCGATAGCGGCGGATCAGGCGGCGGGCTGCGCCAGGTGTGCGAGCTCCGCCGGAACCCGGGCGTTGGCCTTCTCCAGGGGGAAATCATAGACGGCGGTGGAGCCGAAGCGGTGCGGCGCCTGGGGGTCGCGGCGGCGCTTGTCGATGGCGATCACGCGGGTGCCCAGCTTGAAGGCTTCCTTGATGTCGTGGGTGACCATCAGGATCGTCAGGCCATGCTCGCGCCACAGCGCGGTGATCAGCTCATGCATGTCGAGCCGCACCCCGGGGTCGAGGGCGCCGAAGGGCTCGTCCAGCAGCAGGATCCGCGGCCGCGTGATCAGCGCCTGGGCGATCGCCAGCCGCTGCTGCATGCCGCCGGACAAGGCGCTTGGATAGGCTGAGAGGTTGTCGCCCAGCCCCACGTGGCGGAGCATCTCCACCGCCTCGTCCCTGGCCGAACGTCGGCGGTCACTGCATTGGACGCCGAACATGACGTTCTTGAGCACCGTCATGTGCGGGAAGACGGAGTATTTCTGAAAGACCACCCCGCGGTCCGGCCCAGGCTCGGCGCGCAGCGGTTCACCGTCCAGGTAGATGCGCCCGCGGCTTGGCGCCTCCTGGCCGAGCGCCAGGCGCAGGAAGGTGCTTTTGCCCGCGCCCGAGGGGCCGACGATGGAGACGAAGGCGCCGTCGGCCACGTCCAGCGTGACCTTTTCCAACACGATCTTCTCGCCGTACTCGACCCAGACGTCGCGGAAGGACAGCACGCTCATCAGCGCGCCCTCGCATTGTGCGCCCAGGGGAAGGCGGCCCGGCTGAGCGCGGAGAGGCCAAGGTCCATCATGACGGCGAGGATGGAGATCCAGGCGACGTAGGGAAGGATCACGTCCATCGCCAGATAGCGGCGGACGAGGAAGATGCGATAGCCCAGGCCCACGTCCGAAGCGATCGCCTCGGCCGAGATCAGGAACACCCAGGCCGGCCCCAGCGAGAAGCGCAGAGATTCGATGAGGCGCGGCAAGGCCTGGGGGAGGGCGACCCGCGCGGCGACCAGCCAGGTACCGGCGCCGAGGGTCTGGGCCTTGACCAGCTGTTCCTCCGGGATGGCCGCGACGAAGCTCGCCAGGTCGCGCACCATGAAGGGGGTCAGGCCGACGAAGATCAGCGCGATCTTCGAAGTCTCGCCCAGGCCCATCACGATGAACAGGATCGGCAACACGGCGATCGGCGGGATCACGGCGATCCCGGCCACCAGGGGGCCCAGGACCGAGCGCACGACAGGCAGGAGGCCGATCGACAGCCCCAGGAGCAAGGTCGTCGCCGCCGCGAGCCCGATGCCGGCCGCGAGCCGCCTGAGGCTGGCGATGGTGTCGACGACCAGGGGCACGTGGCCGGTCTGCGGATCGGCTTCGAAGCCCATCACGCGGACCTGCTCGGCCATGGCCCCGATGGTGGGCAGGATCTTGTCGTGGGCGTTGGCCGCGTGGCGGGCGGTCGAGGCCAGGAGATAGACCAGGACCAGCAGCAGGATCGGCAGCAGGCCGAGGAGGAGACGGCCGCCCCCACGCGGCCGGACATTGAGCAGACGAGGCATGGGGGCGGTGTCTCCGGGACGCCGGACCTAGAGCTGGCCGTTCGCCGCGGCGGTGACGAACGTCGGGTCGAAGCGCAGCTTCACGTTCTTCGGATCGCCCAGCACCGTTCCGTTCGGGAATTCGATGCCGATGTCGTCGACCGACTTGGCGCCCTTGCCGAACAGGCCGTTGTCGAAGCTGAATTTCCGCACCTTGTCGTTGGCCGCCACGATGTCGGGACCGGTGGTGAAGTCGGCGGCCATCTTCGGAGTCCAGTAGAGGTAGGTCGTCTTGAGCTGACCCTGGTAGTTGGCGAGGTCCGCGCCCGACAGCTTGGCCATCGCCTCCAGCGCGGCCTTGCCCTCCGGGGTGTCCTGGCGCATCAGCGCCATGGTCTCGTACCAGGCTCCGGCCAGCGCCTTGGCGACGTCGGGATGGTCCTTGGCGATCTCTGTGCCGATGATCAGCATGTCCTCGATCTCGGCGGGGATCTTGCTGGAGTCGCAGACCTCGGTGGCGCCTTGCGCCTTCTTGATTTCCATCAGCTGCGGATTCCACGTCACCATGGCGTTGGTGGCGGGCGTTGCGAACGCCGAGACCATGTCGGCGTCGGAGGTGTTGACCAGCTTCAGGTCCGCCATCTTCATCTTGGCGTTCTCGAGGCAGCGGGCCAGGAGGTACTGCGAGACCGAGTTCTCGACGATGTTGACGGACCGGCCCTTGATGTCGGCCATCGACTTGCCGCCCTTCAGCACCACCCCGTCGTTGCCGTTGGAGTAGTCGCCGACCATCACCACGGTGGAGTCCCGGCCGCCCGCGGCGGGAATGGTCAGGGCGTCCATGTTGGTGGAGGTCACGCCGTCCAGCTTGCCGGCGGTGAACTGGTTCAGGCTCTCGACGTAGTCGTTGATCTGAACGAGTTTGATCTTCACGTGGTACTTGTCGGCCCACTTCTTGAGGATGCCCGACTGCTGGGCGTAGGGCCATGGCATCCAGCCGGCGTAGATCGTCCAGCCGATCACATATTCCTTGTCGGCCGCAGGCGCCGCGGCCTGCGTCGTGTTTCCGGCCGGCTTGCTGCAGCTCGCAATCCCCAGCGCCACGGCCGCGATTGCGCCTGCCGCCGCCGCTGTCTTCCGCCACCCTTGCATCGTGGTCCCCTTGGTCGAACCGGCGCGTCCGGCCGGCAGTGGTATTACTGCCGGGCCGTTTCGTAATAATCCAAGGCGAGGCGGCGGTTGTGGCGACGCGGCCGGTTCGGCGCCCTATTAATGGGCGCCCGCAGCGCCCAACGGCTGATCCGCGGTCAAACCGGCCGGCCGGGCGGGGAGGGCGGTTGCCCCAGAGCGTCGGGCGCAGCTGGCGGTGTTACGGAAATCGCATTGCGTAACATTATGGCGCGACCTTCCGGTGAGCGTGCGTTTCCAGAGCCTTCCCGTCGTCGACATCTCCGGCCTGGCTTCCGCCGATCTCGGGGATCGGCGGCGTGTGGCCGAGGGTCTTGGCAAGGCGGCGCGCGAGGTCGGCTTCCTCTACGTCACAGGCCATGGCCTGCCGGACGCGCTCTGCGCCGAGCTCCGCGCGGCGGCGGCGGACTTCTTCGCCCTGCCGCTGGAGCGGAAGATGGAGAGCTACATCGCGCGCTCGGCGAACCACTCCGGCTATGTCCCGGAGGGGGAGGAGGTGTTCGACAGCGGCAAGATCGACAAAAAAGAGGCTTACGACGTCAACCTCGATCTCCCCGAGGCGGGGGACGAGGCGCCGATGCTGGGACCCACCCTGTGGCCGGAGCTGCCGGGGTTCAAGGCGGCGGTCGGCTCCTATTACGCCGCCGTGGCCGCCCTGGCGCGGCGGCTGTTCGGCGGCTTCGCCCTGGCGCTGGGCCTGGAGGAGGATCACTTCGCGGCGCACCTCACCCGGCCGCCCAGCCAGCTTCGGCTGGTGCACTACCCCTACGATCCCGCGGCCCTGGATCAGGAGGGCATAGGCGCCCACACCGACTATGAGTTCTTCACCATACTGAGCGTCACTGCGCCCGGCCTCGAGGTGCGCAATGGCGCCGGCGAATGGATCGACGCCCCGCCCATCGACGGCGCCCTGGTGGTCAACATTGGCGACATGCTGGAGGTGTGGACCAACGGCCAATTCCGGGCCACCGCCCATCGCGTCCGCAAGGTCGCCGAGGAACGCTATTCCTTCCCGTTCTTCGCCACCGTCGATTACTTCACCCGCGTCGCGCCGGCGGCGGCGTTCGTGACGCCGGCGCAGCCCGCGCGGTTCGCGCCGTTGATCTCGGGCGAGCACCTCTGGGCGCAGACGGTGAAGACCTTCCGCTATCTGGCCTGCCTGCGTTCAGGCGACTCAACCTGAACCGGGAACGGGCTAGGCCGTGCGGAAGTTGAGTTCGATCAGCACCCCGTCGGGGTCCTTCACATTGATCTGGTGAACCTGCATTTGCGGAAAGGTGTTCTCCTGGAAGGGAACGCCGGCCGCCTTCAGCTTCTCGCGGATTTCGTCGACGCCGGTCGCCTGAAGGGCGAAGTGGTCGACGCGCTCGGGCCCGTTCGCCGCGTCGGGCGTCTCCGGCGTCAGATGCACGTAGGCGTGGTCGTCCAGGCACAGCCAGTTGGCGGTGCGGTCGCCGACCGGGAACTGCCTGAGCGTGAAGCCGAGAACCCCGGTGTAGAAGGCGATCGTCCTGTCCACGTCGCTGGAATTCAGATTGATGTGATCGATTCTGTGGACAGGCATGGGGCCCTCGCGTTCGCGGACGCCTGAGTTTATCGCCGCCCAGGCCTGCAAGCCAGCCACCGTTCCCAACAGCGTTGTGCGAGCCGCAGCTTGAGCTATCGTCCGTGCGGCTGATCGGGGGGGCGAGAGGGTGAAACGTGCGATCTGCGTCGCGGTGGCGGCGCTTGGGCTTGTGGGATGGGTCGATCCGAAGACCGCCGCCCCGACCATCTCGCAGGACGCGCTGAAGGCCGAGGAGAAGCGCCAACTGGCCTTTGTCATCTCCTCCCGCTGGAAGGAGAGCGAGCGGGTCAAGGCCGTCGCCTTCCGGCTGGCCCTGGCGAACCAGGACCTCTGCGCAGACCGCAAGCGCAGGACCGGCATGGACGTCTTCGTCCTCACCGACTTCCCGCAGCGCTACCGCGAGGCGGCGGTGGAGGTGCTGAAGGTGGGGCCGGAGCTGACGATCACCGAGGTCGTTCCGGCCAGTCCCGCCGCCAAGGCCGGGCTTCGCCGCGGCGATGCCCTCGTCTCGCTGAACGGCGCGCCCGTTCCGACGGGCGCCAAGGCGAGGGAGGGCTTCATCAAGCAGCTCGCCTCGGCGCTGGAAAAGCCGGGACCTGTCACCCTGGCCGTGCGGCGCGAGGGCGCGGTCCAAGAGCTGACGGTCGAGCCCGTCTCCGTCTGCGCCTACGACGCGGTGGTGGAGGACTCCGATGTCATCAACGCCTTTGCGGACGGTCAGCGCATCCACATCACCCGGGGCATCCTGCGCTTCGCAGCCGACGAAGAGGAACTGGCGCTGATCGTCGCCCACGAGATGGCGCACAACGGACAGCACCACATGCAGGCCCAGGCCCGGAACAGCATCATGGTCGGGTTGGGCGGGCTGCTGCTGGATGGCGTCGCCGCGGCCTATGGGGTGAACACCCAAGGCGTGTTCGCCAAGACCGGCGCCCGCATCGGCGCGGAACATGCGAGCCCGGAGTTCGAAGCCGAGGCCGACTACGTCGGCATGTACTACCTCGCGCGCGCCGGCTACCCAACCGAGGGCGTCGAGAACCTCTGGCGCAGGATGGCGGTCGAGACGCCGGGCGCCGTCTTCATCAAGACGGACCATCCGGTGACGCCGGAGCGGTTCCTGGCCATCGCCGCCACCGCGCGCGAGATCGAGGCCAAGCGGGTGAAGGGCGAGCCGCTGGTCCCCAACATGGCGGCCGATTCCAAGGCGCACTGATGGGCCGAGAGGCCCGCCGCAGCTAGTCGGCCGCGGGCTTCTCCAGCCGGGCGATCAGGTCGCCTTCGCTCACCTGGGCGCCGACGGCGACGGCGACCTCGGCCACCAGGCCTGCGAAGGGCGCCTTCAGGGCGTGCTCCATCTTCATCGCCTCGACGGCCGCCAGCACCTGGCCCTCGATCACCTCGTCGCCCGCCTTGACCGACACGCTGACGACCGAGCCCGGCATGGGCGACAGGATCGTCCCGTCGCCGCCCTCGCCCGCCGCAACGGCCGGGTCCGGCTCGGAGAAGGCGTAGGCCTCGCCGTCTTGGAAGACCAGCAGCTCCGACCCGACCCGCAGGCTCGCGGCCTTGGCCTCGCCCGGCCGGGCGACGACGCGATAGAGCTCGCCCTTGTGCGTCAGGGCCACTGCGAGATCCGGATCGGCGGCGACGCGGAAGCCGGACAGCGCGCCCCACGGGTCGTGCGGGTCGCGCACGGCCTCCAACTCGCCCGCAGCGGCGGCCTGGAGCACGGTTTCGGGAACCTCGCCCGAGCCTAGCAGGGCGTCCTCGTGGGCGGCGATGAAGCCCGTGTCGATCCGGGCGGCCCTGAAGTCCGCATGATCGAGCGTGCGGGCCAGGAATGCGGCGTTGGTCTTCACCGGCCAGACCTCGACGGCGCGGCAGGCCAGGGCCAGCTCGCGGGCCGCCGCCTCGCGCGTCGGCGCCCAGGCGATCAGCTTGGCGATCATCGGATCGTAATAGGGCGTGACCTCGTCGCCCTCGGTCACCCCGGTGTCGACGCGCACGCCGCCGGGCAGGCGGCAGCGGGTCAGCGGCCCGATCGAGGGCAGGAAGCCCGCGTCCGGCGCCTCGGCGTAGAGCCTGGCCTCCATGGCGTGGCCGTTCAGCGGGATCTGGTCCTGGCGGAGCGGCAGGGGCTCGCCCGCGGCCACGCGGAGCTGCCATTCGACAAGGTCCTGCCCGGTGATCATCTCGGTGACCGGATGCTCGACCTGCAGGCGGGTGTTCATCTCCATGAACCAGATGCGGTCGGCGCGCAGGCCCTCCGAACCGTCGGCGATGAACTCGACCGTGCCCGCGCCTTCGTAGCCCACCGCGCGCGCGGCCTGCACCGCGGCCTCGCAGACCGCCGCGCGCGCCTCGGGCCCCATGCCCGGCGCCGGCGCCTCCTCGATCACCTTCTGGTGGCGGCGCTGCACCGAGCAGTCGCGCTCATGCAGGTGGACCACACCGCGGTGCTTGTCGGCGAAGACCTGCACCTCGATGTGCCGAGGGCGGGTGACGAAGGTTTCCAGCAGCACCCGGTCGTCGCCGAACGAGGCGGCCGCCTCGCGCCGGCAGCTGGTCAGCGCCTCCAGGAACTCGGCCTTGGCGTCGACCCTGCGCATCCCCTTGCCGCCGCCGCCGGCCACCGCCTTGATTAGCAGCGGATAGCCGATGGCGTCGGCTTCCTTGGCCAGCCTGGCCTCGGACTGGTCGGCGCCCAGGTAGCCGGGGGTCACCGGCACCCCGGCCTTGGCCATCAAGGCCTTGGCGGCGTCCTTCAGCCCCATGGCGCGGATGGCGGAGGGCGGCGGGCCCACCCAGGTCAGGCCCGCGGCGATCACCGCCTCGGCGAACTCGGCGTTCTCCGACAGGAAGCCATAGCCCGGGTGGATGGCGTCGGCGCCCGCCTCGCGGGCCGCGGCCAGGATTTTCTCAGCCACGAGATAGCTCTCCCGCGCCGGCGCGGGGCCGATGGCCACGGCGACGTCGGCTTCGCGCACGTGCAGCGACCGGGCGTCCGCCTCGGAATAGACGGCGACGGCGGCGAGGCCCATCCGGCGGGCGGTGCGGATGACGCGGCACGCGATCTCGCCGCGATTGGCGATCAGCAGGGTTCCGATCATCGTCACATCCGGAAGATGCCGAAGCGGGGCGCCTCGGGAATGGGGGCGTTCAGGGCCGCGGAGATGGAGAGGCCCAGTACGTCGCGGGTCTGAGCCGGGTCGATGATCCCGTCGTCCCAAAGCCGGGCGGTCGCGAAATAGGGGCTGCCTTCTTGCTCGTAGCGTTCGCGGACGGGCGCCTTGAAGGCCTCTTCGTCGGCCTTCGACCAGGCCTGCCCGCGGGCCTCCAGGCCGTCCCGGCGGACCGTGGCCAGCACGCTGGCGGCCTGCTCGCCGCCCATCACCGAGATGCGGGAGTTGGGCCAGCTCCAAAGGAAGTGGGGGCGGAAGCCGCGGCCGCACATGCCGTAGTTGCCGGCGCCGAAGGAGCCGCCGATCAGCACCGTGAACTTGGGCACGCTGGCGGTGGAGACGGCGGTCACCAGCTTGGCGCCGTCCTTGGCGATGCCGCCGGCCTCGTATTTGCCGCCGACCATGAAGCCCGAGATGTTCTGCAGGAACACCAACGGGATGCGCCGCTGGCAGGCGAGCTCGATGAAGTGGGCGCCCTTCATCGCGCTCTCCGAGAACAGCACGCCGTTGTTGGCCAGGATCGCCACGGGGAAGCCCCAGATGCGCGCAAAGCCGCACACCAGCGTCGAGCCGTAAAGGGCCTTGAACTCGTCGAACTCCGAGCCGTCGACGATGCGGGCGATCACCTCATGCACGTCGTAGGGCGCGCGCACGTCCGTGGGGACGAGGCCGTAGAGTTCCTCGGGGTCGTAGGCCGGCGGCCGGGGCGGCTGCAACGCCATCTGCTGCGGCTTGACGATGTTCAGGTTGGCGACGATGCGACGGACGATGGCCAGCGCATGCTCGTCGTTCTCGGCCACATGGTCCACCACGCCGGACTTGCGCCCGTGGGTTTCGGCTCCGCCCAGCTCCTCGGCGCTGATGATCTCGCCCGTGGCGGCCTTCACCAGCGGCGGGCCGCCCAGGAAGATGGTGCCCTGGTTGCGGACGATCACGGACTCGTCGCTCATCGCCGGGATGTAGGCGCCGCCCGCCGTGCACGAGCCCATGACGCTGGCGATCTGCGGTATGCCCTTGGCGCTCATCTGCGCCTGGCTGAAGAAGATGCGCCCGAAATGGTCCCGGTCCGGGAAGATTTCCGCCTGGTGGGGCAGGTTGGCGCCGCCGGAATCCACCAGGTAGACGCAGGGCAGCCGGCAGGTCTCGGCGATCTCCTGCGCCCTCGTGTGCTTCTTCACCGTGATCGGGAAGTAGACGCCGCCCTTCACGGTGGCGTCGTTGGCGATGATCATCACCTCGCGCCCGCTCACCCGGCCGACGCCGGCGATCAGGCCCCCGGCCGGCGCCTCGTCTTCGTACATGCCGTTGGCGGCCAGCTGGCCCACTTCGAGGAACGGCGAGCCGGGGTCCAACAGATGCAGCACCCGGTCGCGCGGCAGCAGCTTGCCGCGGCCAAGATGGCGCGCGCGGCTTTCCTCGGGGCCGCCCAGCGCCGCCCGGGCGACGCGCGTGCGCAGGTCGGCGACCAAGTTGCGGTTGACCTCGGCGTTGGCGGCGAACGCCTCGGAGCGCAGGTCGAGCTTGGTGGCGAGTTTGGGCACGGTGCGAAGGCTTCTGATCTCTGTCCGAGGGCCTGACGGCGCCGCTCTTGCGGCTTCAGGTTAGGCGGCCCTCCACCCCTTCGGAAAATTGTGTTTTGATGTGGAAAACCATAAACAGCGTTTATGATCGAGCGTTACCAGCTGCGGTACTTCCTGGCCGTCGTCACCGCCGGCAACTTCTCGCGCGCCGCCGCGCAAGTGAACGTCTCCCAGCCCGCGCTGTCGGTGGGGATCGCCAAGCTGGAGGCGACGCTGGGCTCGCGCCTCTTCCGCCGCAACAGCCAGCGGGTGCACCTCACCGAAGCAGGCGCGCGCCTGCTTGCGCGGGCGCGCCTGATCGAGCGCGAGTTCAATTCCCTGTCTGACGGGCTGGAGGACCAGGCGCCGCGCGCGATCCTTAGGCTGGGGCTGCTGAGCACCTTTCCCACCCGCCTTCTGGCCCAGGTGGTCCAGGCCAACGCCGCCGCCGAAGCCCCGGACGCGCTGGAAGTCGTCGAGGGGGTGGAGCGCGACCTGGTCGAGCGGCTGCAGCGCCGGCGCATCGACCTGGCCTTGACCCTGCTTCGGCCCAACGAGGCCCGCTTCCCCAGCCTGGAGCTGTTCGTCGAGGGCTACAGCCTGGTCCTGCCGCCGGGCCACCCGCTGGCCGGCCAGGCCGAGGCGCCTGGGGAGGCCTTCGCCGACGACACCATGATCGTGCGGCGCAACTGCGAGGTGCTGTCGGAGACCAGCCGCTATTTCACCGCGCGCGGCGTGCGCCCGCGTTTCAGCTTCCGCTCCACCCACGACGACCGCACCTTCGCCCTGGTCCGCGCCGGCCTGGGCGTGGCGCTCGCGCCCGACAGCTGCGTGGGCGAGGGGCTTTGCGCCATCAAGCTGGCCGGCTTCAACCACCAGCGGCGCGTCGGCCTGCTGTTCGCCGACGAGGCGTTGTGCGAGGCCGCCTCGCCGACGCTCGCAGCGCTGAGGGCGCTCCAGGATTCGTGCTAGGCGGGGGCGCCCGTCGGATTCACAGGGACCCCGGTCAGGTGGCGAACGATCTCTACACGCGGTTCTCGAAAAGCTTCGCGGCGCACGGCGCGCGCCCCTTCATCGCCGAAGATGATCGCCGGTGGAATTACGCCGAGGTCGAGGCGGCGACGGGCCGGATCGCGGGCCGGCTGCGCGCGCTCGGCTTCAAGCCTGGCGACCGGCTGCTCGCCCAGACGGAGAAATCGGTCGAGGCTCTGATCGTCTATTTCGCCTGCATCCGCGCGGGCGGCGCCTACCTGCCGCTGAACGTCGACTACACCGAGGCGGAGCTGGCCTATTTCTTCGCCGACGCCGAGCCTTCGATCGCGGTGTGCCGGCCGGCCTCATCGCCCCTGTTCGAGCGGCTGGCGGCGGGCAAGCTCCGCGTGGAGACGGTCGAGTCCCTGTTCGCGGCCGCTCCCGCCGAGGTGGCTGCGCCGGTCCCGCGTCAGCGCGACGACATCGCCGCCATCCTCTACACCTCCGGCACCACCGGCAAACCCAAGGGCGCCATGCTCAGCCAGGGCAACCTGGTCTCGAACGCCGAGACCCTGGTGGAGCTCTGGCGGTTCACGCCGCAGGACCGGCTGATCCACGCCCTGCCGATCTTCCACGTGCACGGGCTGTTCGTGGCCGTCCATTGCGCCCTCTTCTCCGGCGCGGCGATGGATTTTCTGCCGCGCTTCGAGCCGGCGGCTGTGATCGCCAAGATGGCGCAGGCCAGCGTGCTGATGGGCGTCCCAACCTTCTACACCCGCCTGCTGGCGGAGCCGGGCTTCACCTGCGAGACGGCGGCCGGGATGCGCCTGTTCGTGGCCGGCTCCGCGCCGCTGTCGGCCGACACCTTCCGCGCGTTCGAGGCGCGCACCGGCGAACGGGTGCTGGAGCGCTACGGCATGACCGAGACCGGCATGCTGACCTCCAACCCCTATGAGGGCGGGCGGCGCGCGGGCAGCGTCGGCCGGCCGCTCCCGGGCGTGGAGCTGCGCGTGGCCGACGCCGAGACCGGCGAGCCGATGGCTCAGGGCGAGGTGGGCGTGGTCGAGGTTCGCGGTCCCAACGTCTTCCTGGGCTACTGGCGCAATCCTGAGAAGACGCAGGCCGAGTTCCGCCCCGACGGCTTCTTCGTCACCGGCGACATGGGCCTTATCGAGCCGGACGGCTACGTCCGCCTGGTCGGCCGGGCAAAGGACCTGATCATCACAGGCGGCCTGAACGTCTATCCGGCGGAGGTGGAGGCCGTGCTCGACGACCGGCCCGACGTGGCCGAGAGCGCGGTGATCGGCCTGCCGCACCCCGATTTCGGCGAAGCGGTGGTGGCGGTGGTCAAGCCCGCCGAGGGCTTCGACGAGGCTCGCGTCCGCGCCGCGCTGCGCGAGCAACTCGCCGGCTTCAAGACGCCGAAGCGGATCGTGGCCATGGACGCCCTGCCGCGCAACACCATGGGCAAGGTGCAGAAGAAGTTGCTGCGCGAGCAGTTGGCCGGGCTGTTCACGGACGCTTAGATGGGCGGCGCTGCGACGGCGAGGGGAGCGGCATGGATTTTCGGCTGAGCGACCAACAGGCGCAGGTGCGCGACGCCGTCGCCGCCATCTGCCGCCGGTATGGCGACGACTACTGGCTGACCCGCGACCGGGAGGGCGGCTTTCCCGAAGACTTCTACCGCGAGTTCGCCGAGGGCGGCTGGCTGGGCATCTGCTATCCGGAAGCCTACGGCGGCGCCGGCCTCGGCCTGGCGGAGGCCGCGGTGATGATGCGCGCGGTGGCGGAATCCGGCGCCGGCATGTCCGGGGCCTCGGCGATCCACGTGAACATCTTCGGCCTCTATCCGGTGCTGGTGTTCGGCTCCGAGACGCAGAAGCAGCGGATGCTGCCGCCGATGATCGCCGGCCGCGAGAAAGCCTGCTTCGGCGTCACTGAGCCGGACGCCGGGCTCAACACCACCCGTCTCAAGATGCGCGCCGAACGGCGGGGCGACCGCTATGTCGTCAACGGCAAGAAGGTCTGGATCTCCACCGCCCAGGCGGCCCACAAGATCCTGTTGCTGGCCCGCACCACGCCAATCGACGAGGTCAAGACGCCGACGCAGGGGCTGAGCCTGTTCTACACCGACCTCGACCGCAGCCGCGTGGACGTGCGCGAGATCGACAAGATGGGTCGCAAGGCCATCGACTCGAACGAGCTGTTCTTCGACGGCCTGGAGATCCCGGAGGAGGACCGCATCGGCGAAGAGGGGCGGGGGTTCGAATACATCCTGCACGGCATGAACCCGGAGCGGGTGCTGCTGGCGGCTGAGGCCATCGGCACCGGCGCGGCGGCGCTGGCGCGGGCGGCCCAATACGCCAAGGACCGCGTGGTCTTCGATCGGCCGATCGGCCAGAACCAGGCGATCCAGCATCCGCTGGCGCAGAACTGGCTGGAGCTGGAGGCCGCTTGGCTGATGACCCAGAAGGCGGCCTGGGAATACGATCAGGGGGTCCAGACCGGCGTCACCGCCAACGCCGCCAAATACCTGGCGGGGGAGGCGGGCTTCAACGCCTGCCAGCGCGCGGTGATGACCCACGGCGGCTACGGCTACGCCAAGGAATACCAGGTGGAGCGCCTGCTGCGCGAGGTGCTGGTGCCGCGGATCGCCCCCATCACTCCAGAGCTGATCCTCTGCTTCATCGCAGAGCGGGCGCTGGGCCTGCCGAAGTCGTACTAAGCCCCCCGCGCCCTTGCGTCCGTCCCGGCTCGCCCGGCCGGGTCCAGCGCCTGGCTGATGGCCTCGATCAGGCGCTCGGCCCGGATCGGCTTGGCCACCAGCCCGTCCACGCCGCAGGCCCGGTATTCGGCCACCTGATGGGTCATCACATTGGCCGACAAGGCCAGGATCGGAGTGCGCGGCAGGCCTTCGCGCGCCTCGCGCAGGCGGATCATGCGGGTCGCTTCCACGCCGTTCAGGCGCGGCATCTGGATGTCCATCAGGACAAGGTCGAAACGATCGCGTGCGAAAGCCTCCACCGCCTCCTGACCATCCGCGACAAGGGTCAGGTCCAGGCCGAACGGCTCCAGCAGGGCGGCGACGATCTGCCGATTGGTCTCGTTGTCGTCGGCCACCAGCACGCGCGACGGGACGTCGTCGGCCAGAGGCGGGGCCCGGGTGGGGATCGTCGCCTCATCGGCGAAAGCCGCGCGCGGAAGCGGCAGGCTGAAACGGAAGGCGGAACCCTTGCCCGGCCGGCTCTTGACGATGATCTCGCCATCCATGCGGCGGACAAGCTCGCGGCAGATGGCCAGCCCGAGGCCCGTCCCGCCGATTCGGCTCGTGCTTGACGCGTCCACCTGGGCGAACTTGTCGAAGATGTCCTTCTGCCGGTCCAGGCGGATGCCCACGCCCGTGTCCTTCACGTCGAAGTCGACGACGGACGGGCGAGAGGTGACGCGGACGGTGACGCCGCCGGC
>Ga0157379_10000170_pt1 | contig 48934 bp, 38 predicted proteins | sample S25metaG_FD_121802 | JGI IMG/M metagenome (GOLD analysis project Ga0157379, IMG submission 121802) | Switchgrass rhizosphere microbial communities from Kellogg Biological Station, Michigan, USA - S2-5 metaG | ecosystem: Host-associated > Plants > Roots > Rhizosphere > Soil | place: USA... | reverse complement strand
GGGGGCGCGCGCGGTTGCGTTGACGCGCAGCGGTCGATCGAGTCGTCCCGCCAATTGCACGGCGACCTGAATCCGCTGGCCGACCATCACGCGATCCGGCGCAAGGACTTCGGAAACGCGAGTCTCCGGCGGCGGGCGGCCCACGGCGATCCACTGCAGTGGCAACTGCGCCTCGCGCAACGCGCGCAGCGCGCGTGCTGTGTCCCCGGCGTTCCCGAGGCCGTCCGAGATCATCACGGCGCTGGCGAACGGCGTCCGCGCGTGCGCTGCCAATGCGTCGTCCAATGCGGCCTCGATGTTCGTCCCCGAAGGCCGGAGCTCGGCAACCGAGGCGGCCGGAAGTGCTGCCGGTGCACCCGGTCTTCCGGCGAACTCGAGCATGAGCAACTCTCCGCTTCCGGCGGCTTTCGCGGCGCGCACGACCTCCGCAACCGCTGCATCGCCGGCCGCTCGCGGCACACTGTCGGAGCGATCGACCAGCACCAGCACGCGCGGCCTGCTGCGCGAGTCGAGCCAGGAGACCCCGAGCAGGGACAGCGCGAGCGCCACGAGCGCTGCCGCTTGCAGCGCGAACGCGACGACGGCTCTGGTACGAGCCGTCTTCACTAGGGTCGTGCGCCTGCAAAGTCGCTCGAGCGGTACCATTGACGCCCGAGCGCGATCATTTCCCACAGCAGCACGAGCAGTGCGGCCACGAGAAGCAGTCGTGCCGAATTGCGGAGCGCGCGCGAGTCACTCGGCCGACCCGAGTCGGCAATCGCACCGGCGCGGCCCGGCGCAACCATTGCCGAGCCGGCGCCGCGATCCGCGATCGCAATCTCATCGAGCAAGCGGTCGTCGAGGAGCTGCTCGAACATCAGGTTTACCAGCAACGGGATCTCGGGCCGGCGCGTGCTCTCCTCCGATCCGAAATCGAGTGATGTCTCGAGTGTCTTCACCGGCCCAGCCCGCCTGATGATCAGAGGCTCGGCGCCGGCCGCAAGCAGTACGTCATCGCCCGGCCGCGCGCGAAGCCGCGCCGCAATTTGCATTCCCTCTGGGTCGAGCCCGATGCGGCGCGACGCCGGTACAGTGGCGGACCACTGCACCGATCCACGCGGCCGTGTCGGCAGGCGATCTGCAAGCACTCGCAGCGTCGCAACATCGCTCGCGGCGCCATGCGTGCCGCAGTCCAGCGCGGCTTCCACGTCCGGCGTGCTCTGTTTTGCCACGGCAAGAGCAGGGTGCGTGCGGATTGCGGCCATGAGCGCAGCCGGACACTTCGAATCGGTCGCCACTCGACGCCGGCGCAGCGGTTGAAGGTCGAGCACGATCTCGTCGTCTTCGGCGAGTGCATCAGCGGGCTGCAGCGTGGCGCGAACTCTGGGCGATGCCGGGATCGCCGCGTTCACGAGTGCGGATGCTCCTGCTTCGATGCGCAGCGTAGAGCTGCCGATTTCACCCGCGTCCGTGGCGAAAGCGACCACACGCGTTTCGACTGCGGTACCTCCATTCGTGACCTTGAGCAGCAGGTCGTACCGTTCCGGGTCGTTCAAGTTTCGACGCGCCGACAGCCGCTCCAGCCCGACATTGCGCGTGACGCCGGCGACTTGGATGATGCGATCCGGGCGCCTGTCGCCGGGCCATTCGAATAGCGCAGCATGAGCGCCATCGGTTACCAGCCAATGCAGGCGCTCGCCACGCAGAAGGGCCACGGGCGGTGCAGTTGGCGGCTTCCGTCCGGCGCCCGCGACAATGGTCTCGACCGAAGCGTCGGTGAGCGCGCCGACACTGTGCCACGGATCGCCGAGGGTCCGTACTTCGACATCGGCATCCGGGACGCCGGCCAGCAGCGATCGCGCTTGCGCCAATCCCTCGACCATCCGCGTTCGGTGCGCCTCGCGAGTCAGCATGCTAAGCGAATCGTCGATCCACAGCGTGATGCGCGTGCGCTGCTCGGGCAGCTGCGGGTCGGACAGGGCGACGAAGAGAAGCGCGGTCAACAGTGCACGGCGCCGCCACGCCGGATCCGGCGGCCGGCGCTCGCCGGCCGCGGGACTGCTCGCAGCCGAGCGCTGCCAGAGCTCCAGACGGGACACGGGTATCGCGCGCCGCTGACGTCCTCCGCGGTGCAGCCAGCGAATCACCGGCAGCAGCAGGAGCCCGGACAACCAGATTGGCGCGGCGAAGCTCAGCAAATGGATTGTGCCCGGACCAGATGGCGAAGCAGCGTGTGCTGCCACGGGTTCGTGACATCCCAGTCGGTAAATGCGATGCCGCTGCGGGCGCAGAAACCGCGCAACCGGTCGGTCATCGCGGCGCGTTCGGCGGCCGCCAGCGTTTCCGCATGCTCGCCGGCCCGCGTTTGCATGCGCGCTCCCGTCTCCACGTCGACGAGGTCGAAGTCGCCGGCCTCGCGCAGTTCCATCTCGGCGGAGTCGGTCACCTGCAGCGCGTGCAGCGCGGTACAGCGCTGGAGCAGGGCGGAAAGGTCGCTGCACATCTCGTCGTCGGCCAGAAAATCACTGATCGTGAAGACCGAAGCGGCGCCGTGCAGGAGCCGCGCGCAAACTCCCAGCGCGGACCGCTCACCCGCGCGTGCCGGCTGCAGCGCTGCGAGCTGGCCCGCAATCGCCGCGTAATGGTGGCGCCCGCGTCCGCGCGGACACTCCGCGAGCACGCGCGCGCCGAACGCCAGCAATCCCACCCGGTGGCCGTGATCGAGCAGCGCGTAGCTCATCGCCGCAGCCATGTGCACCGCAGCGTGCCACTTGGCCGCGCCGTGCACCGACATTGACGAGCTGGCGTCGAGCAGGATGATCCAGTCGGAAACCGACTCGGATTCGAACCGGCGGACGATCGGTCGTCGGCGCCGTGCCGTCTGGCGCCAGTCGATATGGCGGACTTCGTCTCCGGCGGTGTAGTCGCGATGATCGAGATGCTGGATGCCCACGCCCGCCCGGCGCCTGACGGTGCGCGAGCCGAGCGCGTGCGGCAGCCGTTCGGTCAACAGGTGCGCGGCTGCGCGCGCGAAGGATTGCAGCTCCGACTCGCTCGGCAGCACGCCGCGGATCAGCGCTGGCGTCGCCATTCGTCGATTACCGCCGCGACCGTGGAGTCCGCATCGAGGCCATCGAGCTCGCTCTCGAGGCGCAGGAGAATGCGGTGGCGCAGCACCGGCAACGCAACGTTCTCGAGATCCTCGACGTCGATGTGCGAGCGGCCGGCCATCACCGCGCGCACGCGTGCAGCGCGGATGACGGCCTGCAGCGCTCGCGGGCTCGCGCCATAGCGAATGTGGCGGCGGGGGCCGGAATTCGAGCGCCCTGTCTCCGGCTGCGTCGCTGCGATGAGGTCGACCGCCGCTTCCTTGCAGCGCTCGCCCAGCAGCACGGTGCGACAGAGCTCCGTGATCCGCAGTACATCCTCGTGCGACGCGATCGGCTGCAGCGTGTCCGCCGGTTCGCTATCGAGCGACACGTCGAGCATGGCTCGAAGCGACTCGCGGGCGGGGTACGGCACCGCAAGCTTGAACATGAAGCGGTCCAGTTGCGCTTCGGGCAGCGGGTAGGTTCCTTCGAGCTCGATCGGGTTCTGCGTCGCCAGCACGCAGAACGGGCTCGGCAGGCGGTGGGTGATGCCCGCATGCGTCACCTGTTTCTCCTGCATGGCTTCGAGCAACGCCGCTTGGGTGCGGGGGGTCGCGCGATTGATCTCATCGACCAGGACGAGTTGGGCGAAGACCGGGCCAGGTCGAAATTCTAAGGTCGACGCGCCGCCAGGCGCGGTTGTGTAGATTTCCGCGCCCGTGATGTCGGCCGGCATCAGGTCGGGAGTGCATTGCACGCGCGCCCAATGCAATCCCAGCGCCGCGGCGAGCGCCTTGGCGAGGTGGGTCTTCCCGAGACCGGGCAGCCCTTCGATGAGCACGTGGCCTCCGGCGAACACGGCGGTGATCAGATCGGTGACGAGCGTTCCCTGTCCGACGATCACGCGATCAAGCAGCGCGCGCAGGTCTATAAGCTGACGATGTGCATCGGCATAAGCGCTCCCCGCGGCACGATCGGCGGTCAACGGCGTTGTCCGCTCGCTCTTATCCATGCTTGTACATAGGCAGCCAGGGTCGGGGTCAGCCGCGTGGTCTCGGTAGCGGCAGGAGGTGTCGCTGCGGCCGGAGCGGAATCCGCCGGCACCTTCGCCGTCCGCTGCATCGGGGTGTCCTCGTCGAACGTCGCCACCTGGTCCATGTCAGCTTGCTTCTCCGGCGGCCGAAGTCGCGCACTCGACTCGCGCCTTTCCAGCGGCATCGTACTCCGCGGGACCCGTGAAGAACCAACGTCGGCGCGATCGTCAGGGCGATCGCCCGCGTCGCGACCCGAACCCGCGCTGGAAGCCCGTGTTGCTCCAGTCGTCGGCGCGGCATCGACGGATTTGCCCCCGGGCGATTTCCCGGCGGTCGCCCGTTCGCCAGGCGTCGCGGCTCCAGATTGGGAGCTCCGCGATTCGGTGTTGTCATTGCTCTTGCCGGACCCGTCCGCAGGCGCTCGTCCGACGTCGCGCCCGTCGGTCGCACGATGCGACTCCGCGGAGCGCAGGGCGTGCGCGAGTTCGCCGACCAGTTCCGTGGTCCCAGGCGGCTCGGCCTCCGGCATTGGACGGTCGCCAATGCCGGACGGGGTGGCCGTGGCGAGTTGCTGTCGCGAGGAAGGAGCGAGGTCGGGCAGCGCCAGCACGAGTATCGCGAATGCCGTGCACAGCAGCATCGAAAGAAGCGGACGGGCCATGCGCGTGGGATCGCGTCTTTCTTCGAGCTGACGCAAGCTGCGGGGCACCCTCGCTGTTGCCCAATGGTCGAGCCATGGCAAGCCTTGCGGTTGCGGCGCCCCCTGCGTACGGTTGCCTATCTCCAGCAGCGTGGAGAATGCGGAAGCCCCGCCCAGATGGCGGTCCGCCCAAAGTGCGCAAGCGGAGTCCGAGGGTCGCCGCAATACAGCCCGGGCCATCATCGAAGCCCACAGCACGGCGATTACAGACAGCACGACGCTGATGCGAACGGGTCGGACCGCCAGGTGGACGGCCACGGCGAGCAGCATCACCCCGGCGGTACCCCACAATGCCAGGCGTGCCGCAGCGACGAATTCGCCCCGCCACATTCGACGTCGCACCGCCTCGAGCAGGGATTGCACCGTGGAATTAGCCATCGGCAAATCAGGGCAACGGCATGTACGTAGAGCCGGACGCGACCCACAACGCCGCCGCCAGCGCGGTCCCAATTGCGGTTCCGGCCATGACCGCAAAGTCCACGCGGCGCAGCCACCGACGCAAGAAGAGCCCGATCAACGGCAGCGCAGCGCTTCCGGCCAGCAACAGGAGCTCCGCGAGCACCACCAGCGTCAACGAAGCCGCGCTGGCGGACCACGCAAGCGCTACCACGGGCCACGAGAGCGAGATCAGCCCCAACCCTCCCTTTGCGCCCCGGCGCCACCCGTATAGCGCCCCTGCGCGTACGCTGAGCATTGCCAGCGCCATGCCGCGAACGAGCCACAGCGTTTTCAGCGCGTCTGCGGCGCCACGGGCTGCATCCGTCCCATGATCGAGCGCGAGGCGACTGCTGCCCACCCACCACAAGGCGACGGCGATTGCGAGCGCAAGGCCCGTCATCGCGGCCGGGAGATCGATTTGCGCTTCGATTGCATGATTCCCCCCGAGCGTCGCTTCGCGCCGCTCCCCCCCAGGGGGCCGAGCGCCTTGGGGCGGCTCGGCGGCGGTAGTGTGGTTCCCCCCGAGCGTCGCTTCGCGCCGCTCCCCCCCAGGGGGCCGAGCGCCTTGGGACGGCCCGGCGGCGCTCATGGCCGCGGTGCGGTCAGGAGGAGCCATTCCTTCCGTTCGGTCGTAACGTCCGCTGCATCACCCGGGTCGGACTCCCACAGCGCCGCCACGCGGTCCGCCTGCGTCCGCTCCATCGCCATGCGCGCCGGGGCATCACGACGTTGCTTGCCTCGCTCGGTGCGTATGATCGTGCTGTCACCGGGACCGAGGGCGGGAACGTCGTGAGCGAGGCCACCCGCGAGCAGCAGGCCACTTGGCCAGGCCGTCCGTCCCGCGTTCCGGACGTTGAGCAAAGCGTCGGGGCGCGCTTCGATTGCGATCACCCTTTCCAGTGGGACCATGCCCGAATAGCAAAGCGAGACCTGCCGAAAGAGGCGCGTATCGAAATCGGCAAACGCCAAACGTCCGCGGTCGGCATCGAAGTCGAAACGCATCGGCTGGCCCGGTTCGCACGTCCGCGCCGACGCGAGTTGTGGCAGCACCGGCACACGCGTGTGACCGCGAACGAGCCCCGGGAACAGTTGCCAAGCCTGGTACCGGGCGAACTGCGCACCCGACTCGCCTTCACTCCAAACGACGAGTTGCGTTGGCGGCTGCATGGCGTGCAACAGCACCAGGATCGCAACGGTTGCAAGCGCCGGCACCAGCAGCAGCACGGGCACGGACCGGACCAGCATGAGTGCCAATCCCGCAATGGCGAAATACGCGGCAACGAGTACGAGCACTCGATTCCAGGTGACGCGACCAGGTTGCGCGAGCTCGCGAATATTGACGAGCGAAATCGCCGGGGCGAAGCTCGTGGCCAGCGACGACTTCAGCATCTCCTTGGCATCCGCCAGCGTTGCTGCGCCCATGACGGCACGGCCACCGCACCCGCCCATGCCGTCCAGCACGTGGCGAACGCCGGGATCCGGGTTCAGCAACACGATGCGGCCGCATTCCGCGGCATGCGCGAGCAGCGCGCCGAGTTGCCGTCGGTCGAGTGCACCCAGCGTCGGCGCGTCGAGGATGAGCGCATCGACACTCGCATAGGCGGACGCGTTGCGCGGCAGGTCGTCCGCAACGAGCCTGACCGTGTGAAATCCTTCAAGGTAGACCGGGTCGCCGGTGACGATGCCTACACCGAGCAACGGAGACTCGGATTGCGCGATGCGGACGTCACGCCGCTGCGGCGGTGCGACCGGCGATCCGGCGCTCACTGCGACTTCTTCGGAAGAATCGATCGGCACCTGCAGCCGCACGATGCGGCCGGGCGCAAGGTCGAGCTCGGCGCGCACGACCTGGCGGCCGGCCACGACGTCGAGCGTCGCCCGCGTTGCAATGTCGGCGCTCAGGCGAACGTCGACTTCGGTCGCCCGTCCCGGACGGGTCCAGCCGTTCCACGCGGGCGTCGCTGCGAGGTCGATGCGCGGCTGGGCGATCGCGTCCGTTACGGCGCAGAGCGCGAGCCCCAGAGGCCATAGCCCGCGCAACACCGCGTCACTTGAGCATGTATTCGAGGGCGATCACGCTCCACGCCGTCGCGAGCTCAGGCTTGTCCTCCCACCAGAGTCCCGACTCCTTATTGACCCAGGAGCCATCCGGGTTCTGCAGCTGGATGAGCCGCTCGGCTAGCTCGTTGCGCCAGTTGTGCCGCTGGCCGCGGCCATCGACAAACTCCTTCTCCCCGTAGGCGTACGAGACCTTGGCGAGCGCGTTGTAGAAGTAAAAGAGTCCGCCTTTGCTGTTCGTGCCGGGGTTGCTGTCGAGCGTGTAGTTGACGGTGAGCCATTTGTAGGCGGCCTGCACGCGCGGGTCGGACTTTTCGACGCCTACAAACAGCAAACTGATGAGCCCGGCCGCCGTCACCGTGCCGTACGACTTGGTGCCGCCGCCATACTCAGGTGGATTGTAGGCAGGCGAGTAGAGAAAACCGCCGTCGTTGCCCGCATATTTCTGGTCGTTGCTCTCGCTGCGGTTCTGCATGCGGTTGACGAAAATGAGCGCCTTCTGCCAGACCGGGTCCTTCGGATCGAGGGACGTCGCGCGCAGCGCATCGAGCGCGATGTAGAGGTTCGATATGTCCGGACGCTCGTCACCGCCATACCCAAGTCCGCCATACCAGTTGTCGACCGGCATGAAGCCCCGGTCCTCCGCCACCTGGTGCTTCGTGATGTACTTCTGCCCGTTGGCGATGACCGGTGCGTACTTCGGGTCTTTCGTCTCCGCCAGGGCGATGATCGCGACGGCGGTGTTGTAGCTCTGGTCGTGCGCAATCTCGACGATCGAGCCGTCGGGATTCGCCTTGGAGGCGATGAATGCCGCGTAGCGCTCGATGGCCGCCTTGTCGGCGTCGGCGACGCCGCCGGGGTTTTCCAGAATCGCGCGCAGCGACAGCGCCGTGAGCCCGACCGAGTTCCAGACGGAGCCGTTCGCACCCTGCTTGCTCTTGAGGAATTTGAGCCCGGCATCAACGGCCTGCTGCGCCTTGGCGCGCGTCTGCGGATTCATGTCGTCGGCGGCACCGGCCGCGGGCGTTGCCAGTACGAGGCCGGACATCAGTGCAAGGAAGAGTCTCTTCGTCATTTGGCTCACTCTATCTTGGGAAGAATCAAGTTGTCGTTTTCGACCGGACGGCGCAGTCCGCGGGACGCCAGCGGAATGAGGGCTGCGTCAAGGCGACCGTGCCGTGGAACGAGATGATATCAGCCAGGCCTGGATACGCGGGAATCCCCGGAAGCCTTAGCCGGGGCGACACCGCGTCACTTGAGCAGGTGCTCGAGGGCGATCACGCTCCACGCGGTGACGAGCTGCGGTTTGTCCTCCCACCACGCGTTCGAGTCCTTGTTGGCCCAGGAGCCGTCGGCTGACTGCAAACTGACCAGCTTCTGCGCGAGCTCATTGCGCCAGTTGTGCTTCTGGCCCTTGCCATCGGTGAACTCCGGCTCGCCGTATGCCAACATGACTTTCGCGAAGGCGTTGTAGAAGTAGAACAATCCGTGTTTTCCGGTCGTGCCCGGGTTTACGTCGAGCGTGTAGTTCACCGTCATCCACTTGTAGGCGGCCTGCACTCGCGGATCGGTCTTGTCGACGCCGGCGAAGAGCAGGCTCAAGAGACCGGCAGCGGTCATGCCACCGTACGATGTCGTCCCGCCGCCCTGCTCGGGAGGGTTCCAGCCCGGCATGTAGACGAACCCGCCGTCGTTGCCCGCCCACGGCTGGTCGTTGCTCTCGCTGCGGTTCTGCGTGCGGTTCACGAACACCAGGGCCTTTTTCCAGACCGGATCGTTGGGGTCGGTCGACGCGGCCTTGAGGCCTTCCACGGCCAGATACACGTTCGAGAGGTCAGGCCGTTCATCACCGCCATAGCCGATCCCGCCGTAGTAGCGGTGATCCGGCTTGTAACCTTCTTGCTCATCGATCTGATGGTTGATCAGGAACTTTCGTGCGGCCGACATGACGCTTTCGTACTTCGGGTTCTTCGTTGCGGCGAGCGCGTTCATCGACACGGCGGTGTTATAGGCGGTGTTCTGCAGCGACTCGCTGATGGAACCATCGCTTTGGACCTTGGATAGCACGAAGTCAACCTGGCGCGTTATGAACGGACCATCGCTCTCGTTGTAGCCGCGATGGCTTTCGAGGAACGCCCGCAACGACAACGCGGTGACGCCGACCGACCTGGCCACCGAGCCATCGGCCGCCTGCTGGCCGCGCAGGTAATGCAACCCGGCGTCCACTGCCCGCCGCGCTTTCTCGCGCAGTTGCGGATCCATCGTGGCTTCTGCGGCGTACGTCGCGGATGGTGCCAGCACGAGGCTGGCGCATGCAGCGAGGACAAGTCTCTTCATCATTTGACGTGCTCCGTGGCGGGGTGCGTGGTTGCAATGGTGCTCGCGGTCGGGCGACCCGGGCCCCGGGCCGCCAGCGGGGCGAGTACCAGTATGAGGGCGATGGCGACGTAGGTTGCGATGAGGGTCGTCAGGCTGGGATACGAGAACCGTAGAGCTGCGAGATTCGAATGCTGATAGAACCACGGGTTGCGCAGCAGATCGTTGCCGCTCGCAACCGCCAGGTGAGTGAGCGGACTCACACCGATGACCGCATCGATGATCCACGCCTGGCGACGCGCGAGGAGCTCGGCCGCGGGCCCGAGCCAGAGCGGCACCGCGCCCAGGAGCGCGAGTACGAGGGCCGCGGTGCGGCCGGCCATCTCATGGCTGCTTTCCGCGTTCCCCGACTTGCTGCGCCAATGCTGCTCGACTATCGCCGCCAGCGCATGTATCACGAGCAGAATGAGCATGAGCATCGCGCAGGCCGGAAGAATGCGCGCGAACGGCTGGCCGTGATTGCCGGCGAATCGAAGCGCGATCGCCGCCAGGCAGGCCGCCGCCAACGACCAGCCGACAATGCGCAGCGTGGTGCGAGCGGCCGTCGCGCCAATGCCCGGCCAGAAGAGCGGAGCGAGCAAACCGACAATGGCCGTGACCGCGACGCGAAGGGCGGATGGCTGCAGATCGGTTCCCGTCGCGCCGAAGGCGGCGAGTGTCAGCACCGTCGCCACCGCCAGCACCGCCCAACGCATTGCGATCATTTCTTCGCGGGGGGCACTTCGACGATCAGCTCGATGGCAGACCCGACCGGAGGCAACGCCGTGTTGCCCTGCACCGACCCATACGCGCCGATGCCCACGCCGCCAACAGATTCGATCACGCTGGTCGGGTCGTGCACGAAGCCAACCAGCGTCCCCGTGACATCGGCGGCGAACGGACCTCCCGGTTGCGACTCGGGCGACCCTAGGTAAACCCAATCGATCGGTTCTGCCTTGACGCCGGGCCGGGGATTGCTGAGCGCCTCCGCCGCCGATAGCTTGCGCCGCTTGGCGCCCTCGGTCCACGCGATATAGAGGGCGGCCCGTTGACCGGCGAGCGGCGCCCGGCTGTACCGCTCAAACGCCGCCTGGTTCGCCGGCCGTTCGAGCCCTACCAGAATGCAGGCGAGATTGAATTCGCTCCCCGTGGCGTCCAGCTCGAGCAGCGCTTCGTATTGTTTCCAGCCGCCCTTGGTCGTCGCGAGGTATTCGAGCGGCTTTCCGAGCACGTGCACGCGGCCGGGCACGGCGAACGTGCGCGCGCGCTTGTCGACGACGATGCTTCCGATCTGAAAGCGGTCTTTGCCAAGCGGCTTCAATTCTCCTATGCGAGGCGCGGGCGCTTGTCCACGGCCCAGCGGGCTGCAGATCGCCGCCGAGAGCCCCAGCGTCGAAAGTAAATAGCCGCGACGATTCATGGCTTCACCCCCAGCACGACACGGTGCGGCATCGGCGGCGGCAGCGGCGTCACACGCAGGTCGTCGAATCCGCAATCGGCCATCCAGCGCTTCACATCGGAATCGGAATGCACGCCGCCGTCCGGCGCCGTCAGCATCATGTTGAGGCCGAACATCGCGGCGAAGGTGGGATGGGTGCCGCCTTCGTCGGTGAACACGTCGCTCACCGCGAGCAAGCCTCCGGATACGAGGCAGTCCGCCGCGCGTTGAATCAGGCTGCGGCAAGCCTGCTCGGTTTCACGGTGGAACATGCCGGACATGAGCACGACGTCCTTCCCCGAGCCGAAAGGCGCGCTGTGATAGTCGCCGTCCCTCAGGCTTACGCGATCGCTCGCCCCCGCGGCCGCGACGAGTTCACGCGCGACGGCCGCCACGGCAGGCAACTCGAGCACCTCCGATCGCAAGCCGGGGAACCGCCCCGTCAGAAGTACCGAATACGTCCCCGGTCCACCGCCCACGTCGAGCATCGCGTGGCGCCCTTGAAGGTCGAGGATGCCGACCAAGGCGCGGGCGATTCCGAGCGCACGCTCGTGCATCGCCTGGACGAAATTGCGTGTTCGAGCCGGATCGTCGCCGAGGTAGGTCTCCGCCGGAAGCGCCGGCCGGCCGGAACGCAGCGTGCCTTCGAGGTTGCCCCACGTCCCGTAGAGTTGGTCGCTGTACCGGATGACGTTGCCCATGAAGGCGGGGCTGCCCGTGACCAGGAACGCGGCAGCGACCGCCGAGTTTTCGAACCGGCCAGATTTCTCCTGGAGGAGGCCCAGGCCGACGCAGGCGCGCAGAAACAGAGCCGCACCGCGCGGATCGAGGTGCAGCCGAACCGCCACCTCCTCGGCCGAGCAGGCGCCCTCGGCCAGGACGTCGAAGAGCCGGAGCCTGTTGGCCGTGAGAAGGGCCTGGCTCTCCCAATACGCCGTGCTCAGGCGCACGATCGAAGAGGGGTCGGGGAACGTCGCGGCCGGACGCTCCGATGGTGTCCCGCTCATCGGACTAGCCATGGTGTTTTCCGCACCGGTATTCGGCCTTGGCACGGCCCGGCGAGTTTATGCGGCCTCCAGCACGGTACGATCGAGATCGCATTCCAGTTGCATGTAAGCGCAGCGATGGCACATGAAGGTGTCCGAGACCGTCAAGTGATGCCGCCTTCGTATCGCCTGGTACCCGGCGCTCAGCGTTTCGAAATAGTTCCGGATGCGCGCATGGTAGTCGGGCCGTTGGCGGCCGCCCACAGGCCACACCAGCGAATAGATCGGGATGATGCCGCGACGGCAGAGGTCTTCGGCGCCCTCGAGCGCGATGCTCGCGGCCTGCTCCCATTCGAGGCCGTGCTCGGGTTCGAGCTCCATGCCGGCCACCATTGCCGAGTAGACGTTGCCTCGCCCCCAGTGGCGCACGGCGGTCTCGAGCGCCTCGATCCAGCGGTGGTAGCCGACATACCGGTTCTTCCCGGGGCACACTTTCGCGAACAGCGGCTCCGACCAGATCTCGAGATTGAAACAAACGTGCTGCACCAGTTGCTCGGAGTGGAATTGGGCAATGAGATCGTCGGGAATCGCCCCGGAGCCCAGCGCGACCGGGATGCGACGCGTGTTCGCCTGCTTTACGAACCGCGCAAGCTGCAGGAAGCGCTCGCCCTCCTTGCGCCCGTCCGTGAGCGATCCGCCTACGAGGTAGATGTGTCGGATCTCCGTCTGGTCGATCACCGCGTTCATCGCCTCACCCATGCGCTCGAGCGTCGGCGGCGGAATCTCGACCTGGCCAACCTTCTGGCCAAGCGGCGTCGTACGTTCGTCGGGCGCTCCATAGGAACAGAAGCCGCAACGCATCGAGATGCCGTTTTCCTTGTGCAGGAAGTACTCGCAGCCCGGGGCGACGTTGATCACGAGCATGTCGCCATGCGTGGTCACGCCGGCCTGCGCGAACGGCAGGCCATCCTTGGTCTTCTGCGTCATCCACGGCCGCAGCGGCTCGAACTCGATCGGCACGCTGCTGCCTCTTCGATCGTCAACGAGGACGTAGCCTTGCTGCCGGTCGCCTTCCACGTGCCACGGCGAGTCGCCGTTGCCCATGATGCGGACTTCCGTGCCGTCCGCCGTGTTGATGAGGTAGGGGACAGTCGCGGTTCCCTTGCCGGTAGGATCGTGCTCGCCCGGCTTGAACCGATACGGATAATAGTTGGGCATCGAGTGGAGCGCGGCTCTGCCGAGGGCCTCGGTGTAGCGAATCCCCTCGCACATGACCTGGACTTTCAGCGCCGGCGAGTCGGTGAGCGTGATCACTGCGTTACCCCTCTTGATGATTGGCGTGTCTCAAATGCGGCAGCTTGATTTTCGATGTCGGCGAATCTTGCTGTGCAATCAGGGCATTGTCACAGAAATGTCGGCGCCGGCCAAGTGCGCACGATGGTCCGTAAGGGCTTTTCATTTGGTGTGCGGTGCGCAGCTCCGTGAGTGGCGCTGTGCGGCTCCATGTTGGGCGCGTTCGAGGAACTGGAGGGCGAGTTTCTTGCACACATGCCCTGGACCGCGAAAAATCCCGTGCTTGATCCGAATCCCGGGCTTTGCAAGTCGTGGCCATGACGCTAGCATGTTGAGGTTGGCGACGTCGGGCTTGGGTTAAAGCACTCACGCATCCTTGTCTTCGCGCAACGAAGAATTCGTCGGCTACCCGGGATCTCAAGACTGCCCAAGCGACGCCAAGTGTCAGCGCGAGCATAGATGCGGAGGATGTGAATGATGAAAGTCGCCTCGCCCCTGCGGCCCAGCAGTGCGCCCCGATTGCTCTCGCTTCTTTGCGTGGCCGCGGCCCTGTTGCTTGGAGGAATCCTCGGCATCGCATCGCGAGGAGCTGCAGCCCAGATGGCGGAGTCCATCGGCGTGACCTATGGTCAGCCGAAGGTTTTTCCTGCTGAGTTCAACGGCGACTTGAGCAAGTTGCCCGCGTTGCAGATAACGATCGGCGAACCACGTATCCAGCGTCCGCTGTTGCGGGGGCCGCCATCGATGAAGCAGCCAACGCTAGCGCCGCCTCCGCCCGCGCCTGCAATCTCAGGTGCCCCCCTTGTGCCAATGCCAGGTCCGCTTCAGAACTTCCCCGGCTTGAGCAAGACCGACCTTTGCACCGGCGGGACGTGCGGCGGCGGATGGCCGCCGGATCCCAACGGCGATGTCGGGCCCAGCCACTACATCCAGGTGGTCAATACCGCGGTCGCGATCTACAACAAGACCGGCACCCTCCTCGCATCGTTCACCGAAAACCAGCTGTGGAGCGGCGCGGCGTCGCCGCCTTGCACCGGCAATTCGCAGGGCGATCCGGTCGCCCTTTACGATTGGCTCGCCGACCGCTTCGTGATTACGTGGTTCGCTTTCACATCCAGCAGCGGCCCGTTTTACCAGTGCATCGCGGCGTCGAAAACCAGCGACCCGGTCGCGGGCGGCTGGTGGCTGTATCCGGTGCGCATGGATCCAGGCACCGCCGGAACACCGCCTGCCGGATACCTCAACGATTATGCGAAGTTCGGTCTCTGGCATGACTGCCTGTACATGGGCGCCAACGAATTCCTGGGCTTCGGGGCCTATCAAGGCGCTTCATTTGCCTCGTTCAGCCGTGCCGACATGTACAGCGGCGCGCCGTTGACGTACTCGCTGGGTTTCCTGGCGTACCCGGCCAACAGTGTTTTCGCGATGTTCCCCAGCAACAACAACGGCAAGGGCGCGAACGCAGCCCAGCCGGGAACGCCGAACTATTTCGTCATGGAATCGCTCACTTCGTTCGCATTCCAGGTCCGCAAATTCACTGCCGGACCCAACTGCGGCGCCGGCGGCACGCTTGGCGCGCCCACGAGCGTCAGCCAGACGTCGTACGGCACCACGACCTATGGCAGCGTCGTGCCGCAGCCGAACACGACGATCAAGCTCGACAACATCGACGACCGCATCATGCAGAAGGTGCAGTATCGCAAGATCGGCGGCGCCGAGTCGCTGTGGGTCACGCACAACGTCCAGGGTGCGTCGTCGTTGACCGCGATGCAATGGGCGCAGATCAACGTCAGCGGCGGCACGATCGTGACCACGCCGGTGCAGCAGCAGATCCACCAGCCCGACACGACGCTCTGGCGGTGGATGGGCAGCCTCGCGGTCGACGGCCAGGGCAACATGGCGCTGGGCTACAGCACGTCGAATGGCACGGCACCCAACTTCCCGAGCATCGCTTATTCCGGCAGGCTCGCGGGCGACCCGCTGAACACGCTGCCGCAGACCGAGACGCAACTCATCGCCGGCGCCGGTTCGCAGGTCAACAACTGCGGCGGCGCGTCCTGCGACCGCTGGGGCGATTACAGCTCGATGAGCGTGGACCCCCTCGACGATTGCACGTTCTGGTACACGACCGAGTATTACAGCAGCCAGGCGAACGGAAACGCCGGCAACTGGCAGACGCGCATCGGCTCGTTCAAATTTCCGTCGTGCGTCGCCGCGCAGACCAACGTTGCGCTCGCGAGCGCGGGTGCGGTGGCCTCCGCGTCGAGCACTTTCAGCGCTGCTTTCCCGGTGGCCGCGGTGAACAACGGCGATCGCACGGGTGCCGGCTGGGGTGCGGGCGGCGGCTGGAACGATGCGACCCTTGGCGTCTTTCCCGATTACGTGCAGATCGTCTTCAACGGATGGAAGACGATCGATCACGTCATCGCGTACACGTTGCAGGATAACGTGGCCAATCCGATCGAGCCTACCGACAGCACGACGTTCAGCCTCTACGGCGTGACTGCCTTCACGGTGCAAGGCTGGAACGGCACCAACTGGGTGACTCTGGGTACGGTCAGCGGCAACAACCTCGTCAAGCGCACCGTGAACTTCAGTGCGTTCACTACCGACCGCATTCGCATCAATGTCACCAATGCATTGAACTCCTACTCGCGCATCGTCGAGATCGAGGCGTTCGGCGTGCCGGCCGCATCCCAGCAGAACAATGTGGCGGCCGCCGCCTTGGGGGGCGTCGCTTCGGCGTCGAGTACCTTTAGCGCCGGCTACCCGGTGGCCGCGGTCAACAACGGCGATCGCACCGGCGCCGGTTGGGGCGCCGGCGGCGGCTGGAACGACGCCACCGCCGGGATCTTCCCCGACTTGGTGCAGATCGTATTCAACGGCCAGAAGACGATCGATCACGTCATTGTCTACACGCTGCAGGATAACTTCGGGAGCCCCGTCGAGCCGAGCGACGTCATGACTTTCAGCAACTACGGGGTGACCGCCTTCGACGTGCAAGGGTGGAACGGCGTCGCCTGGGTCACGCTGGGCACCGTCAATGGCAACAACCTGGTCAAGCGCAGGGTGAACTTCAGCGCGTTCACCACCGACCGCATCCGCATCAATGTGACCAATGCGCTGGCGGCCTACTCGCGCATCGTCGAGGTCGAGGCGTTCGGGGTGGCGGCCGGGCCCGAGCAGAGCAACGTCGCTTCGGTCGATGCAGCGGCGGTTGCATCGGCGTCGAGCAGCTTCAGCGCCGGCTATCCGGTGGCCGCGGTCAACAACGGCGATCGCGCGGGCATCGTCTGGGGGTCGGGCGGCGGCTGGAACGACGCCACCCTCGGGGTCTTTCCCGACTTCGTGCAGATCTTGTTCAATGGCTCGAAGACGATCGATCGCGTCATTGTCTACACGCTGCAGGATAACTTCGGGAGCCCGGTCGAGCCTGCCGACACGATGACCTTCGGCACCTGGGGCATTACCGACTTCAGCGTCGACGGCTGGAACGGATCGACGTGGGTGCCGTTAGGCACCGTGACCGGCAACAATCTGGTCAAGCGCACCGTCAACTTCGCCGCCTTCGCGACCGATCGCATTCGGGTCAACGTCAACAACGCGCTCAACAGCTACTCGCGCATCGTCGAGATCGAAGCCTGGGGTAACTAATGTCCTGAACCGCAGGTTCGTTGCAAGACCGAACGTCGTTCCGGACGCGCCCGCAACGCGGGCGTGGGCCGGAGCCCCGGGGGACTCCTGACGATAGTGGAGCGCCCCCCAATGCGCGGGGCCGTCGCGGGACGACGGCGCCCGTGTAGCGCCTGCTACACTCGCAAAGCGCCCATTGCCACGGCGTTACATGGCCACCGAAACCTATTCGCTTTCCGTGCTGCACCGCCTCGAGGCCGAGAGCGTTCACGTTCTCCGCGAGGTCGCAGCCGAATTCGAGCGGCCGGTTCTCATGTATTCGATCGGCAAGGATTCGTCGGTCCTGCTGCGGCTCGCGCAAAAGGCTTTCCACCCCGGCAAGATCCCGTTTCCCCTGCTCCACATCGACACCGCGTACAAGTTTCCGGAGATGTACGCGTTTCGCGATCGCACATGTGCGGAAATCGGTGTCGAGCTGCGCGTGCTGCGCAACGAGGCGGCGATCGCAGCCGACGCCAATCCGTGGGATCTCGGCACGGTGAAATGCTGCGGGTTCCTGAAGACGCAAGGCTTGCTCGACGCGCTCAAGGCCGGCAACTACGACGCCGTGATCGGTGGTGCCCGCCGGGAGGAGGAGCGATCGCGCGCGAAGGAGCGCATCTACTCGTTTCGCGATGCGCACGGACAGTGGGATCCCAAGATCCAGCGGCCCGAATTGTGGAACCTCTACAACAGCAGGGTCCATCCAGGCGAGTCCATACGCGTGTTTCCGCTGTCGAACTGGACCGAGCTCGATATCTGGCGCTACATTGGCCAGGAGGAGATTCCCGTCGTGCCATTGTACTTCGCCGCGCCGCGCGACGTGGTCCGGCGAGGCGGCCAGCTGATCCCCGTCGGCGCGAAGACACGTCTGCTGCCGGACGAGCGCAGCGAGCGGCTCATGGTCCGCTATCGCTCGCTCGGCTGCTATCCGTGCACCGGCGCGGTCGCCTCGATGGCGACCACCGTTGCCGACATCATCGCCGAGCTCGAGAGCACGCGAGTGTCCGAGCGCGTGACGCGCGTCATCGATCACGACCGCGATGGTTCGATGGAGCAGAAAAAGCGCGAGGGCTATTTCTGATGGCGCTCGTACCGGCAGCCAGCCAGCCATCGAGTCCCGCGCCCGAGCCGGACCTGCTGCGCCTGACGACGGCCGGGAGCGTGGACGACGGCAAGTCGACGCTGATCGGCCGGTTGCTGCACGATGTCGGCGCGATCTACGATGATCAACTCGAAGCGTTGCGGAAAAAGGCACGCAGCGACGGCGGGTCGCTGGACCTTGCGTTTGTTACCGATGGCCTCAAGGCGGAGCGCGAGCAGGGCATCACCATCGACGTCGCGTACCGCTATTTCGCCACGCCCAGGCGCCGCTTCATCATTGCCGACACGCCGGGCCATGTCCAATACACGCGGAACATGGCGACCGGCGCTTCGACCGCGGACCTGGCTGTCATTCTCATCGACGCGCGGCAAGGCATCCAGACCCAATCGAAGCGGCATGCTTTCATCGTCTCGCTGCTCGGCGTGCGGCGCGTCGTGGTGGCGATCAACAAGATGGACCTCGTCGGCTTCGAGCAGCCGGTGTTCGAGCGTATCCGCGAGGAATACGCGGCGTTCGCCGCGCGGCTCGGCTTTACCGATCTGCATTTCATTCCGATCTGCGCGATCCATGGCGACAATGTCGTCGAGCGCAGCGAACGCATGCGCTGGTTCGCGGGCATGCCTCTGCTGCCGCACCTCGAATCGGTGTACGTTGCCGGCGACGCCAATTTCGTCGATTTCCGTTTTCCGGTGCAGCGCGTCGTGCGTCCCCACCAGGATTTTCGTGGATACGCGGGGCAAATCATCTCGGGGATCGCCCGGCCCGGCGATGACGTCGTCGTGCTGCCGTCCGGCCGGCGTTCGCGCATTACGCGGATCGTGACCTTCGGTCCGGATCTCGAGCGAGCCATACCGCCGCAATCAGTGACACTTTGTCTGGCGGACGACCTTGACATTAGCCGCGGCGATCTCATTGCGCATCCCAACAATGTGCCGCGCGTCGAGCGCGCCATCGAGGCAATGGTCGTGTGGATGTCCGACGCGCCGCTCGACGAAGGAAAGGTCTACCTGATCAAGCACACGACCCGCATGGTCAAGGCGACGTGCGCGGAGATTGCTTACCGCGTGAACCCCGACACGCTGCGGCGCGAGGCGGCGACCACACTCGCGTTGAACGAAATCGGCCGCATCCGCTTGACGCTTTTCCAGCCGCTGTTCGTCGACGAATATCGGAAGAACCGAGCGACGGGAAGCTTCATCCTGATCGACCCCGATACCAACGCGACGTGCGGCGCCGGCATGATCATCGAGCGCAAGGCATCGCCGGAGCACCCGGACGATGAAGCCGATGCGCACGTCAGCCGCGACGTCTTCCGGCAGCGAAGCCGGGTCGCGGCGGCCGAGCGCGCGCGTGTCCTCGCCCAGCAGCCGGTCACCGTTTGGCTGACCGGGCTTCCCGGTTCCGGCAAATCGACCATCGCGCATGCGCTCGAGCGGCGATTGATCGACGCCGGCCACGCGTGCTTCGTGCTGGACGGGGACAACCTGCGTCATGGACTGAACCGCGACCTGGGATTCACGCCCGAGGATCGGCGTGAGAACGTCCGCCGCGTTGCCGAAGCGGCGCGGCTCATGAACGACGCGGGGCTGGTCGTGATTACCGCGTTGATTTCGCCGTACCGCGAGGACCGCGCGATGGCGCAGCGGATCATCGGACCGGAGCGCTTTTTCGAGACCTACCTGGCGGCCGACGACGTGGCGTGCGAGCGCCGCGACCCCAAGGGCCTCTATGCGAAAGCGCGACGCGGGGAAATTTCCGAATTCACCGGCGTGAACGCGCCCTACGAAATGCCGACCGGACCTGCAGTCACGCTCGATACGGCAGGAGAGAGCGCTGACCAGTGCGTGGACGCGCTGTTCGCCGCGGTCATCGAGCGCGTCGCGCCGGCGGGCCGCACGGCGCAGTGACCGCCGTCGCGTTCAGACGCTGCCCTACCGCCGCGCGGCGGGTTGCCCGTAGGTGGCAAACTTTTCCAGCACGACGGCCATTTCCGCGCCCGATAGCAAGATCGGCTCGCCAATCTGCAGCGCCCGCCAATACATCTCGGCCAGCGTCTCAACCTCGACCGCCAAGGCGAGCGCGCGTGCAAGCGACGCGCCGAGCGCGATCATCCCGTGATTGGCGAGCAGGCAGGCGTTGCGACCAGCAAGCGCCGCGAGCGCGTGATCGGACAGTTGCTGCGTGCCGAAGGTCGCGTACGGCGCACAGCGAATATCGGCCCCTCCCGCAACGGCCACCATGTAGTGGAAGGGAGGAATGCCGCGGTGCAGGCATGCGAGCGAGGTGGCGAACGGAGCATGCGTGTGGACGACCGCGAGGGCATCGCCGCGGCTCGCGTAGATGTCGCGATGAAACCGCCATTCCGAGGACGGCACGCGATCGCCGTGCGCTTCGCCCTGGATCGTCATCGCGACGATGTCGTCGGGCGTCGTCTCGGCATAGGGCAGTCCGCTCGGCGTGACGAGAAAGCCGTCGAAGCCGTCGCGCTGCAGACGGGCGCTGACGTTACCCGACTTGCCGCGGTTGATCCCCGCCGCGTTCATCGCCAGCGCGGTCGCGACTATCGCTTCGCGCAGCGCTTGCTCGGCGCTCACGCCGCCCGCTCGGGAAACATCGCGGCCAGCCACTCCTTCGATGCGCGCGTGATCCCGCGTTCGGTGACAAGACCGGTGACGAGGCGCGCCGGCGTCACGTCGAACGCGTAATTGACCGCCTTGGTCCCGTGCGGGGCGATCGCGACACGGATGGTCTGCCCGTAATCGTCGCGGCCCGCGATCGTCAGCACTTCATCGGTGTCGCGCGCCTCGATGGGGATCGCGTCACCATTGGCGCGGCCCCAGTCGATGGTCGGAGAGGGAAGCGCGACGTAGAACGGCACGTTGTTGTCGCGCGCGGCAAGCGCCTTGTCGTACGTGCCGATCTTGTTGCACACGTCGCCATTGGCGGCCACGCGATCCGCACCGACGATCACCACGTCGACGTCGCCGCGCTGCATCAGCAGGCCGCCCGCGCTGTCGGAGAACAGCGTGTGCGGAACCCCGCGTTGGGAAAGTTCCCACGCGGTGAGATTGGCGCCCTGCATCCGCGGCCGCGTTTCACTGACCCAGACGTGCAACGGCAGGCCTTCGGCGTGGGCGAGAAAAAGCGGCGCCGTGGCGGTGCCCCAGCCGCATGTCGCGAGCGCGCCGGCGTTGCAATGCGTCATCACCCGCACGGGTCCTGGCCGCCGCTGGGCGATGCCGCGCAGCAGCGCCACGCCGTGCTCGCCGATCGCGTAATTGATCATGACGTCCTGGGCGGCGATGGCGTCGGCTTCGAGCCATGCGGCGTCGGCGCGCGCGGCCGCCGCCAGTGGCGCGACCTTGGCGCGGACGCGATCGAGCGCCCAGCGCAGGTTCACGGCGGTCGGCCGCGTAGCATCGATCGCCGCATGTGCCCTGGTGAGCGCGGCGTCGGACGCATCGCGATCGAGCGCCAGCGCAAGCCCGTAAGCCCCCACGGCGCCAATCAGCGGTGCGCCGCGAATCCACATCCTGCGGATCGCCAGCGCCGCGGCCTCGGCGTCGCCGATCGTGACGCGGACCAGCGCGTGCGGAAGCGCGCGCTGATCGATGACCTCGAGGTACCGCGACTTGGGCGGGCGCACCAGCGCGCGATACGGCGCCGGATCGGCGTGGGCGGCGAAGGGGTCGCGCTGCATGCGCGATTCTAGCGCGCCGTGGAGGTCAAGGCACAACTCTCACAAGGAGACGCAAAGACACGAAAACCAAAAAATATAGCTTGCGCCGTTCTCGGCGTCTCTTCGCCTCTTTGTGAGAACTATTTGAGCACCTGGAACAGATTGTTGAAGTCGTCGGTCCACACCCTCCAATCGCGGCGCGCATCGATCGTGGACGACGCATCCACGAGGCGAGCATCGTTCAACCGCCCCGGCTCCTTGGCGATGAGCACCCAGCTCGACGAATTGCCGAGCGGGTCGGCGCCCGCGTCTTCGATCCACAGCGCGTGCAGGTCGAGCTCGTGCGCGATCCCTTCGACCACCGGAACCAGGTTGAGATACCGGTTGGTGACATGGAATGCAATGACGCCATCGGGTTTCATGTGCTTCAGGTACACCAGGACGGCCTCCTTGGTGAGCAGATGCACGGGAATCGCATCGCTCGAAAAGGCGTCGATCGCGAGCACGTCGAAATTCTGCGGCGCTTCGCGCTCGAGCTTCAGCCGCGCGTCGCCCAGCGGCAGCTCGATCGTGGCGTCGCTGCTCTTGAGGAACGTGAAATCGCGCTGCGCGATGGCGACCACGCCCGGATTGATGTCGTAGAAGCGGTAGATATCGCCTTTGCTGCCATAGGTGGCGATGGTGCCGGCGCCCAGGCCGATGATGCCGACCTTGATCGGATCCTTGCGTGGGTGCATCGATTCGATGAGGCGCCCGATACCGGAACCCGCCGTGTAGTAGCTGGTCGCTTGTCCCTTGAGGTCCGGCTGCAGGTATTGCTTGCCGTGCAGGATGGTGCCATGGACCAGTTGCCGGACGCGCTCGTCGCCCTTGCCGGCTTCCTTCACGCGCAGCACGCCATAAAAATTGCGGGACACGAAAATGGTGTTCTCGTAGAACTCGGTGATCGCCCACACGCCGCAGCCGACTGTCACCAGCAGCGCCGCGACGTTGAGCACGCCATAGACGAGCGGTTCGCGCCGCGCCTGCCAGAGGAGCAGCAACGCGCAGAAGACGAGCCCGCCGGCCAGCTCGAAATCGGCGGGTAGAACGAGCGGCGCGACGATACCCACGAGCGCGGCGCCGATCGCCCCACCGAGCGAGATCATCAGGTAGAACCGCGTGAGGTACGCGGGCGCGGGCCGCTGGCGCACGAGCTCGCCGTGGCAGAACATGCAGGCAAGGAACAGGCCGACGCTGAACACGCCGATATTGAGCGGCAGATCGTGGGTCAGATTGGTATCGGCGAACGTCCACGCCATCACGCCCAGCGCCGCGGCCAGCATGGCGAGAATCCAGTCGCGCTTGTACCAGCCCCTGCCATCGAAGCAGAGAATGAAGGTCAGCAGGTAAAGCGTCAGCGGAAGGAGCCACAGCAGCGGCACGGCCGCGATGTTTTGCGTGATGTGATTGGTCACGGCGAGCAGCAGCACCGATGCCGTCGCAGCCAGCGCGCACCACAGGACCTGTCGCGCGGGCGTCGGCGGCGGCTCCGTTGGGTCGGCGACGGCTCTCCCAGCTGCTGGTAATTCGTTGCTGACGCCTTTCAGGCTGGCGAACGCCGCCGCCGCGGCGAGCCCGACGAAGAGTCCGTATCCTGCGGACCATCCCCACGCCTGCACGCGGGTGGCGACCCAGGGCTCGAGCAGAAAGGGGTAACCGAGGAGCGCCAGCATCGACGCCAGATTCGACAGGGCGAACAGCCGGTATGGATTGCGGTCGGGAAAGCGGCGCGCAAACCATGCCTGCACCAGCGGGCTGGTCGTCGAGAGGAGGAAATAGGGCAGGCCGATCGTGCCGCCGAGCAAGCCCAGGATCAGCCAGATCGGATTCTCGGATCCTTCGGGCTTCCAGAATGCGCCAGGGATGATCGGCAGCGCGACGAGACTCACGACCAGCAGCGCCACGTGCAGCTTGACCTGGGTGCGCGGAGATAGCCGGCGCACCGTGAAGTCGGCGTAGGCGTAGCCGAGCAGCAGCGTGGTCTGGAAGAAGACGAGACAGGATGCCCATACCGAGGCCGAGCCGCCAAACCACGGCAGAATCTGTTTCGCGACGATGGGTTGCACCAGGAACAGCAGGAATGCGCTCGCGAAGATCGTCAGGGCATAGAGCAGCATCGGGCAGGAGTGTCCGGTGGAGGGGCAACGCGCGGAAGCCCGCATTGTAAAGGGAGTTCACGCGCGTTCCGGCGAGGGCCGCGGAGACGGCCTGCAAGAAAATTCGCGAATTGTGGCGGACCCGAAGCCGCGTCGGCGCGCGGCAACCTGGGATTCGCGCCGGCGCCGTGTAACCTCCCGCGGTCAACTGACCGCGGGCTGCGTAGGTGCCTCGGGCTGCGGATGCGCGGCGATCCAGCGCTGCGCAAACGCCTGCCACGCCAATACCATGAACACCACGATGAGCGGCGCGAGGTGCAGCGTCGCACGGTTCACCGTCGACTGATCGGAGACATAGTAGCTCGCGTTCGTGAAACCGAACACGAAAAACAGGAACAGCAATCCGCCGAGCACGATCATCGTCAATGGTGCGAGCGAGCGTGACAGCAACTGCCGTCCGGCGAGGAGCGCGACGGCGATCGCGCCGTACCAGAGCAGATGCCAGTTGCCGAGGAGAAAGTAACTCGCCCCCAGATCGCCCCACGCCGGCTCGAAGTCGAGCTTGACCTGGTAGGCGAACACGGTGAACTTGATACGCGCCAGCGCGACGAGGGCAAAGGCGACGATTGCAAAGCCCGCGACCGCCACGCGGACGCCGTAGCGCGGCAGCAATACCACGGCGAAGCCCGGCACGAGCGTTGCCGCCCAGAACCAGCCGGGAATCTTGATCTGCGTGCAGGCGACCGCGAACAGCACGGCGACGGCGGCATCGCGCAGATCGCGGCTTTGCGCCCAACGCAACAGCGCGAGCGCGGCCACCGTGTAGCAGGCAGCCAGCGGCAGATCCGCGTAGCCCGCCAGCGCCACGTGCACGTTGGCGAGCGGCAGCGATGCGACCAGAAACGCGCCGACGAGGGCGGTCAGCGCCGCGACGCCGAGCGAACGCAGTCCCCCATACACGGCGAACGTCAGCGCAACGCCGATCTGCCACCAGGGCCAGTTCATCAGCGTATCGTCCCAGCGGCCAAGCCAGAGACAATTCCAGACCTGCAGCAGCGGCATTGTCGGCGGATACTCGGGGGCGGCATCGAAGTAGGCGGCGCCATTCGCGTAGAGCCAGGCGTAGAAACGCGCGAACGGCGCGAGATAGCCGAGCTCGTACCAGACGCGCGCCTTGGTCGCCCATTGCGTCCAGGCGTCCCACGGATACAACGGCCGTGTGGTGATTTCGATGGCGAGGAGCGCGAAGCGGACGGCAAGCCACGCGAGCAGCAGCCACCAGATCGCGCGGACCCTGGCGTCATCCGGTCCCGCAATCAATGCGCGACCAGCCTGCCGCCACGCTTGCGCCAGTGCGCTGCCGTATCTTCGCCAGGCCAGCAGACCGCATGCGACCGTCACGATGGCGAGCGGCAGCGCGATGACGACGACGCCGAACTTGATTCCCACCAGCGACAGACCGCGCATCCATAACGTCAGCACGAACGCGCCCGCAAGGTAGCCGGCCCCGGTGATCCACGCGATTTCACCCGGTGCGGCCAGCTCGGTCGCGGCGGCGCGCAGCAGCAGCAACAGTGCGATGCCCAGCAGCAGGGGCAGCAGCGCGGCGGCCAAGAGCGCAACGAAGTCCATTCACATGATCCTGAACAACGCGGCACCGGGTTCGACCAGGATGGCCTCCGCGCTTATCGGGGCGCCGCCTTCGAAGCGCAGCTTTTTCTCGTCGGCGTTGAATTGAATGCCGCGCCGCTGGTAGACGACGACGAAGTCACCCGGTCGCAGTGCATTCGCGGGTGGAACGGTGTTTTCACGCGGATCGAACTCCACGTTGTGCGGATACAGATGGTACGCGGCGCGGCCGCGAAAATAGTTGGCGTCGGCGACGACGAACACGCGCGCCGGCGTTGCGGGCATTTTTCCGCGCGCCCGCTCGATGAACTGGAAGAGCGGCCCGTCGTCGGCCGCGACATGCTGTTCGCGCCAGTCCTTGCCGCCGAATTGGGCGCGGGTTTCGGCGACCTGGCGCGTCAGGTTCCACACCCACTGCATGTCGAGAAGCGACCAGGCGACGACGAACAGCATCGCGAGAACGGCCGGCAACGCCGTCGTGCGGCCTCGCCGCCGTGCGAGCGCGAACCACACGCCGACCGCGATCAACAGCGCGACCACGAGCAGCGTGGGCAACGGCACGTCCTGCACATCGGCGCCACCGGTGACGGCGTTGATCGAGGCGCCGGACCAGCGCTCGAACGTGAGCCACTGGCGGATGAGGTCCGTCAACTGCCCAGCGGCGCCGCCGGGTTTCGCGGCCACGCCGCTGATTCGAACCGGTTCCTCGAGTGGCCCACGCACCGCCAGCGCGATCCCGGTGATCCGGCCCACCCAATCCGGGTTGGTGGCCATAACCAAAGGCGTGAGCCGGCCGGCGGCGATCGTCACCGGCGTCGAATGGAGCTTGCCGGGTGCGTAATCGGTGCGCCACAGGAAGCGCACGTCGGCGCGTTCGGGGAAATTGGCGCCGCTCCACGCGACGATCGGATAGTCGCTCGAGCGGAAGTCGGTGTTGGCCGTAACGAGCGCCAGCCCCGATGGATCGACGGCGGTAATGGCGAGCGCGTCTCCTTCGTTCGTGTAACGCGCAACCGCACCCGAGCCACGCGTCAGTGTGAGGTCGCGAAAGCTGTACGATTTGGTAACGGCGCCGGGGAACCACGCGCCCGGCACGCTCGATGCGACGTACGCGGCGAGGCATGCCGCCACGGTAACCACGAAGATCGCAAGCGCGCTGCGCGCGACACCGCGCGGCGGGGTAATCACGGAGGTCGGCGCGGTCTCGCCGACGGCGGGCGGCTCGGTCAGCGGGCGTTGTGGCTCTTCAGGATATGCCAAAGCGTCAGCACCAGGATACGCAGATCGAACCACAGCGACCAGTTGTCGATGTAATAGAGGTCGTATTGTATCCGTTGCTCGAGACCACTGTCCCCACGCAGATCGTTGACCTGCGCCCAACCGGTGATGCCTGCCTTCACCAGATGTTTTTGCATGTAGCCCGGGATCTGCTGGCGAAAGCGCTCGACGAATTCGGGCCGCTCGGGACGGGGACCGACGAGCGACATCTCGCCTTTGAGGACATTGATCAACTGCGGCAATTCGTCGAGGCTCGTGCGTCGCAGGAGCCTGCCGATCGGCGTCGCGCGCCGCTCACCCTGGCGCATCCACACGGGGCCCGACGCCGCTTCGGCATCGACGGGCATCGTCCGGAACTTCAGCATCGAAAACCGCTCGCCGTTCCACGTGACCCGTTCCTGCCGGTAGAGGACAGGTCCGCTCGAGGAGAGCTTGACGCCGATCGCGATCAGCAACATCAACGGTGAGGCGACCGCGAGGATCAGCGATGCAAATGCGTAGTCCTCGACTGCCTTGACCATGCGGTTGACGCCGGACATCGGCGTCTCGGTGAGCGAGATGACCGGGAGACCGGCGACCTCGGTCATCGAGTGATTGAGCAGATGAAAGCTGTAGATGTCGGGAACGAAACGAATTTCGACGGGATGATCGCGGAGCATCGTCAATATTTCGCGAATGCGTGCGTCGGCCCTCAACGGCAGCGCGAGCCATACTTGATCGATGTCCCCTGCGGCAACGTCGGCGAGCAGGCGGTCGTTGGTCACCGAAACCGGGCGTCCCGCCACCGATGCGCTCACTGGATTGTCGTCGTAGAAGCCCTTGATGCTGAATCCGGCCCACGGCGACTGGAGGAGTCGCGCGGCGACTGTGCTGCCGAGCGTACCTGCGCCCACGATGACGACATGGCGCTGATTGAGCCCGCGCAGGCGCAACGCGCGCAACCCCATCCGGATCGACAGGCGCAGCACGGAAGTCAGCACGAATCCGCCGACCAGCCATGCGCCCACCCAGACGCGCGAGAACGTGTCGCCCATCTTGGTCGCGAAAATCGCTCCGCCGGCGAGCGCCGCCAGGAACATCCACGCGAAGACGAGGCGGCGCAGCTCCTCGGCGACCCCCGCGCCGCGCTGCGGCTCGTAGAGTCGAAACATCGGAAATACCGTGGCGACGGCGAACGCGCCGACCGCGAGGAAGAGCACATAGTGGTCGGGCGGCGCGAATGAACCGAGATAGGCGCGATAGGCCACGAAACCGACGATGATCATGAGCGCCGGATCGCAGATGCGCAGAATCGCCGCGAACAGCGTAGCGTGCGGCTTGAGGACGCTGCGGACCATGGTGGGTAATTATCGCCCGTCGCGCGCGAACGTGCTCCATGCATGCGCGACGAATGCCGTGAACTCGCCAGCGAACCGCGACGTCGAAAATTGGAGCGCATGCTCCCGGCAGTCGCGCGGATCGATCGCCGGCGTCTCCTGCTCGAACCGGCGCACCGCATCGGCAATGGCCTCCGGCGATTGGCCATCGAAGAAGACCCCGGTGGGATGGCCGGCGGGGCGAGCGCGCACCGTCTCGCGCGCGCCGCCCCGGCCGTAGGCGATGACCGCCGTCCCGCACGCCTGTGCTTCGACGGGCAGGATGCCGAAATCCTCCTCGGCGGCGAACAGGAAGGCGCGCGCGCCGCCCAGGAGACCGCGCATCCGCTCGCGCGAAACGTCGCCGACGAATTCGACGTTGGCGCCTCCCGCGGCGCGCACGCGCGCCGCCTCCGGCCCGTCGCCCGCAACGATCAAGCGCCGCTCCGGAAGCGCGCGAAATGCGGCGGCGATGAGGTCCATCCGCTTGTAGGGGACCCAGTGCGACGCGGCAAAGTAATAATCGCGCGGGATGGGTGCCGTGTCGGCGGCAGGCGTGAAGAATTCGGTATCGACCGGCGGGTAAATGACCGTGGCCGTGCGGTCGTAGCAGCGCCCGATCCGGTCGCGCACGAATTGCGAATCGGCGATGAAGTGCGTGACGCGCGCACTGGTGCGCCGGTCCCAGTCGCGCAGCCGATCGAGAGCGCGATGGACCAGTGCGCCGCGCACCCCTGTCGCAAGCCCGCGGGCAGCGAGATACTGATCGCGCAGGTCCCATGCGTAGCGCATCGGCGTGTAGCAATAGCAGATGTGCAGCTGCGCCGGCGACGTGCGCGCGCCTTTCGCGACGGCGTGCGAGCTCGAGATGACGAGGTCGTAGGCCGAGACGTCGAGCGACTCGATCGCACGCGGAAACAGCGGCAGCAGCAGGCGGAAATGACGGCGGGCGCCAGGGATTCGCTGCAGAAACGTCGTGTGCGCGCGCTTGCCGAGCAGGCGCGACCGCTGCGCTTCAGGCAGGAAGTCCACCAGCGTGAACAGATCCGCCTGGGGATAGGCGCGCAGGATTTCGGCGAGCACGTTTTCCCCGCCGCGCCACGTGTCGAGCCAGTCGTGCACGACGGCAATCCGCATCATGGGCTGCCTCGTGCCCAAATCTCCTGAAGAAATCCAACAGGAGATTTGTGCCCGGTGAAGTCAGCACGAAAGGCTTCGGGCGGCCGCGCGCCTTTCGTGTAGAAAAGGCACGAAGCGCGCCGATCACAAGCCGCTACGCGGCCGTTCGGTAGCGCGCAGGCACGCTGAAAGCCTTCGATGGGCGCATCCGTCCATTGGGAATGCGAAGCGCATGAAGAATAGCACCTCGCGGAAGCGCTACCGGGGGATCACTTTATCCCTGGGCTTTCAAGTCGCATACGCGCGCTACTGAGCGAGCCGCGCAGCGGCGGCGATCGGCGCGCTTCGTGCTTTTTCTACGTGGAAGGCGCGCGGCCGCCCGAAGCCTTCCACGCAAATATCATCGGGACCAAATCGTGGGCCGGGCGAAGCCGGCCCTCACGATTTGGTCACGTTGCTAGTACGTCGTGCGCGGGCGGAAATAGTCGACGCGATCGATGGAGACGACCGGAATTTCCCTGATTTCGACGCCTTGCAGGAGCTTCAACGGAATCTCCGCGCCGGCGCCGCCGCGTCCCCATACCTTCTTGTAGAACTCGGGTTGCGTGCGCACGCCTTCGCCACCCACGCCCAGGATGATGTCTCCCACGTGGACGCCCGCGCGATCGGCGGGCCCGTCGGGGGAAACTCTCGTCACCACCAGCCTTCCCTGGACTTCGTCGGCCGAGACGCCGAGCCACGGCCGTGCCGGCCCCGCCCGGCGACCGCCTTTGACGAGATCGGCGAGGATCGGCTTCAGCAAATCGATCGGCACGAACATGTTGCCGGGCACTTTGGGTTCTTCCTCGGTGGCCTCACGAACAATCAGCGAACCTACGCCGAGCAGCTTGCCGTTCTTGTCGAAGAGCGCCGCCCCGCTCCAGTTGAGCGTCGGCGGGCTGGTGTACAGCGCCTGCTCGAGCGCGTATTCCCAATTTCCCGAGAAACCGCGCTTGCTGACGATGTAGGCGAACGACACGTTGTCGTCGCCCGAGGAAGCGATCATCACTGGTTCGCGTTCCGCGACCTTGCCCGAGTCGCCAAAGGCCACGGGCTTCGCGTCGAACGGCGAGATCGTGCGCAGCAGACCGAAGCCGGTCGCATGATCGTAGCCAACGATCCGCGCGGCGAGCGTCCGGCCCTTGCTGTCGACAATGTTGACGTCCTCGGCCTCGACGATCAGGTAACCGATGGTGAGGATGAGCCCGTTATCCCCGATGACCACGCCGGAGCCTTCGCGCTCGTCGCCCAGCGTGGCGGAGCTGCGTGCGCCCGGAACGGCATGCGCCGAGACCTTGACGATGGCGCCGAACAATTTTTCCGCGTCGATGCCCTCCGGCGGCTTGCGCTCCGCCGCCGGCGCGGGTTTCGGGGACTTCGGCTGTCCGTGCGCCGCGGGCGACGCAATGAGCAGGCAAAGCGCTGCGAGCGCGATGATGGCGGCCACCAGCATGCGCGGCCGCACCGAATCGTGGTTTCGAGCCGGGGTCATGGAAAACCTCCCGCTTCGAGGACGCGGACGCTTTCGGCGCCGGTCCGCGATGAAGGGCGCCAGGCGCGCTGCGTTCCCATGCGGTGCGCCTGCCCCGCTACTATAGCGCGGTTCCTGCTTGGACGAGCTTTGTCATCGGCAGACCTGCATCGCGTGCGATCCGGTTGCGCGAGTTAACCATTTGGTGAATACGGATCGGCGTTCGTATAATCGGGGAGAACGCAAGTCGCGAACGAAGGAGGAGCCGGTTGAAAACCGATGGCGGGACCAGAGCTGACCTTGCACGCTCGGTCTTGAGCGTGCCGCCGCTCGCGCGGAATGCCGATTTCGCGCCCAATGCCAATCGCGCCATGATCCGTCATCTCGAAACGGGTGACGACATCCGCGAAGCGTTGTCGCCCATTCGCGCGTTGCACGAGGCGGTGACGCTCGCCGGCGCCGCTGACATGGGTCCGATGCTGCCGCAGTCGTCGAACCTGCCGGCGAGCGAGCATCCGCGGCTCCAGGCCGCGGCGGCCGCGCTGCTCGCACATAACCGGGGCCTTGCATAATGGCGAGGAAAACGCCGGAAGCGCTGCGATCCCATCGCTGGTTTGGCGAAAGCGACATGCGCGGCTTCGGCCACCATTCGCGCACGGCGCAGATGGGCTATTCGCGCGCCGACTACCTGGGCAAGCCGATCATCGCGATCATCAATACGTGGAGCGACATCAACGCGTGCCATTCACATTTCCGCCAGCGCGCCGACGAGGTCAAGCGCGGCGTCTTGCAGGCCGGCGGCTTTCCGCTCGAGATGCCGGCGATGGCACTGGCCGAGGTGTTCCAGAAGCCGACGACGATGCTCTATCGCAACCTCCTCGCGATGGAGACCGAGGAGCTGCTGCGGTCGTATCCGGTCGACGGCTGCGTGCTGATGGGCGGCTGCGACAAGACCACACCCGCGCTGCTCATGGGCGCACTGTCGATGAACCTGCCGGCGATCTTCCTTCCCGCGGGCCCGATGCTGTCGGGGCATTTTCGCGATCAGAAGCTGGGCAGCGGCTCCGACGTGTGGAAGTTCTGGGCCGAGAAGCGCGCCGGGAACCTAAGCGATGAGCAATGGCTGGGCATCGAGGAAGGGATCGCGCGTTCGCCCGGACACTGCATGACCATGGGCACGGCGTCGACGATGACGTCCGCCGCGGAGGCGATGGGCTTCACGCTGCCGGGCGCGGTGTCGATCCCCGCGGCCGATTCGCGGCACGCGCGGATGGCCACCGAGACGGGGCGCCGCATCGTCGACATGGTCTGGGAAGACTTGAAGCCGCGCGATTTCGTTACCGCCGGCGCCATCGACAATGCGGTCACGACGATCCTCGCGCTGGGCGGATCGACCAACGCGGTCGTCCACATGGTGGCCGTCGCGCGGCGCGCAGGCATCCCGATGACGATCGATCGCTTCGACGAGCTCGCACGCCGCACGCCGCTCGTGGCCAACATACGACCTGCGGGCAAGTTCCTGATGGAGGATTTCTTCTACGCCGGCGGGTTGCGCGCGCTGATGGCCGAGATCACCGATCTGCTCTCGCTTTCCGAACGCACGGTGAACGGCCGCGCGCTCGGCGATAACCTGGCCGGCGCCGAAGTGTTCGACCGTGACGTCATCCTGCCGCGCGACCGGGCGCTGGTGGCGAAGGACAGCCTCGCCGTGCTGCGCGGCAATCTCGCGCCCAACGGCGCGGTGATCAAGCCCGCGGCCGCGGAGCCGCGTCTGCTGAAGCACGTCGGCCCCGCCGTCGTATTCGCCGATTACAACGACATGGCGGCGCGCATCGACGCCCCGGCGCTGCCAATCACCAAGGACTCGGTGATCGTCCTCCAGAACGCCGGGCCGCTCGGCGCGCCCGGGATGCCCGAGTGGGGCCAGTTGCCGATTCCAAAAAAGCTCCTCGCGGAAGGCGTGCGCGACATGCTGCGCATTTCCGATGCGCGGATGAGCGGAACGAGCTACGGCGCGTGCGTGCTGCATGTCGCGCCGGAGTCGTATATCGGCGGACCGTTGGCGCTGGTGCGCGACGGCGACCTGATCGAGCTCGATGTCGGCGCGCGCAAGCTCGAATTGAAAGTTTCCGACACGGAGCTGGCCCGCCGCCGCGCGGAATGGAAGAGACCGACGCCGCGCTACGAGCGCGGCTTCGGCGCCCTCTACCAGCAGCACATCACGCAGGCGGACCAGGGCTGCGACTTCGATTTTCTCGAGGGAACGGCGCCCACGCCGGAGCCCGAGATCCATTGAATTCCGATTGACAACGAACACCACCTCATCCCATCCCTCTCCCGCCTCGGCGGGAGAGGGAGCATTCTCCCGACCGGCTCGTGCGGAGAGGAGCACATTCCCTCTCCGCCTGCGGGGAGAGGGCCACGGTGAGGGGCGAAAGCGAATATGAAAACCGTACCCGCCGCCAACCTCGTCAACCTTACCGCCGCGATCATGCAGGCGGGAGGCTCGCATCCTGAGGAAGCGCGTACCATCGCGCGCCGCCTCGTCGACTCCAATCTGGTCGGCCACGATTCGCACGGCGTGCTGCGCGTCGGCAAGTATCTCGAGTGGGTCCGTGAAGGCTGGTTGAAGCCGAATACGCCACCAACAATCGTCTTCGACAGCGACACCATCGCCATCATCGACGGCAATCGCGGATTCGGACAGGTGACCGGCGAGTTCGCCACCAGGCTCGGCATCGAGAAGGCCGCGCGCAAAGGGATCGCGATGATCGGCCTGCGCAACTGCGGGCATCTCGGGCGACTGGGCGATTGGGCCGAGATGGCGGCGGCTGCGGGTCAGGTCTCGCTGCACTTTCTGAATACGTCGGGGGCGCAGCGCGTCGCGCCGTTCGGCGGCGGCGATCGGCGATTGTCGACCAACCCGATGGCGATCGGCGTGCCGGTCGCGGGCGGCGATCCGGCGATTCTCGACATCACCACGTCGACCGTGGCCGAAGGCAAGCTGATGGTCGCGCTGAACAAGGGCGAGCAGGTGCCGGAGGGCTGGATCGTCGACAAGCACGGCAAGCCAACCACCGACCCGAAGGCGTTCTACGACGGCGGCGCGCTGCTGACCATCGGTGCGCACAAGGGCTCGGGCCTCTCGATCCTCACCGACTTGCTGGCCGGTGCGATTTCCACCGGTCGCAGCTCGGATCCCGACGACACCGTGCTGCGCAACAACATGCTGTCGATCTACATCGCGCCCGCCGTGTACGATGGCGCGGGCACGGTGCTCGCCGAGGCCAGGCGCTTCGTCGATTACGTGAAGGCGTCGCCGCCGACGACGCCGGGCCAGCCGGTGCTGGGTCCGGGCGACATCGAGCGGCGCACGCGCGCCGCGCGGCTCGCCAACGGCGTGCCGCTCGACGACAAGACGCGCGGCGACCTCATCGAAGCCGCGCAGTCGGTGGGGATCGATGCGGCGGCCGCGGAGTCGATGTTGACAAAATGAGGCCGTGCGGCTGAACAATAACGAAGATCGAGGAGGAACGCTTGATGAATCGAATCATCGCAGGTTGCGCGGGCGTCGCGTTCGCCATGCTTTCATCGCTGGCCGCCGCGCAATCGTGGCCGAACAAGCCGATTCGCTACATCGTGCCGTTCGCCGCCGGCGGGACCACCGACATTCTCGCGCGAACGATCAGCGAAAAGCTGACCGTGGCATTGGGCCAACCGGTGATCGTCGAGAACAAGCCCGGCGCCGGCGGTGGCGTCGGTGCGGCGGAGGTTGCGAAAGCGCCGCCGGATGGCTACACGATCATGGGCGGCACGATCAGCACGCATGCGATCAACGCGACGCTCTATTCGAGCCTTCCATACGACCCCGTGAAGGACTTCGTCGCGATCACGCTGATCGCCCGCGTGCCGAACATGCTCGTCGTCAACAACGATATACCCGCCAAGAACGTCGCCGAGCTCATCGCGTTGATGAAGGCCAATCCGGGCAAATGGAACTTCGCTTCGAGCGGCAACGGCACGTCGCAGCATTTGTCGGGCGAGCTTTTCAAGGGAATGGCGAACGTGCAGATGCAGCACATTCCGTACAAGGGCAGCCCGCCGGCGCTGACCGACGTCATGGGCGGGCAGGTCAGCATGACGTTCGACAACATCACGACAGCGTGGACGCTCGCGAAGGCCGGCAAGTTGAAGGCGCTGGCGGTCACCACGGCCAAGCGTTCGCCGATCGCGCCGGACGTTCCCACGCTCGCGGAATCCGGACTGCCCGGCTATGAAATCGGGTCATGGCAGGGCGTCTTCGGGCCCGCCGGCATCCCGCCGGAGATCGTCAAGCGGCTCAACACGGAGATCGTGAAGATCATCAACGCCCCCGACGTGCAGAAGAAGCTCGTGGAGCTTGGCGCCGAGCCGGTCGCCAACTCACCGGAAGAGTTCGCCGCGTTCGTCAAGACGGAAGTCGTCAAGTGGGGCGACGTCGTGAAAAAATCCGGCGCCAAGGTCGACTGAGAGCGCCACACACCATGCCCCTGTCGCTGCTTGCTCGTTGCATCATCGCCATAATGATGGCGGCGGTTACCACCGCGGCAGTCGCGCAAGCGTATCCGACCAAACCCATCAAGCTCGTCGCGCCGAGCTCGCCCGGCGATGCGCCCGACGTGATCGCCCGGCTCGTCGCCGACAAGTTGTCGGTCGTGCTGGGGCAGCAGGTCGTCGTGGAAAACAAGCCCGGTGCGGGCGGTGTCGTGGGTTCGGATGCAGTCGCCAAGGCCGCTCCGGATGGTTACACGCTGATCATGGGCAACGCCGGCTCGCACGGGATCAATGCCGCTGTGTATGCAACGTTGCCTTACGACATCCAGCGCGATTTCGCACCGGTGAGCCAGGTCGCCGTGGCACCGAACGTCATGGTCATCAATCCGTCGATCCCCGCGAAAACCCTCGCGGAGTTCATCGCCTACGCGAAGAGCCAGCCCGGCAAGCTGTCGTACGCGTCGGGCGGCAACGGCAGCAGCGCGCACATGTCGATGGAGCTGTTCAAGTCGATGGCGGGAGTCGACATCCAGCACATCCCGTACAAGGGATCGTCGCCGGCGCTGACCGACCTGGTGGCCGGGCAGGTCGCGGTTTTCATCGGCAACATGCCGCCGACGGTGCCGCTGGTGAAGGCGGGAAAGTTGCGCGCGCTGGCCGTCACCACGACGGCGCACTCGGCGCTGATGCCCGAGCTTCCGACGATCGCCGAGTCCGGGTTGCCCGGATATGAAACCGTCGCATGGTTCGGCGTGCTGGCGCCGGCCGGTACGCCGCCCGAAATCGTCAAACGGCTTTCGCTGGAGATCGGCAAGATCGCCCGTTCGCCGGAAATGCGCGACAAGCTGCTGGCCATGGGCGCCGAGCCCGTTGGCGGCACGCCGGAAGAGTTCCGCGCAGTGATCGATCGCGACATTGCGAAGTGGAAGCCGCTGGCGCAGAAAGTCGGCATCAAGGTCGATTGAGCTCTTGCCATGACTGCGATCGCTGCGCTGCAACCGGTCGTGGTCAACGTCTCGCCGAAAACGAACTGGTCGTTCATTGCCGTCACGGCCAGCGACGGCGCCATCGGCTGGGGCGAATGCTCGCTCAATGGCTGGGAGCCGCTGGTGGTCGCGCAAGCGCAGATGCTCGCGCGCGACGCGGCGGGGCGCGATCTGGACGCCGCGGACCAGCTGGTCCGCTATCTTCCGCATTCTCCGGGCGGGCTCGTTGCGCATGCCGTGAAGAGTGCGACGGAGCAGGCGCTGGTCGATGTGCGCGCACAGGCCGCGGGAAAATCGATTGCGCATTTGCTGAGTCCCGCACCACGTACTTCGGTGCCAGGCTACGCGAACATCAACCGCAGCGTCACCGATCGCACGCCGGCGGGATTTGCCGCGGCGGCCGCGCGCGCCGTCGCGGCCGGTTACACCGCGCTCAAGCTTGCGCCGTTCGACGGGGTCATTGCCGCCGACGCCGCGCAGACGCCCATCGATGCCCGCACGCGCGACGGGGTCGATCGCGTGTTCGCCGTCCGGGATGCGGTAGGCACCGATATCGCCGTCATGGTCGACTGTCACTGGCGGTTCGACGTCGACCGCGCCGAGGCGCTGTTGCGGGACATCGCGCCGGCAAAACCGTATTGGGTCGAGTGCATGATCTCCGAGCATCCGCTGGGCTTCTCATCGATTGCGCGGCTGACCGCGCTTGCGCACGAGAGCGGCATCCGCACGGCGGGCGGCGAGACCATCGCCGGGATCGATCAGGCGCAGGCGATGTGCGCCGGCAAGCTCTACGATGTGCTCATGCCCGACATCAAATACGCGGGCGGGTTCGCCGGCATGCTGGCGATCGCGGGCGTCTGCGCCGATCACGACGTCGCTTTTGCGCCGCATAATCCGACCGGGCCGATCGCGCATCTGGCGAGTATTCATGTATGCGCGGCCGCCCCAACGCTGTTGTGGCTCGAGCACCAGTGGAACGAGTCGCCGCTCTTCGATGCGCTGGTGGGCGGGCCGGTGGCGCCTCTCGCGCACGGCGGGTTCGCGGTGCCCGTCGCCGCAGGCCTGGGCGCGGCACTGGATCGCGGCGTGGCGGCGGTGCATCCTTATCAACCTTTGGCGCCAGGCGCTAATCTCGACGAGAGGCTAGGCTAGCAATGCGCGAGCTTTTTCCTGGATTCACCAAGCGCCGAATCCGGACCTCGGGGGCGGAGATCCATTGTGAAATCGGCGGCAGCGGTCCAGCGCTGCTGCTGTTGCACGGGTATCCGCAGACGCATGCGATGTGGCACCGCATCGCTCCAGCGCTTGCGCAGACGTTCACCGTCGTGTGTCCCGACTTGCGGGGGTATGGCGATTCGTCCAAGCCCGAGAGCGACGCCGCGCATGCCCCGTACTCGAAGCGGGCGATGGCCGCGGACATGGTGGAAGTCATGCGCGAGCTGGGCTTCCCGCGCTTCCGTCTCGCGGGACACGATCGCGGCGGGCGCGTCGCGCACCGCCTGGCCATCGATCATCGCGATGCGGTCGAGCGGGTAGCGGTGCTCGACATCTCGCCGACGCGCATCATGTACCGCAAGACCGACCAGGCGTTCGCCACCGCGTACTACCACTGGTTCTTCCTGATCCAGCCGTTTGATTTCCCGGAGAAGCTGATCGGCGCCGACCCGTCGTACTACCTGCGCAGGAAGACCGGGAGCTTCGGGTCGGCGGCGAATATCTTCGATCCCCGCGCGTACGCCGAATACGAGCGTTGCTTCAACGATCCCGCCACGATTCACGCGACCTGCGAGGATTACCGCGCCGCGGCGTCGATCGATCTCGAGCACGACGACGCCGATGTGGCGGCACGCCTCAAGGTCGAATGTCCGTTGCTCGTGCTATGGGGCGACAAGGGCGTCGTCGATCGCTGTTTCAAGCCGGTCAAGGATTGGCGAACGGTCGCCGTCGATGTTCGGGGGCGGTCGCTGCCATCCGGTCATTACCTCGCTGAGGAGGCGCCGGAGCAAACGCTGAACGAGCTCGCGAGCTTTTTTTCAGAATCCTTGCCTGCACGCTGATCAGAGGGCCGATGAACGTGCGAAGGCCGACTGAAGCGAGTTACTTCGGCGGTATGTACGTGCCCAGCAATCCGTTGGATTGCAGCAGCCCAACCACCGTACTCGCGTAAGGTGCCGCCTGCTGCTGCAGCGTGGCCGGGTCCATCGTCTTCGGCGAATACGTCCAGACCGGGTTCATCGTCTTGGCGTCGTACATCGTCGTGTAGACCGTTGCGATCTGGTATTGGACGACCAGAGGATTCACGAACACGTCATCGTACGTGTCGAAGCCGAACCCGAATCCGAGACCAGGGTCCATCACCACGTCATCGCGATATTTGTAACCGGTAATGTGTGCGATCAACATGGCATCCGCCCCCGAGCGGGCCATTGCCGCTGTCACCGTCGCCCGATCGAGCTGGGCTCCAGCGGGGATGTATTGATAGCCCGGGGCCGCCAGCGCGCCGACCGCTTTGATCTGCGCCACCAACAGGTCCTCGAATCCCTTCCGATCGGCCAGACCCTTCGAGCTCAAGCCGATGACGAATATTCTGGAGAAAGGAGGACCGCTATAGTTCGGGTCGCGCCATACCTTCGACTCCGGCGTCGTCGCGCATCCCGTGGCGAGCGTGACGGCGATGATCGCCAACCAGGCGAGTTTCAAGCGGGTTTGCATCCGGTTCTCCGTGAAAATGCCAATCCGCGCGCAGCCGACTGGTCGAACTTGAATGCCGCACTATACAAGCACGGCGGATGTGCATGCAGGTGTGCGGCAGCACAACGCGACGGCAAACGTCTCGCGCCGTCATCAGGCGGAGGACGAGCGGTGCGGATTTGTTATAATTACCCTCTTGGCCAAGTAGCTCAGTTGGTAGAGCAGCGGACTGAAAATCCGTGTGTCGGTGGTTCAATTCCGCCCTTGGCCACCAGACTCCGAAACGCTAGCTGCCTACCAGCTGACGCACACGCCAAGCAGACACTTGGCAACGGCCCGGCGGCCCTTGTCGCCGAATTCCGGTGGAGGCACGCTCAATGTCACGCATCGTTACCGTGGGCGCCGCGCAGCTCGGCCCCATCGCGCGCACCGATACCCGCGGCCAGGCGGTCGCGCGCCTGATCGCGCTGATGCGACAGGCCGCGTCGCACCGCTGCGACCTCGTGGTTTTTCCGGAATGCGCGCTTACCGCGTTTTTCCCGCACTGGTACTACGACCGGCAGGACGATATCGATGCCTATTTCGAGCGCGAGATGCCCAACGCCGCGACGCAACCGTTGTTCGATTGCGCACGCGAGTTGGGAATTGGCTTCTACCTCGGGTTTGCGGAGCTCACGATCGAAGGCGGCGTCACGCACCGCTTCAACAGTTCGATCCTCGTCGACAAGGCCGGCCGGATCGTCGGCAAGTACCGGAAGGTTCATCTGCCCGGCCACGCCGAGCATGAACCGTCGCGCCCGTTCCAGAATCTGGAGAAGCGCTATTTCGAGGTGGGCAACCTGGGCTTCCCCGTGTTCCGCGCATTCGGCGGCATCGTCGGCATGGCGATCTGCAACGATCGCCGCTGGCCGGAGACGTATCGCGTGATGGGACTGCAGGGCGTCGAGATGGTGCTGCTCGGCTACAACACGCCGGTCCACAATCCGCCGTCGCCCGAGCATGACAATCTCGCGCATTTTCACAACGCGCTCGTGATGCAGGCGGGCGCCTATCAGAACGGGTGCTGGGTGGTGGGTGTCGCCAAAGCGGGGAATGAAGATGGCGTGCGGCAGATCGGCAACTCGATCATCGTCGCGCCTTCGGGTGAAATCGTGGCCGCGTGCTCGACGGAAGGCGACGAGCTCGCGATCGCGCGTTGCGATCTCGACCTCACGTTGTCGTACAAGAACACGACCTTCAATTTCGCGAGGCATCGCCAGCCGCAGGCGTACGGGCTGATCGTCGAGCGTACGGGAGCGATACCGCCGCCGCTGGAATGAGGAATCGGGTTTCCCGACCGGTATCCCGCTGACAAGTCCGGGCGAATTGAATCGCGTTTCGCCCCACGGCATACGTGGTCAATGCCAGGGATTGGCGCGTATCCACTGTTCTACGTTGTTGCTCGCCGTCTCCCGGATCGCCACGGGCAGGATTGCGGCAAGCGCACGTGCATCGACGGTCAGATCGGAAGACGAGGACGCTGCCCGCACGCCCTCGGAATCGACGTCCAGCACGAATGCCAAGGGGGCGACATCACGCGGATACGGAACGTACACAGGTCCGGAAAGCGTCTCCAGCCGCACCATGGCACCGCTCCCCGGGGAGACCACGCGAGTGATGCCCACTGCCCGCAGGCGATCGGCATACGGGATCACCAGCCGGGCGAGCTCCGGCCGGTCCGCCGTTGGCAGCGGCGCGGTGGAAGCGCAAGCGCATAGCGCGAGTAGCGGCAGCAGTCTGGCGAGCATCATCTGACTTTTAGGCCGGCAAGCTTAGAGTTAGTTTCGCTGCAGATATTCGAGGCACGGGACATTGGGTCCAACGGTGGATTTGGCGCCATAAACCGGTCGCCGATCGCTCGTGTCCATGAAGCCGTAGTAGCTCAGCCCTGCGATCGGATGAAAGCTGGTCAGCCTTTGCGAACGCGGGTCCCGGTGTGACCCTCGATGGCCCGTCCGATGTTGCTGGGATCGGTAATCAGCCCTTCGCCGCCTCCGCCTTCGACGAACTCGATCACCGCCTTGATCTTGGGCCCCATGCTGCCTTTGTCGAACTGGTCGTCGGCATACAGGCGCTTCGCTTCGTCGAGGGTCAGATGGTCGAGCCAGCGCTGCTGCGGCGTGTTGAAATGAATGGCGACTTTTTCCACGCCGGTCGAGATCAGGAGCAGGTCGGCGCCCAAGTCGCGTGCGAGCAGGCTCGACGCGAAGTCTTTGTCGATCACCGCTTCGACACCGACCAGATCGCCCTGCGCGTCCTGCACGACTGGAATTCCGCCGCCACCGCAGGCTATGACGAGATAACCCGCGCGCACGAGAAAGCGGATCTCGTCGAGCTCGACGATCGCCTTGGGCTGCGGCGAAGGCACGACGCGCCGCCAGCCGCGTCCGGCGTCCTCGCGCACCGTCCAGCCCTGCTCACCGGCGATACGCTTTGCCGTGGTCTCGTCCATATACGACCCGATCGGCTTGGTGGGATTCGCGAACGCCGGATCGGCGCTGTCGACGATGGTCTGCGTCACGACGGCGATCGGCTTGCGGTCGATGCCCCGTCTGCGAAATTCGTTGCGAAAGGCGCGATCGAACATATAGCCGAGCGCGCCCTGGATGTCGGCACCGGCATAATCCATCGGCACCGGCGGCACCTCGTGGATCGACAGCTCCGAGCGGCGCAGGATGAAGCCCACCTGCGGCCCGTTTCCGTGCGTGAGGACCACATTCCACCCCGCGGCCACCATATCGGCGACGTAGCCCGCCGTCAGGGCCGCGGCGCGATACTGGTCGGGGATGAGCTTATGCTGGTTGTCGATGATGAGCGAGTTGCCGCCCACGGCCACGACCGCCATCTTGTTGTTGGATGTCATCGCTCCTCCCTGTCAGCGTGTCTCGGGCGCGAGCTGCCGCGCCAGCCGCGATACCGCCTGGGTGAAACACGCGAGCGGCGCGCGGGTGACTCCCGCGCCGATCTGCCCGATGCCCGCCTCGCGGTGTGCGATGCCGGTATTGATGACCGGCAGAATTCCGGTGTCGACCACTTTCCGCGTGTCGATGCCGGCGGGCGTGCCGCCGAAGTTGAGCGCCGGCAGCGTGAACGCGTTGTTGCGCCCGAGCGTGATATGCGTCATTGCCAGCGTGTTGGCGATCGCGTCCTGCGGCGTGCCGCCGACGAACTTCACGATCGCCGGCGCCGCCGCCATCGCGAACCCGCCGACGCCGGCCGTTTCCGTGATCGCGCTGTCGCCAAGATCGGGCGCGGCATCGGCGATGCTGTAACCGGGGAAATAGAGGCCGTTCACGACCGGCGCTGGCGCCGTGAACCACTCGTCGCCGGTGCCGCTCGTCCGGATGCCGAAATCGACCCCGTTGCGGCACATCGCGGTGACCAGGCTGCTGCCCGCGACGCCGGAAGCGGCATCGAGCATCGCCTTGCACGCCGCCATCGACAGGTTGAGGAAAAAATGATCGTTGCCGGCGATGAAGCCGGCGACCGCGGCGATGTCCGCGGTCGGGGCACCTGAGGCGAGCAGCGCGGGCACCAGTTTCTTCAGCAGGAGGCCCGAGGCGGCGGCGTTGCGATTGTGCACCTCGTCGCCCATGTGCAGTGCCTGTGCCATCAGCGGCTTCAATTCGAGCGGCCCGAGCACTTTCAATCCAGCCTTCAGCACCGGCGCCATCACGGCGCCCATCCATTTGAGCCGATCGATCACCTCGGGGCCGTTGGCGCCGAAGCGCAGCACTTTGCCCAGCCCTTCGTTCATGTTGGAGAACGCAATATTGGCGCCGCCCGCATTGCGCACGATCCATACCGGCATCGATGGGCTGATGATGCCGGACATCGGACCCACGGCACTGTGGTGGTGACAGGGTGCGTAATCGATTTCGCCACTCGCCGCCATCGCCCGCGCACGCGGCGCGCCCGTCGCCCAGCCTTCGTAGAGCAACGCGCCGATGATGGCCCCCTGCATCGGGCCGCACATGCGCTCCCAGCTGATCGGCGGCCCGGCGTGCAGGATGAGCTTTCCCTTCATGCCGGGAATGCATTCGCGGGCGAGCCCGATGCCTTCGACGACCGGCGACGCTGCGCCATACGCTTCGAATGCTTGTTTGTTGGCCGCCTCCACTGTCGGATGACGGGTGAGGCGTCCAAGGCTATCGGCAACGGCACGGTCGCCTTGGGCGGGGGGCGCCCATTCGAGCTGGGTCGCGCCCGCGCCTGCGCTGCGCACTGGCTCCGCGAACGACGCAATGCCGATGTTGACCACGTGCAGCGGCGCTCCGAGGAGCTTCTTCATCGCCTGGCTCCTTGTTTCCTGGTGGGACGTGCGGCAGTGGTGTGCGCGACAATGGCCGCAGCCGCACGCACCGCGGCGGCGTTGCTCGCCGCCAGCTCCACACCCGCTGCACGCAGCGTGGCTTCCTGCTTCGTGAGGTCCTGCGGATCGCCGGGCGTGCCGCAGACAAACCCGACGAACGCGACTTGACGCTTGTTCTTCGCGGCGCGGGCTCTCGCCGCGCGGATGGCGGTGACTACCTCGCCCGCCGGGTCGGGATGCGAGCCATAGCCGAGCACCACGTCGAAGAGAATCACCGCCACCTCGGCGTCGTTCGCTTCGACGAGCAACCGTTCGTTGCGCAGCCGATGGTCGATCATTGGATGGGGCCGCCCGCGAGTGAAGATGTCGTCACCGAGGTCGATGATCGTGTGCTCCCGGCTGTGCCAGACATCGGTCAGCGCATCGTCTTTGTTGACGGGCGCATTCGACCACACGCGCGCTCCGGTCTTCCCGAGCATTCGGCCGAGCAGCAGCGTCGCCTCGTAGCAGAACGTTCCGCCGCTGTAGAGCCCGCGGATATAGCGTTGTCCGGCCGTCAACCGCACGGGCGCGGCGCGGGTCGGAGCCGAACGCCGCCGCCCCGGCTTGCGCCCGCGGGAGAGCGCGACCGCGGCCGCGGCGGCTTCCTCCAGCGTGGTCACCGGATACAGGTTCTTCCCCTTGATGCTGGCCGGGTCGGCGCCGATGAAGTTCACGACCACCGGCTTGCCGATCTTGTTCGCCGCGGCCAGCACCTTCTGCGCGACTTCAAGAGCGGGCGGTTTCGAGATCAGCACGAGCACCGTGGTGTCCGGATCGCCGCCGAGTGCAGAAATCCCCTGAAGCGTCGTAATGCCGCCCACCGACTTCTGCAGATCATGGCTGCCAGTTCCGATGGCCTGCGAGACGCCCGCGCCCTGCCGGTCGATGAGGCAGGTGACTTGCTGCAACCCCGTGCCGGACGCGCCGATGCAGCCGATCGTGCCGCGCCGCACGACGTTGGCAAAGGCGAGCGGCACGCCGTTGATGATCGCCGTGCCGCAGTCTGGACCCATGACCAGGAGATCGCGGTCGCGGCCGAGCTGCTTCAACGCGACTTCGTCTTCGAGCGTGACATTGTCGCTGAACAGCATCACGTGAAGGCCAAGCCGCAGCGCCTTCATCGCTTCGGCGGCCGCATATTCGCCCGGGGTCGAGATCAGCGCGAAATTGATGTCCGGCGCGGCGGCGAGCGCCATTTCCGTGCTCTTCGGTGGAACTGCGCCCGGCACGCCAGCACCACCGTCGGAAGCCGGCACGTCGTGCAACGCTTTGTCCGCATGATCCATCGCCGCAGCAAGCGTCGCATCGTTGCGACCGGACACGACGATCAGCACATCGTTGGGACTCGCCTCGACGGTGCCCTCGATGAAGCCGGCCTCGCGCAGCAGGCTGATGTTGGCCGGCGTTGCCATCACCACCGAGGCCTGCTCGACACCCGGCACCTTGCCCAGGCTGTCGGACAGCTGCATCAACGACACCGAGTCGCGATAGAGATTGCGGACGATCTTGGTTCCCCGCCTCATGTGAGCCTTTCCGGTGAGACCTTTCCGTTTGCGTTCGGCCTGCCCAGGCTCGGCGGCAATGCTGTCCCTGGCGTACGCAATATTGTAAGCTCTACAAACCGAAGAGATTCACCGCGCCCCCGCGGCGTAGTCCCGGTCGCCATCCCGGTCATGATCAATCTCGATCTGCAGACTCTTGCCAGCCGATATCGCGCCGGCACGCTGGGCACGATACGGCCGGATCGGGGCGCGTGCCCGCCGCGTTCAACAATATCGTCGGCCTCAAGCCCACGCGCGGCCTCGTCAGCGCGCGCGGCGTCGTGCCGGCCTGCCGCTCGCTCGACTGTGGAGCTGCGCGGCTTCCTTTGCGAGGGTTACGCCGCCCGCGGGGCCGAGGACATCTCGGAGCCTGGAGGCTGGCGGGCCTACGTCGCGCGAGCCGCGAGGCCGACTGCGTAAACAAACAAGAGATTCACCGGCAAAGCACCGGACAAAGGGGGGAATCGAAATGAGCGATGTCGCAGCACGACCCGCAACACCCGCCGCCGCCGAACGCGGGTTCACGCAGCTCGTATACCAGCTCGATGACTATCCGGGCCCGACCAAAACCGCATTGTTCGGGATCCAGCATGTGCTCGTGATGTTCACCGCGATGGTCGGCGGTCCGTTGATCGTCGCGCGGTTGCTCAATCTCTCGCCCGCCGTCCGCATCGAGATGGTGACGGGGACGATGATCGGTTGTGGCATTGCGACGATGATCTCCGCGCTGGGGCTCGGCTTCATCGGTCCGCGGCTGCCGATCGTGATGGGCGTGTTCTATATCTTCATCGGCCCGATCGTGGCCATCAGCAAGGACGTGAGCCTTGCCGCGGCGATGACGGCGCTGATGATCGGCGGTCTCGTGCAATTTGCGTGGAGCCCGCTCATCGGCAAGATGCAGCGCTTTTTCCCCGCCATCGTCACCGGCACCACCATCCTGCTGATCGGCACCGGCCTCATGAAGATCGGCATCAATGTTGCCACCGGCCTCAACACGCCGAGCTTCGGCACGCCGCTCACGCTCGGCCTGGCGGTGCTGATGATCGTGCTCATCATCGTCATCAGCGTCTATGCGCGGGGCTTCATCCGGACGCTGTCGCTGTTCGTCACCATGGTCATCGGTTATGTCGTCTCCGCTGCGCTCGGCCTGCTCAACTTTCAAAGCGTGACCGATGCGAGCTGGGTCTCGGTACCCATGCCGCTCCCCTTCGGCGGGCTCGAATGGCCGGGCCTCATCGGCATTGTCACGGTGATCGTGTGCTTCTTCGCCACCGCCGTCGAGACGACCGGACACACATTGGCGGTGTGCCGCATCACGGGCGTTCCGGGAGAGGATTGGCGCATTCGCGGCGCGGTATCCAACGATGGACTCGGTTCCATCATCTCGGCCTTGTTCGGCGGCATGGCGCTCACGTCCTACTCGCAGAACATCGGTGTGATCTCGCTCACCGGCGTCGGCAGCCGCTTCGTCGTTGCCGCGGGCGGCGCCTTCCTCATCGTGATGGCGATGATCCCCAAGGTCGGCGCGATCATCGCGCTGATGCCTAACGCGGTGCTCGGCGGCGTTCTGCTGTTCATGTTCGGCATGGTGGCCTCGGTCGGCCTCGACATCATCGGCAAGAACATGGCGTCGCGCCGCGACGCGCTCATCGTCGCGAGCTCGCTCGCGCTCGGGCTGGGAATCCAGGCCGCGCCGCCGGGTGCGTTCGACGCGATTGCGCCGGCGATCAGGGTGCTGGTCACCGACGGCATCGTGATGGGAATCCTGCTCGCGATGGTCCTCAACATCGTGCTGCCGCGGGACACGGGCCCGAAGCCCGCAGCGGCGCACTAGTGGTTGTCGCGCATTCCGCCGGTTGCGGGTGAGGCGGGCGCGAGGCGCGTGCCGTGATGCGGCCGCCGTCGGCGATACGCGCCATCGGCTGCATCGCGCATGCCGCGCTCGAGCGAAGCGACGGTGCCTGGCAGCCGCTGCCGGGATTCGGTGATTCGCCTTATGTGCAGGCGGGCGGCGACATCATCTGGATCGGCACCAGCGACGCCTTGATGCATCCGCGCTCGGTCGTGCTGGATGGCGCGGCGCGAGCGGTGGCAGGCGAGCGTTTGCGGGCGGGCGCGCTGGTTCCGTGGCGCCCGCCGATCTTGTCGTTCGACGCTCGCGCGGTGGCAGCACTCCGCGCGGGATGCGCGGCGCTTCACCGTGACCTGATGCGCATCGGCGCGCCGCAAGGTTTCGCCGCGATGCTTGCCGGCCGTCCACCCGGCTTTCCGCTCGATCGCGCGGCATTCCGGGTTCGCGAGCTTGCGCAATCCTTCGATGACAATGACGTCGAAGCCGTCTATGACGCTGGGCTGCCGCTGCTCGGACTTGGTCCCGGCCTCACGCCATCGGGTGACGATCTAGTCGGTGCCGCGCTATTCGTCCGCCGTTCGATCGCCGGTTCGCCTGCCGATGCAAAGAGATGGAGCGATGTTGCCGGGCGACTGATCGACGCCGCGCAGCTGCGCAGCCACGCGATTGGCGCGGCGTTGTTTCGCGATCTTGCCGTGGGCCAGAGCTTCGCACCGCTGCATCGGCTCGCCGTGATCCTCGCCGCCGCCGCGGGTCAGGCACAAGCGATTGACGGGGCGCGCGCGCTCGCCGCGATCGGCCATTCGTCCGGCTGGGACATGCTGGCGGGTTTCATCATCGGTGTCACCGGCGCAATGACCTCTGCCGCTGAGAGGCGCATCCGCTGACCGTCGCGACACGCATCCGATCACGCAGTTGGCGCGCGTGAGCACCGAGGCCGGGATCGCGATGCCGAGCGTCGCTGCCGCATTCTTGCTCACGGCCAATTGCGCGACATCCTCCGAGCGCTCGAACAACATCGACGCCGACCGCTCCATCCCATCCGCTAGCGGCTACCTTTTACCGTCCGCCGGCGGCCACCATTGTCCGCCCACCACCATGCCCTTGAGCCGGAAACGCCGATCGGCCGCAAGGCGCTCCCCTTGCGTGTCGTGAAATTCGAACGCGCCTTCCTCGATATCGACGATCGTCGCATCGCCTTCGGCGCCGACCGCCAGCGTGCCGAGCGACGGACGCCGGATCGCTCGCGCCGGCGCGGCAGTGACGGCCGCGACCAGCGCGTTCAAGTCGACACCCAGCACCAGGAATTTGGATAGCGTGGTGAGCAGGTCGAAGGCGGGACCATCGATGTTGAGCACGTGCACGTCGCTCGAGATGACGTCGGGGCGAAACCCGGCCGCGAGCAGGCCGCGGCACGCGTGGAACCCGAACGAGCCGGCGCCATGTCCGATGTCGAAGGTCACACCGCGCTCACGCGCGAGCAGCGCTTCCTCGCGCACGCCGCCGTCGGCGCGCAGCAGCGTATTGGGAAACGGCCGGTAGCAGTGCGTCAGCACGTCGCCAGGGCGCAGCCGCTCCAGCACTTCGCGCCGGCTTGGTGGCGGATGGTCGATGTGCGCCATCACCGGCAAATCGAGCTCCTCGGCGACCTCGAGCGCCATGTCGAGCGGCGCCACGCCGCTCGCGCCGCCGGCGCCGCGGCCCACACGCACCTTGATCCCCACGATCAGGTCGCGGTTCTCGCGCGCCACGCGCACGCATTCGTTGAGGTCGAAAAGCCGCAGGTCCGACGATTCGCCGACCATCACCGTGCGGCTGAACGCAAAGATGCCGGCGAACGAGACGTTGAGGTAGGCGAGGATGCGCACCGGCGACGGCTCGATGACATGCCGCCGGAAGCCGGGAAAATTGCCGGGACCCGCCGTGCCGGCATCGACGAACGTCGTGGTGCCGCTGCGCCGCGCGATCGGCTCGGCCTCGACGCCGATCGAGGTGCCGCCCCAATAGACATGCGTGTGCAGGTCGATCATGCCGGGCGTGACGATCGCGCCGGCGACATCGTGTTCATCGTCGGCCTTCTCGG
>Ga0157379_10000169_pt1 | contig 48935 bp, 55 predicted proteins | sample S25metaG_FD_121802 | JGI IMG/M metagenome (GOLD analysis project Ga0157379, IMG submission 121802) | Switchgrass rhizosphere microbial communities from Kellogg Biological Station, Michigan, USA - S2-5 metaG | ecosystem: Host-associated > Plants > Roots > Rhizosphere > Soil | place: USA... | reverse complement strand
CATAAGATCCGAGATCACGAAGCGTTGAAGATCCCTGCGAATGGCGCGACTGGACCGAGTGAATTGGGAGGTGCGACGGTGGAGTTGACGTTGCAACGGTTTATGTTGAAGGCTAGTGGGGAGATGGGTGGGTCGCGCTTTTTTTCCTCTCTCTCTCCCGTTTTGAGTGATGTTTGCTAACGGGTGAATGATAGCGCTGTTATATTTACACCGCCGTTTCTTCGCTCGAGCGCTATCAAACTACCCCTCTGATATAATACACTGTCCATTTGGACCGAGCGTGCTGGCGATTTTTAGGAGTGCGGGGACGTATATTGCTTTGATGAGGGATTTGTGTGCGGTTCAGCCGGAGGTGCCGTTGAGATTTGTGTATGTGGTTATTTATTTTGTTTTATTTTATTTGCTGAATGGTTATGCTTTTCAGAATATTCTGGAATAACTTGTTAGCTTCTGCTGTAAGTTTCCTCCTCCTTCGTTCCACCCAACTAATTCGTATATTTTTCTCACTCACAGTTCATAATGGCCTCCGTAGCAACCCGCTGCCCCACCTCCGCCCTGGCACCCTCCGCCCTCTCCGAACTCGACCTCTGCTACTCCCTCTTCGAATCCTCCGCCAAGATCGGCGGAACAGGATCCAGACCCGCTCGTGCACTCGTAAGCCCTCCTCTTATCCCACACCACACCACTTTTCCCTCACACACATGATCCCTCTAGCAAATAATAACAAAAATCCGTGCCAAGGCGCACAAAATCGCGTCCGACATCGCATCCGGTATCTTGCCAAAGCGAACACGCCGATCCTATAACAGCGACGGCACGGATGATTATGACGAGATCACATTGCTTTCGGGGCGAGCGAGGGTCGTGTCGACGAAAGGGCCGGTGAATACGAGTCCGCAGGCTTGTGTGGATGTTGGCGGACAGAGACAAGGACATCCCCAGATGCAATCACAACAACAACAACAACAACAACAACAACAACAACAACAGCTGAAACCGCCTGCTCCGCAGAGTTATGCAGCATACTCGAGGGCACATCCGGAGATTATTGCGCATTTGAGGGAGGCGACGAAGAGTCCGCAGCTTATTGTTCCTATTGCGTCTATGCCATCCTTTGCGTCTCAGCAACAACAACAGTTCTCACAACAAGAGGAGCAGGTTGATATGATGGAGATGGTAGAAGATGGACCGCTAGGCGGACAAACGATCGATTGGGATGCGATGGAGTTTGGGGATGGTATGGGTCAGGGTGCTTCGTCGACCGCATCTACTTCGGGGACGAAACATACTCCCAATATGACGTATTCGTCACCTTCGGCGGGGACTGGTTTGGCGTCGCTCTCGGAGTCACCGTTTGAGCTGGATTTGGATCCGGATTTGGCTGGTGGGATGGATGGAGGCGTGAAGATGAACTTCTGTTCAAGTAGACCGACTGGAGCGATGACGGTGTCGGGTATTTTGATTCAGCCGCCGCCGCTTGTGCAGATTGCAAATGTGTCGCCGCCCCCTGCATCAAATCAGCGGCAGCCAACACAGTCTCAGTCGATGCAGACGCAAACGCAACCCTTGCGGTCGATCCAGCCTCAACCTCAATCTCAGCCACGTCAACAATCCTCGCATTCGGGCTCGTTATCCTTGTCCAAGCAGCAGCAGCCTCAGCAGCCTCAGCAACTCTCCACCCACACCCAACCTCTCCCACCTCCTATCCCTCAACTCCTTCAACTCCCCCAATCCTATGGCATCCAATCCGACCCGCTCTTCCAAACGCCCCAAGGCTGGGACCTCACATCTCTCTCCAACTCCAACCCTTCCTCAAATATCCCCTCCTCATTCGGCGAGTTCGTCGGCGCCACAGGATCAGGGATGTGTATCAACATGGATAATACGGGGATGGGGACTGCGTGGGCTGGGATAGGAATGGGAATTGGGACCGGGGCGGGGATGATGGTGGGTGGTGCGGATGGTGTGGGTGCGGGGGTGACGAGTGAGATTGATTGGAGGACGTATATGGGGTTGGGGATGCATGATGGGGAGTATTTGGGGTGAGGGTGCTGAGAGTGCTTTTTCTGGCCTTGGCTTCGATCTATATTGCATTCGGCCCTTTTTCTTTTCTTTTCGTTCACGCACATACGTACGATTTTTTCCATACTTTGGCTTGCAGACCCGAATGATCTTACCTATTATACTAGACCTAGTGCTAGTTCCTTCCCTTCTGTGCTCCTTTACTTTTTTCTTTCTTTCCCTTCCCGTTGTCTCCGTCCTGAAATGTATACCTATTCTGTCTGGCATCTGCATTGCATTCGATTTCCGCCCCCCCTTCTCATTGACATGTTATTTGTATGTATGGCATTCAGGTTTAACTTTAGATGTAGACTTGGTTGGCATAATTGGTATACTTAGCATTTAGCATTGTGTATTTGGCATGTATTTTTGTGGGATTTGATCGACCCAAGATAGGCCGCGAGAAACTCAAACATTTCCACTCCTACCCAACTCCTACCAATATTTTAGCATCATGGACAGTACGTGTCCACTGCCAGTCTCCAGGACCGCCGCATTTATGGTAGTAAAATTAACGAGAGGCCCTCTATCTATACGTTGGCCCACCCTTCGTTGCATGAGCTCATAGTTGGCCTTCCAAGGTACATTTCTTTCTCGGAGATTTTTCTCTGTTGATGTAGACGATTTAATCAGGGATCTTGCTTCCAATCCGACGCGAAAGGTCTTGGATATATCGCTAGGCAGGTGTACGAACGATATGACGGCAATTGTGTATCGTTTAGGTTGACCATGAACAACGAATATGAGATTTACGAGAGTTACTTCAGGGATTACACTTAGAAATGTTATCGTTACCATCCCTCTATCTGGACAGACGTTCACGGTCAGCAGAAATTACTATGGGCTGCCACTCAGTGTCATGTTGATACGGTATAAAGACAGAGACCATTACACCAGCATTGCGTTTTAATTTCCCTCTCATACTAGGGACGTTAGTTGAGCGACCAAAATCATTGTCTGCCGTGCAAAGTGTGCAACCTGAGTCAAAAACCAGTGGAACTGGTCCCAAAGAAGAGGAGAACGCGTTCACCTGCCCCTTGTCATGTATAAAGTCGCAGAACCCCAGTCTTCTCCTTGTTTGGTTTTGATTAGTATGTAAGTACTACTAGAGAGTAATTATGTGCATTGAATTTTCTTGGGAAAACTATTACAGTCTGTTATTATTCTCAGAACGTTCCCTCAGGCTTCCCCTCTTGTTCTGGTATTTCCTAAGCGCGGGCCGGGTAAAGTTTATCTATATGGGAATTCTCCTTTAGCCACACCATTTGCCTATTTAGGTCACTGTGCATCAGTAAGTTTGCCTCGTTCCGTCTCTAACAACAAAATACTGTATAGATGAGCACTATCAGCACAACTCAAACGCGAGTCGGCAACGTCGAGCCCACAAACACTGGTCCCTTGCTGTTGCAAAGGAGAGTCCGGACAAGTCTATCAAGTGACGGGCGACGTTCATTGCATGAGCTAGCCGCAAACGAACTGTCTACTCTCTCCGACCTGCTCACTAATATTGCTTGGACTCCCAGACTTTCCTCCTCATCCAATCATTTCTTCTCCTTTCAAACCCTGGTTCATCCCCAGCTTCTTTCCCCCCGGCAGCCGAAACTCTTTCATATAATTACTTAACCAGTGGGCTGCTAGTGATAATTACTCAATATCACTGTTCAAGTATTCGAGCAACTTGAAGAACCGTCTGTTGCTGAGAGTTAAACTTATATAAATGTTCCAATCTTAACAAACAATCGATTCGTTAATTCACTCTGATACTTGTATGCTCATCACCTTCTGGACTGCCAAACATTCACGGCTATGTCCTCAGCGTATAGACAAGCCGTTCATTTATGGTTTCATGGACTGATAATACTTGATCAACGGATGTTTGGTTTCAACATGTAGATCCATTGTAGAATGGCAGACGGAGATGACTGGTTAACTTACAATTATATTTGAGGAATTCGTAATAATTATAATAAAAATATACACTTTATTTCTTATTGTAATTCATCATCACCCTTCCACGTTTTCGATCGTTTCTGGCGTTCTCCATACTTTAACAGTTCCATCGCTGCTGGATGTTACCATCTCTGTCGCTTCCACTGGATGGTGTTCAACCCAGGTTACCAATTTTTCGTGAATCTTTGGAGGAGGATTTGGAGGGAGAGGTGTTGCCTTCATTAATCGTCAGCCAAATGATATTCCGATCGAATTGCGTAACTTCGAGAATAAACCCACATCGACTAAATCCCAGGCCCAAACTCGCCCATCCTCATCACCAGATATAACGCTAGCTTCAGTGTGACCGAAGCATGCACGAGAACGATATGAGTCATTTTTATGTCCCTTGAATGTATTGAGGAGCTTGCCGTTAGAGGCATCAAGGAGGCGGACTGTGGAATCGAGGGATTGGATGAGGATTGTTTGGGCGTCGGCGGTGGGTATAACCGACGTTATTGGACCTATAACAAAGGTTAATCATCTTTATCTGAATAGAAAAATTTAAGACTCACTTCCAATATAATCACTGCGTAATTCGCCTTTACGGAGGTCGTATGTGCGAAGATGACCATCCACTGAACCAGTGAGGATGTATGTTGGTCCGACGGAGAGCGTTTGGATAGCGTCGCGAGATTCATCAAGCGTTTGAATAGGAAGTCGGTTTTGGGCTCTGAGGAAGAATGAATAACCAATGCAATATGTTTGCGACAAGCGTACCTTAGGTCCCAGAGTTTTACGGTTGCGTCGTAGCTGCCTGTACAATAAGTAGGGACCTTAATCATGAGAAGAAGAGACCTACCACTTGCTACCACTGAACCATCCTCATTAAATTCCACGACGTTGATTTTCGCCATATGCCCAGAGATTCTTCGAATGCTTGTTCCCGCCGCAACATCCCACAGAAACACGCTTCGATCACCCCCTGAGCTCGCAAACTTTGCATTATCTGGCGAGCTGATGAACGTCAGCTACATTCTAATAAGGAAACTACAACATACACTGTGATCGACAGGACTTCATACCCATGTCCTTTGTACACCTTAATCTCAGTTCCCAAGTTTGGATTCCACAGCCTCACTGTTCTGTCCTGTCCACCGCTGAGAACGTACTTGGCTGCACCTCTGGCATACCTGACAACGAGCACAGGCCCTGTATGATTCGACAACGTCCTATGTAGCGACCGAGGAAGAGGACGGGGAGCAGCAGCCATGACATCCTGTGACACGCGCCCACAAGTCCAAACAGATCTCGATTGCCACCCCGCACCGACTTGCTAGCTCACTATGGGCGGAAAAGGCAACGCCGCCGTTGCAAGGAGAGGCGTATGGGAGCCTCTTCCTGCTATTCTCTATGGCTATGCCATACATCCCCTTAGCAGCTCATCTAACAGGGAGTCAAAGTTTGGTGGAAATGAGGAACCTAGCGGGAGTGAGCTGATGATTGTTGAGCTCGATGTCGGAGACGACGTGTATGCATTCGAGAGATATGTGCCAAAGGGGAAGGAAGTGGAGGGAATATGGTACAGAGGGTATGTATAAATACCTCATAGCAGCCAACAAAGTAACTAATAGTCGCGCAGATATGTTGTTCACACCTCTCGAAAGGCAGACGTCAACTTCCAGTCGTCCGACCCAGTCTCGTCGACCGAACAGCAGGCTGTATGGATTGGCATATTCCCCGCCTCCCATATATACGTCCGAGAGGAGTTCGAAGACGAAGAGGGCCGTCTCCAGGACGTCGCGTCCCGCTATGACCCTCACCCACTCACCAGCTCGCGCTCAATGGGCGCAATGAGCACGGTACCCGAAGATGATGAACAAAGTGAACCTCCTACCGCCGCCTCTCGTCGCTCACACCGCCTCGGCCCTCCCCCAGGTCTTCCCACCCTTAAGGCCAACTCTCGCCCTTCCATGAACTCTGCCCAGCTCAACCCGAGCATTCGCTCTGTGTCTCCAACACCATCCGATGCCACTTCAACAGTGAAACTCTATCCTCCACGCCCGGCGGTCAAGTCGGGCGACGAAACCGCTTCGGGCGTCCTCCAGCCCATTATTGACGAAATTGCGTCGGCCCTCCGGGAATGGCACTCCCTCATGTTCACATACCTAATTCGACGCGACTACAGGCTCTTTCATACTGTCAGAGAACATATCGAAGCTCTCCATCTCGGACGTCGCCAACTACTTGCCCAAACACTTTCCAATGAAGAGACGGTCAACCTCCGAAGAGATTGCGTTTCCCGACTCGTATCAGGGAATATTATCCAGGGCTTAGATGTCATTGTGCGACACCCTGCATGGGGTGGCCTTATCAATGTAGACGTCGAAGGCGAAATCGACGTACGCAGCTGGGTAAGCGGCGTCCGTATGTACGCAATGCAGGCATCCCTCGCCTACGCCGAAACAAGCGCATCAGGCCTCGTTGCTCGTACCCCTACGGTCAACTCGATCGAATACTCCTCCAAACCTCTCCCTACCCCTGCACAATCTGCATTCCCTGAATACGGCCAGCTCCGTCGTCGCGCGACCAGCTCAGCAAGCTCATCACCCAAAACCAAAGCCGCCGTACGTTTCTACCACGTCTTCCTGGACGTCCGCGCATTCGTTGCCTCTTTATGCTCTCCAGGTGAAACAGCCGAACTCTACTTCTCCTTGTACAACAAGTCGGACGCACGTTTCCTCACAGAGGATTTCTGTGCAGTCCTTAATCACAACGGTGTCTCTGCACGTGATGGTGGTGTCGGCCGTATCCGCACCCTATTCACTGATCTCGCCCAAGCTGATATCGAAGAATCTATATACCTCGTTTGTCGAATCGTCCGTAATGGCAGTATGAAAATGACCACGATCCTCAGTTCGTCAGGTCAAGATGGCCGGCGCGTCTCTGAGCCAGCCCAAAATCCCGTAGGAATGTCCACATGGTCTGAAAGTTCTTCCATTAACCACCTCAATGGTGCGGCGTCTCCCATGTCTCCGCGTGGAGGAAACCCCTTCAGTGAGACAGCGTATTTCAGAAGGCCGTTTGGATGTGCCGTGTTGGAGTTGAGTTCGTTGGGCGCATTGTTTGCGGCGGAGAAGGGGGATGCAAGTGGGACGAAAGAGTACACGATGCCGATTTTTGTTCCGACGACGGAGGCGGCGTTTTCGACGTTGCATCAGGATATCATTGCGAGTAAAGTTAGGGACTTTACAAAGTCTCCTAGGTGAGCCTCCCGAGCTCTTTCTTGACTACAATATGAAACTAATGCACACATGGTGTTTCAGAGCTGAAATGATCGCCGTCTCTATAAAAGCCTTCCGTGGCGACGCACCTACAATCGTCAAAGAAAACCCCTCCCTGTTACACGAAGTCCCTCTCACCTCTCCACTTGGCTTCCCCGATGTCGTCTTCCCAGGCGATGTCCGCAACGAAGTCTACATCAAACTCTGGTCGGGCGAATTCTTTAGTGGCGCATCCGCTCGTGCCTACCGCCGCTCCCTCATCCCAGGTAACTCCCCAGGTCCTTTCAATATCCAAGTCACTGTCGAGGTGCGGAATTCCTCTGGGACGGTCGAAAAGGTTATTTCACCGGGAAGTGGCGAGCCGACCATGACATATTTCAAGTCCATGGTGTTTTATAGGAACAATGCCCCTACATTTGGAGAGTTGATTAAGCTGTTGTTGCCGACAGAAGTGCCGTCACAGTATCATCTCTTCTTCACCTTTAGACATCGAAACTCAAAGGAGAAAGCTAGCATGAGTGGAGGGAACAATGCTGGGCTGAATCGATCCGCGAGTGTATCTGTTTCGGACGCAGGAGATAGTCGACCATTCGCATTCGCATATCTGCCTCTATTCCCTGATAATCGCGCCTTTGTCCAGGATGGAAGTCATACCTTGGTTCTTTATCGAGCGGATAAGAACGGTCAGATCTTCCCATCTGAGTATTATGGTGCACCCGCAATCCTTCCAGCGGGTTCAAGACCAGAGCTTTTGGTTATTCCTCCACATCTTCAGAGGACGGCCGTACCGATGAGAGATAGCTTGGTTATCCGATCGTATCTCTGCTCGACGAAGTACACGCAGAACGGAGTCTTGCTCGGACTGTTGCATTGGCAGAATCTGGCCAGCCACGAGGAATTACTGACGGTCCTTTCCAAATTCACTTTTGTGGGCGAAGTCGAAATCGTCAAGTACCTCCGTGATATATTCGATTCGCTTTTCGCGATCCTCGTTTCGTCAAGTAACGTCAACGGCACGTTAGACGACCTGGTTTTCAACGCTCTAGTTGGTGTATTGGCTATCGTGCAAGACCATCGATTCAGCAATTTCCAACCAGTGTTGGATGTGTATATCGAGAAGCACTTTTCTTGCGCGACGGCTTCGAGCCATATGTTGGGATCGATGAACAGACTTTTGGCGGACTCTAGCAATACGGAGAATGCGCAACATTTACGAAGTGCTTTGAAGGTGTGGCATTATATTTTCAAGTTCATCGCGCGTGCAAGGGAGCTTCAAAAAGCCAAGGAACCCGTCATGGGTTCACAAACACATGCGGAGCTGCTAGAGACGACGTTCAAGCGGGATGTAACAACGCATCTAGAAGACGTGAATAAGCTTATGGCGTCTCATACCCCTGCGTCAATTATCGGAACGCAGACTATTGCGTTGCAGAACTTCACTTCGATTCTGCCGGATCTGGCAAAGATTTATACGACGGTAGAACTAGTGACTATCGTTACGAATTTTTCGAATTCCATTTGTGCTGCCAAAGGGAAGATGATCATCTGGAAACTGATCATGTATCTCCAGCTTGTCAAAGGATTCTTATTCGACCTCCCCCAATCTCGGACACTTCTTGTCGAATCCGTTGTAGGATGGATCAAACCGTATTTCGGGCGGTTCGACGAGTATGGCAATGGGTTGAGTGACGCGCTGGAGAGTAGTAGGGATAATGCGAGGGTTGATTGGTTACAGTGTATTAGGCTCTGTGTAACGACGGTCAGCATTATGCTGGATAAGTTGGCCACGAGTCTTGTAGATCCTATGGTGCATGCAGATCCGAAGATGTTGAGATTGGAGCAAGAACATGTGGAATATTTGTTACCGCTTATTCCAAAGTACGTTACCTCCCTTGTTATGTTATTATTTGGAGATGCTCACAGTAGTAATTTAGACTTTTGGACTCCTACATCGAGCTGCAAAGTCCCGCAAGCTGCAAAGCGGTTGAACATGTCCGTTCTCCCGCAACGCTCACAACCCAAGCCCCCGTCGCTTTCCCTGAATCTTACCCATTCTCCCTGGTCGCGGCCCTCCCTCCAGCACCCCGTCCCTCACATAGCACCCACCCACTCGACCCTCGTCCCACTTCTGAGCATGGCCTTTTCAACTCCGCCCGAGCCGAAACCGCTGTTGTGTTCCTCACCCTCGTCCATGCATCTCCAAAATCCCACCTCTTAAACTTCTTCGAGTCTAGCCTCGAGATTGAGGGCCGTGACCATTTTGTTGGTATGCTGAACAAATTCTTCAAGGTCGCCGCGGGTATTTTGAATAATGAATCGTGGCCCAAGAATTGGTTGAATGTGGATATGCTGGCACATAAGGTTATCTTGAAGATTTTTGATCCCGTTTCGGAACTCTTGATAAGGAATTTCTTGCCTGGAAATAACGAAGAGGAAGGTGTACAGGAATTCAGCACAGAGCTGTGGAGGGAGACTTTCTATACGTTGTTGAAGTTACTTTCATCAGATCAATTGGTTATTGAGGATTTCAGCCCGCAGGTATGTTTCTTTTGGGCCATATGAGGGATTTACGCTGACTTTTGTGTAGAAAAAGCGCGCCGTATGGAAGTTGTCGGGTGATATTCGAGGAGAGGGTGCCGGAATTCTCTGGGAACTTTGGCGCCATCTTGGAGCACCTGAACAAGATGGCGGGTCACAGCCTGACCCTCGACACAGTGTAACGTTCTTTCACTATACCTAAACTTATGGGTGACTCACTTCTATGGCAGGGATATCACGGCGTGTTAAACACCCTTGTGGGGCATGTTGTCAACTTGTGCCTCAGTAAACATGACCTCCTCCGCGAACATTCCACACAAATCCTCTACTCCATGATTGTCTCCGAATTCCAACTCTCTGGTCAATTCGACGAAATTGAGCATGAAGTCGTCACTAAGCTAGACTCGCTATTCATGTCAGACAGCAAAGGCGACGACATCTCTCGTGCATTTTTTATCGGGCATTTACGCCGTCTATTTGATAACTCGCCAGTGGATGATCTATTACGGCAGCGCATCTCAGCGTTCTTGGAGAGTGTGGATCTGTTCTTGGATCTTCTGCTTAGCGTGCGTGCTCTTCCAGAGGGAGAGGAGTATCAAGACGATCGTGTCATCGCGACGTTGCGATTGATGAACTTTATTCGAAGGATCGGCCGTGATGAAATTTATATCAAATATGTCCATCAGCTCGTCAACGTGAGTATTTCTGTCGAGATCGGAGCGGGGGCTTTCGCGTCATTCTCGTACCTCGCTCATGTGATTCTCTTATTTTTCTTCCCCATATAGATGCATCTCCAAAGTCAGAATTACGTTGAAGCTGCCTTGACACTCAAGTTGCACGCCGATCTACACGACTGGGACCTGAATACGTATGTCGAACCGATGGAAGATCTAGGGCTGCCCCGCCAGACGGCTTTTGCGCGGAAAGAAACATTGTGTCTTCTGATTCTTGATTATTTGGGTAAGTCTTCGCTTCTTTTCATTTTGTGCCAGCTTCCCGTTGTTGAATCGTTAATTAGGTAAGGGCAAAGCATGGGAAAGTGCAATTGAGATTTGCAAAGAGCTGGCGACGCAACATTCACAAGTCACATTCAATTAGTACGCACACGAGCATCTTTTTTATTCCTCTCTTCCTTACTCGTAATGTTATTATTCTACAGCGGTCGCCTTGCGGAGATTCTTGAGCATCAGGCTGGATTACTCCGACATATCGTCACAGACCAAAGACATTATCCTGATTATTTCCTTGTCGAATTTTATGGTAATTTCCCTGACGCTCTTCGGGGTAAGCGATATATTGTGAGTTGCCTTCTTTTTTCATTTGGCGTGGCTTTCGGTTCCTGATATATTTTAGTATCGTGGTTTTGAATGGGAGAAATACCCTGCATTCTGTGAGAGAATGTTGAATAAACATTCAGAGGCGCGACTTCTCCGAGGTTCGACGGAGGCCGAAATGGACGACCCTCAGGCCCAGTATATTAATATTATTCCAGTGGAGGCGGAGCCTGATCGGGAGTCTCCGATATTCACTAATCCCGACGTTCCCTCGGCTGTGCGCAAATATTACGAGCATTCGTACGTTTTTTTTGACAGTCTTTCTAATTTGATATCTAACGGATAGCCTTCTAGTGCCATTTGTACATTTAGTTCTTCTAGTCCAGTCATCAAAGCTGTTGGGGAAGACGGCGAAGAAGAAACTTGGATCGAGAAACTGTACTATACCACTGAGGAGACATTCCCGACAGTTCTCAGAAGATCGGAAGTTATTGACACCGCGAGCGTGGAGATATCTCCTCTAGAACACGCTATCAGTGAAGTTGAACAGCGGACGCGGAAAATTGCCTCTTTGGAACGCAAATACAGCGCCGTCTTGAAGACGGGCCAAGCCGTTTCTACCAATGCGCTGACCATGGCGCTCAATGGCGTGGTAGATACTCCCGCGGACCAGGGCATACCCCATTATCGCACTGTATTCTTCAATCCTATCTATCTTGAGCGACACTCCGACAGGATTGACCGAGTACAGAAGCTTAGGGAAGCTATCGATGAACATGTAGGATCTTCTCCACTACTTTGACGTTATCCACTAAATAAGTCCCTTAGGCTCGTGTTCTTGACAGCTGTCTTAAACTCCATGGGCAGATCTGTCCACAAGAAATGCTTCCATTCCATGAAGCTCTGGAGAACTTCTTCCATAAGAATTTCTCTGAAGAAATATTACGACTCCCCTTAGAATCGGTGGCCGAGGACAGGCACCTCACAGACGTAATGGATGCGGTTTCTACAAATGGGTCACAACTCCAAAGTCAGACCTCATTTCAAGGTGGATTGAATCATAAACAATCTGTCTCATCATTCCCTGCACCAACATATGCCTCCCCGCCGCCTATGCAAGTCGGGAATGGCGGTGGCGGCGACCTTCCTCCTTTATCTCCAGTCCCGTACAATTATCCAGGAAACAGTTTCGACCTCTCCAGTAGACGAAATCAAACCCCATTGCAACGACACCTTGCTGATCTCGCTAGATACGGTATGACAGGCGTGTCATCGGGACTGGGAGGAGGCACTAACGGCATGGGGAGTGATGGGCATTCCCAAAGTTCCCTGCGAGACTCTAGCCTCGTAAATCTGAACGGGGGAGCGCCCGGTAACTCTGGTACTTCCATAGCCCCGTCCCAAGGGGGAGGGAGCCAAAAGAATAATGCATGGGTTCGAAGATTCGGAAGCTTCAAGAGGTCATCATAGGATATACCATGTCAATCTTTCACATTTTTATCGTCCATATACCTTTTCTATATTGTTTATCCATGTTCTTCTGCGCACTGTTTTCCTATACCCTGATTGTACTGAGAGTTTGATTCCCTTTCTTCCTCAGGGTTCCCACACCCTTAACATGTATCAGCATAAAAGTACTTCACGGAATATATTTCAGTTGGTCTAGTTAAGCCGTTCCACTTTTTTGAGTGACTCAATACCGTGTCGCCACTCATCCAAGCGGATATCGTTGACACTTCTTGCGAGGATTGCCCTCAGAACCAGCTGGTCATCCAAAGTAGGAGCGTCTACAAATTTGGGTAGTTCTGGAACTTCAAGGGTAGACTAGATACTCGAGCTTGAATTTGAAGGACAAATACTGGTGGTAAAATGGTCAAACCAACCTCGCTTCGCTCTAGTGTACCAATAACCATTAGAGTTCCTTTGTTCTCATTCAAAAACGATAAGGATTGAGAGGGATCCAGACAGAGGGATATATCAACGAGTAAACCGTGGGGAGGGTCCATCAGAAGAAGTAGATATGTTGAGGGGTCGTATGATAAGAATCTAAGAGACTGAATAAACTCCATACTCCCCCAAAATCAGGACAATCAACTTACTTTCCAACTATCCTTAGCTTCCTTCCTACTATGGTACTTTTAGCTTCCGCTACCGTACAAACCGCGGCAAAGTCATCGTTCTTGGACATAGAGATGGTGATGGAGGTGGCTGTGACAAGCGCGGAATCAGTTAGCGAGCAACAGGCGCCTTCCACACGGTAACCTCACAGTATCCTACCATGGTGAGCTCTTCTATCTCTCTTTACTTACATTTAAATTTATTGAGTATCTATAGTCTAATGTCCTGAGACCCTACCTTGCCGCTGTCAGAGCAACGCTCACCGCTGCCTTGACGCTGGAGAACTTCGGCTCGCAAGTGCGTCACCATTACCCCAACTGTAATGTTTTCTGATAGTCAATCGATATGCAATTAGGTCGTGGAACGTCACAATAAGCCGGAGGTTGAAGACGGGTGCTCTCCGAATTGTCTCATCTCTTCTGTTTATCGCTGACTTGGTCTGTTTCAGCGGATCGAAAGAGGTCCTCCTCAACCCACTCACCATCTCCCGTAATGAAAACGAGCGCGTCTTAATCGAACCATCCGTAAACTCAATCCGATTAAGCATCAAAATTAAGCAGGCGGATGAGATCGAGCGGATTCTGTGCCACCAGTTTACGAGATTCATGATGCAACGTGCTGAGAGCTTCGTGGTGTTACGACGGAAGCCGATACCTGTGAGCCTCCCTTCCTATATTTGGCGCAAATAATGCTGAGATAGGTACACTAGGGCTATGACATCTCATTCTTGATCACTAATTCCCATTCCGAAACCATGCTCAAACACAAGATCGTCGACTTTATTATTCAGTACGAATATCTATCCATTATTCGGCCGCAGCCTAATTGTCTAAATGTTTGTTTTAGATTCATGGAAGACGTGGATAAGGAGATTAGTGAGATGAAGCTTAGTCTGAACGCGCGAGCTCGTATCGTGGCGGAATCATACCTAACAGTGGTTCGTATTCCTCGCTTATTCAATTCATTCCTCACAATCTTACAATTTCAACTACTGTACAGTTCGGTTAGATTCCTCACTTAGGTATTAATGCTTTCTCTGGTGAAGTAATAATCAAGTAGGACATTCTGTATTCCCTTTAGTCTCAAATGTAATCATTGCTGTGATGAAAATTCCTGAAGCCATCCAGAAATTTAAACTGATTAGAACGGCTTCAACCATATCTTTCAAGCCTGAAGGACGTCTTTGGGTCATTTACAGAGAAGAGGCTTCGCTAGATCGTTGCCCAATTAGAACACTTATCTAAGTTGGCATCGACCATGTCATTAGATTCCTTCGTCAAACGTTCACGTCCTCTTCCCAAAGCACTATGCACGTCCAGGTCAATCCGAGACCGCGAGTCTACCTTCCAAGCGACTCTCTTCCGCGTAACGTCTCCAACAGAAGCTATAGCGACTACAAAACATGTGAAGAACGTATTACACGCTGATCAACCTGCCGACCATGAGATGATGGCCTACAGGGTCATGGCTCTAAAATCTGGACATACAGGACTTAATGGACCAGATGATTTTGAAGTTAGAGGTGATATTGACTTCATGCTTTTCTAAAGCAACTGACTCAGGTTGAGTTTGGGATAAGTTGGAAGTGACGACAACCATGAGAAACATGGGAGTGAGCACATCCTAAAAATAATGAACAGAGAAGGGCTGCTTGATGTTGTAGTTGTCGTCAGCCGTTGGTCCGTTAACTCCCTTGACTACCTCCCTAGATCGTTGTTAATGGTTTCCCTTCCCATAATTCTAGGTTTGGCGGAACGCTGCTAGGACCGGTCAGGTTTACTCACATCGAGAACTGCACGCTGGATGTGTGCACACAATTCAAGGTTATCGAGGAGCTTGAGGGTCACGTAGAGCAACTGCAAGATCTTGACAAACGACTGCTGGATTTGCGACAACGCCTTGCTACCTTGGGGGGACAGGAGTCGACTACGACTTCTTCCCAAAATTATAACGCGTTGCTCGCAACACTAGACCTTCCAAAAGCTCGTCGACTTGTCAAAGCAAGGGAGAGCGCCATAAAAAGTGTTCAAACACTGATAGACAAAAAGGCTAGTTCCCAATCTGGTGATTCTTCTGTATGAGGCCGCATTTCCATTTTCTCCTCCACACCAAGATTGTTCCCCTCAATCCGGTGCGAGTTCCAGATCTACGATGTATCCCCCAAAGGTGTCTGGCTATTTATTGGAGAGGGAGATCTTAGCCTCCCTATCACCATTCATAAGCACTCATAGCGGTGACTGCGCTAAGGTTCGGACCAGAGAATGGAGGAAAGCTTATGACCAGTTTCGATACGGATGCTAGGCTAACCTGTCATCCAGGAGCTGAAAGAGAGTTTCGGTTCCCCATAGAGCTGCTATAGAAAGCTCCCTTGCTCGTCGCCGCTTGTTTTTGAAGTCCGTGCCCAAACATTTATGCGCAAAATGAAGGGTCTTTATCTACGGTGCTATAGATTGTTACCGTCGATTGAATGGACGGGTAAGCTTGCTCCGCCAAAACGCATATCCTAAGCCCTCCTCCTCGCCCACTTTCTAGGATAAAGCAGGGTGAACGGACAGATTGCTCCGGTCGTGATTTAACTGTCGGAGATCGGAGCATCTTCTTCGAGTTCCCTACTCTGTTAACATTTACCTTGACCCTCGAAGGCCAGCGTCTCTAGAACGTATACGCGAAGGCGCGTCGAGAATACTTCCTACCTTATTGGTGTTGAGTCGGTCTTGATCAACCCTACCTCTCCCCAATGTTCTCAGGATCCTCGCAGCGTACCTCAGAGATCAGTCCCAACAAGGGGAATCATCAGGAACCCCCTCGATGAACCTCACGTCTAATCATCAGCAGTGTCAGACAGAAATAAGCACGTACAGTGTGCAATGGCAGTCTACTTGGATAGCATGGAAAAGGGACAGTACAAATCACAGGCCAACATGATATCATGATATATTGAAAGGCTTAATTTTATACAATTCGGAATCTCCCAAAGGGCCTTAATGAATGTGCCGTAATGACATGAGCTGAATTTCAGAGGGTAGACCAGAGGGGTTGACGATGATGGGAGATCTCGAAAAATCTTATACAAACCTTGCTTCAACATAACAACACATTGCTGGCAAGATATGCAAACAGCCACACAATCAATGATGCGGCGTCCGTTGACCTCATAGGTTAAACCAAGATCGACCAGAGTGGAGCATTTCAAACTGTCCACTTGAGCCCGGAATGGTCGGATGCGCCTCGAAAACGTAAAGACATGACATTAAGCGAATGCTCGGGACGATAGATATTGTCATTAAAGGCAATCATACCGTCCAGGTGTACGGCCACAAGGAACGAGTGGTGAAAGCAAGCTAAAAGTACTTATATCAGTTAATATAAGGAGAATTAAACCCTTACCGAAAGTAAGTAACAAGATTATCCGACGATTCATGACAAATTCAGAGGTGTCTTTTTGGTATGATGCGCGATCGACAACTGCGGGGGTTGGCTTTCCAATCAGTCGGCTCGGGAAAAAGCGAGCCAGTAGTTTAAGTCACTGCAGAACACCATTTTGGATAAATTGGATACTGATGGTTGTTCCCCAATGCACTCTAGAGATACAGAAAAGACTCAGGAGATCGTTGGCTTTCTGTCCTGTATCGGGATAGGATTGCTTGTCGACATCTCGATGTTATAAAGTGCCTTGAGACCCACATGTAAATTGGGGTCATATGCGCCGCACAGTTTACGAGCTAGTGGAGGGCTCACCATACGAGGACAGGAGTGAGAATTGGTCAAGTGAAGATAGCCAACTTCGGGAGACATTGGCTTTAATAACAGTCACTAGACTGATGTGTGGCGTTCGAGCTATGCTCTGGGCGACGTCGCGTAACATGTATTCAAGAGGTGGGCCAATGTCGGTTGAGCAGGATGCCTGAAAAAAAGAGTCTTGAAGAATGTCGCCGATGTCGTAAGTCCGTTTTGAACGTAATGATGACTTGCCATTGCAGGAACTAGATTCAAGAAGAAAAAATTCCGAATAAAAATGGTCGCAAAATGGTAAAGTTGCTAGACGGTGAGACAACCGTCTTTGGAACAGACTCTACGGCTGGGTCCAAACGACACCCCTCTTGTGTTCACGAGATTATAAAGAATTGTAATTCTTCCTGTGAAGATTATCACACAGCGCCACATAGATGAAAAAGTGTTTCTCCGCCGGGCTTCGGCGAAACCTCGTCAAAAAAAAAAAAGAGCCCTCTGCGAGGCATCCGAATTAAGGTTCAACTAGTAAGTACGGAGACAGCGAAAACCGGATGAATTAAAAAATACCACCACATCAATATATCATAGCCGTGGCGAACAAGACATACATAGGAACTCCCCAAATGAAGAGTCTTTCCACTAATTCAAATAGCTTGAAAGCAACCGCGCAGTATGGCATATGCCTGAACGCCGGGCGCATCAAGGACTTGCCTGAATAATTTCCCAAATACCGAGTTGAAGCTAAAGGTTTCCCTATAGATGAAATTGGCTTTCAAAGGCGTTATGATGGATAGCTTCCCGACCAGTAGACAAGAGGTATGGCTAGTCAAGATGAACAACTAAAGCGACGTCGAGTCAAGTGGGCACAAGTTGCAGAATGTAGATCGCCGGCTGGAGGGACTAGACCCTGGCCTTCAAAAATATCTTGCACAAAACGCAAGGAAAAGGCCGGCAACTCAAATTCCACCGGTAAGTTTCGTAGAGCCTGTTAGATACATCAAACTCTGATCATCGCGATAAAAGTGACGAAAGGTAGATCCGCATTAATTGACCAATAGGGGAAGGCATAAACCTAAAGATGAGAGATACGATGAATAGATGGCTTGTGAAAGCGTGAGGAATTTTTAATCTCGATTTGAAGTAACCCTTCACTTGCCTGATGCCAACTTAGAACTGTGCCCCTTCTGTCTCCAACGAAGGGCAAAAGAGGGGTTACTTGGAGCGTTGGGGGAGATCCTAGATCCTGTGGTCGCAGAATACGGGATTCGAGCCGGAGGCAGTACCGACTCTCAACAGCAACAATGTTCACATACTGTTCTAAACTATGTTGGACTTGTCAGACAATTGACCTAGCTCAGCCACGAATAGGTACGGCCCCATTCAGCCACAGGAGGATCCTAGGTGTTCCTCATGAAAAAAATCCGAAGATAGATGGAGAACTAGGGGGGATTTAAGATTGAAAATTATGGGCGAGTTCCTGGGATGGTGCAAGACCCTCAGTCGAGTAGCGCCAACAGACAGGTCCGACAGAAAGGATTAACCTGAAAAAGAACAAAGTTTCTTCCATTTCGGATGCTGTTAGGCCAAACTGGAGCTTTCTTGCAGATGTGTTGTTCTTCCATATCTAATATGCCTGAAGATCAAGGCAATTATACTCCAGTATTGTGTTATTTGTGGTGGAGGAAGAATGACTAAGCAGCTTCTTGTGGCGCAACATTGAACTTCTACCAGTGTGGCTGAGTAATCGGGATCCAACTTTGCTTCGAACTCCTACACCCTATCTCACTTTTGTCCAATTCCTGCTGCCCATCTATCAGTTTCATGATGTCCGACTCTACAAACAAAGTATCTTTCTTCAAAAAAGGCAAAATGAGACCCACATCCACGCGCCAGCGATCCCCAGCTCCTTCTAGCCCACCAGGCTCAACTTCCCCATTCAAAGTAGTCTCAGACACGACAGAACTGGTTATACCCACACGCAAATCTACATCAAAACTGCTTAGCCAGGGCACTAAACGTTCTCGCAGAGAGGAAGACGACGAAGATGACGACAATTCTCGAGTCGACGTCAACTGGGCAGGCGGTACCTCGTCTAATGTTAACCATGCTTTGGATATCCTGGAAGGCGACGAGGCAGAAGCACTTTTGGCGCGCAAACGCGCAAAGGTAGATAACGACGCTGATGAGGATCTGGTCCCAGATGACGGAAAGTACCATGGCCAATCCGGGTACAGGAACCATATCACAAAGAGCAAGGAGATCCCCAAGGCAATGCGTGTGGGGCCGCAAAAGTCGAGTAGCACGATACGGACGGTCACGATTGTGGATTATCAGCCCGATGTATGTAAAGACTATAAAGGTAAGATGGCGCATCTTCTGAACACTTTGATTTGTGGCTGACATTTATTTTGATCTCATCCCAGAGACCGGGTTCTGTGGATTTGGAGATACGTGTAAATTCCTGCACGACCGAGGGACATGTAAATATCTTATCTTCTCTGCATGGTGTCGAAATTCATTATCTTATCTAGATTTGGCCGGCTGGCAACTGGACAAATTGGCCGCAGATTCCAAGGGCAATGCTGCGGATGACACGGAATCAGATTCAGACGAAGATGAAGATATCCCCTTTGCCTGCCTCATTTGTCGGAAGCCGTACACGGACCCAGTGGTCACGCGCTGTGGCCATTATTTCTGCAGTTCCTGTGCCATCAAACGGTTTAGCAAGACACCAAAGTGTCTGGCGTGTGGGGCACCTACTGGTGGCATTTTCAACAGAGCAGACAAGGTCATTGCGAAGATCAATGAGAAGCGAGCGAGTAAGGAAGCGGCTGAAGCTGAGGCTGAAAAGGAGGCAGCTGGAGCTGGTGTTGAGGTAGAAGGGCTTGCAGAAGCAGAAGGGGAGTCCGACGACGCAAGTGATTAGTGATTATACATTTATTTGAATTAAATGCTTGTAACATTATAACAGTGTAGATGTCGGTGTATATGCGAAACGAAAAAGAGGAATTAGAGCGATATGAATACAAGAAAGTTATAAGTCATGCGATTATAGCAGCTGCTGAGGCGTGTATGTAAAGAAGATGGTTGCGTTTAAAGAAGCCAAAGGGAATAAATTAATTGCGACATCAACGTCGAGATGCCGTTGGTGCATAGTACTTGTGTGTATCGCCGCCGGTGCTGTTCCGCCGATCCTTCCTGTGGGCCGCAAGATCCTCATCATCTTCTTCCATACCCGCACACCCTCGTTCCATATGCCTCTTTAATGCGTCAGCACGACTAAGCGACTTGTGACAATACGGACACTCGTGTCCTCCTTGACGCGTATGGATATCCCGGTGACGTTTGCAGTCGTATGCGCGACTAAATGTCGCGCCGCATATATCACAGGAGAATGCACGCGCAGTGGGAGGTGAGCCGCTGTTCTCGCCAAAAGAATTAGAGCGGTGGGAGTTTGGGATAGGCTGAGGGTAGTGGTGGAAACCTGGATCGGCCATGGAGGTGTGTGGTGGCCGGTAGGACCCTGACATGCGGGCATCTGGGTGTCGAGAGGAGGTGGGTGAGGCTGGGGCATAGCCATGTGAGAGATGATGGCCCATGGATGTTTTAGACCGCTCTGGGTTGAGAGGAGGGAGGACGGGTGCGTTACGGGAATAGCCCATGGAGGAGGTGGGGTGTGCTGGGGGCTCTAGAGTTGTGACGTCTACAGGAATTCAGAATATATATGTGTGTGTGTGTAATTGTCTGGGGAGGTGCTCACAACGAGAGGGACCGCGAGGGGAGGCATAGGTAGAGTCACGGATGGGGGGAAGAGTGAGATCGTCGTAATTACCGGAGCGAGAGCGGGAGGACGAGGAGTACATAGATGCAGCACTGGGGAGTGTAGAGATGGTCTGGCAGTGGTGGGGTTTGCAAGGCTTTATAAAGGATCTGTCATAAAGGACCAGGGACAAATTAGGGCAAGATGAAGATCGCGTTGGATTTGGTTATGTTGAAAATAAATATGCTTTGCGAGGCCCAGGGCGGTGATGGGGACACTAGTACAATGGATGGATAGAGTGGGCCATTAAGGATGTGGCGGCTGATAGATATAGTGAAGACGAGCGACTGTCTCACTTCGAATGTTCCGCTTTGGCTAAGGGCGAGTTTGCAAGAGCAGAAAAGCAGACGCTCGGCAGGACATAACGCCACTCAGGGACAAGATCCAGGTAAGATCAACGACCCGGCAACACCGTCGCGATGGGCAACTCTCGACGCTCATTCGGCCACAAAGTCAACGCCGATGAAGATTTCCGGAGCAGGAGACACTCACAATTGACACCAGATGTCGTAGGTTAAACTCTGCTCGATACTTGGCAGTGATCGTCGACTGATCCGGACCACATAGTAGCTCTTTCCCCCCCAGGTCCGCATAGAACGGGAGATTCAGCGCCCGCCTCCAACAGAGAGATGACGTTACTAAGCCCTTTTATCTCTCCCCTTCTCAGCAACCGAGCTCTCAGACTGTTGCCTTGATCGAGATTGACGGGGCCTGCCTTTATCCATCGTAGCTTGTATCACTCACCTGAGCATTCAAGTCATGTGTCCGAGAGCTTGCAGGCAGCGAGCTCTGTGGCTGAGGATGTACGGCAGTCCATTATTTGTCGCCACAATGTGGCGGTTTGCAATGACGATGCTGCCTAAATTGCACATTTAAATCAAGGTGTGAACTCCTCGTCGTCCAAGTCTTTGCAGTTCTCCCCGCCCCCACAATGATATTCCACATCCCCGGATTCCCAGGCTTGTCATATCCCACATCCCTGAGCCAGCGGATCACCTACAGCATTCACCAACTGTTTAAAGCATTCCTCGATTCGTCGCAACGAGTGAAGAGCGGAACCGATCTGAACACCTCGTAATTCCAATTAAGCTCTAGCTACAGTGCGGGCATGCCAAATTGACAGTCCTGTCGCTAGGGCCATATAAGGAGCTCCCGCCGATGTAAAATAGTAATGATCAGGCCCCCCCCACCTCTGTATATTTATCAACGATTGGAAAATGGCAACCTCTATCTGCTCGGCTAAGCGTGAAATAAGGTTTCAGTCTGACTTGTTGGCGCCACTAAGTACCGGACTAGGTATTGAACTAATCATTTGGCGTCATTGAACCGATAGATCCTCTACGGTGATTCACCATGGCTTGGCTGCCGGACCTGCTCAGCCATGAAGTAAACATAACCCTCTGAAATGAACGGGTAAGTGGATGTCGATACCGTTCCTCCGTAAGTGCACCACCTCTGGCGATGTCTAGCAATTACTATTGCGCCCGCGTCGGAGGCCGAGAGCTGAGTAAAAGGCCTTGTGTCAGTAATTGTACCCAGATTAGATTATGATGTGGGGGATTGGTCTTTGCAGCTGCGCCACAAATGAATACCATAATTTTCGTGGCCAAAGAACCGTAAACTGTGTGACACCTTGTGACACTTTAGTGATGCCTTTCGACCTCGATGCCTGCATTGCCCAGCTCCTCCGCAAACAGCTCCTTCACGAGGCTTTACTGAGAGAAATATGTATCAAAACCAAAGAGGTCTTAATGCGCGAGTCTAATGTCGTTCACGTCAGTGCTCCCATAACCGTTGTCGGCGACATCCATGGGTGAGTTTGTTTACTTGAACTCTTCAGGGCCTGGCTAACTTTGGATGCAAGGCAGTTTTATGATCTTATAGAGATTTTTCGTATAGGCGGCTATGCTCCGCATACTAATTATCTATTCCTCGGTAGGAATGACTTTGTTCACAAAGAGACACTTACCAACATCGCCACAGGCGATTACGTGGACCGCGGACTATTCAGCGTGGAAACAATATCGCTTCTAACTTGTCTAAAACTTCGCTATCCGGACCGTGTACAGCTTATTCGAGGGAACCATGAATCCAGAGCCGTAACACAAGTTCGTACCAGTTCCTCATCTTTGTTAAGGGTCGCTAACCTCCATCTCCAGACCTACGGGTTCTATACGGAATGCATTCGAAAATATGGATCATCACATGTCTGGACGTATTTCACGGATATGTTCGACTTCCTAACACTATCGGTTGTGATCGATGACCGAATATTTTGTGTGCATGGAGGTGTGTACTCCTCGGAGCTACTGCATCGACGTCAAGATTGATGGTCTAATTAGGCCTGTCACCATCAATACACTCCATTGACCAAATCAAGGTCGTCGACCGTTTCCGAGGTGGGGAAATATGGTCGATCGTATCGGCTCTTATGTTGATGTTTTGATTCATTCTCCAGAAATACCCCATGAAGGCCCAATGGCTGACTTGGTGTGGTCGGACCCTGATCCGGATAAAGAAGACTTTGCTATATCTCCAAGGTCTGTTCACATTCTTTCAGGATTCAATATTTGCCCACCAACGCCCACTTCTAGAGGTGCAGGGTACACTTTCGGCGCAGGGATTGTTAAAAAGTTTCTTCAAATAAATAATATGTCACACATATTACGTGCTCATCAACTATGCATGGAAGGGTTTAGTATTCTTTATGACAATCATCTTTCAACAGTATGGTCCGCGCCAAATTACTGCTATAGATGTGGGAATTTGGCAAGCATCTTGGAAGTTGGGCCTGGAGAAGGTTCCATGCACTTTAATGTGTTCGAAGCAGCTCCAGAAAATGAGCGTGATGGACCCAGTCACCAAGCGGCTCAGAATGCAGGCGGGAAAGTGAGTTTTTGTTATCTGACATTAATTTCAAATATGTTGAATGATTTATTGACTGCGCGTTCCTTAGCTCCCCGAATACTTCCTATAGTTTGATTTAGCGACCTCTTTACATGTATAGCTTAACGTTTACTGTAGTTCTATACCCACGTACTTTGCTCTTCATGTTAATTTATGTTAGTTGTGCAAATGCCAATAGGTTTTGCTCCGGCGCCGCTTACTTAAGCTGTAATCATGCGCCAACCGTCATTCCTACACACTGCCATTGTTGTTCTCTATGCCCTCAAGACAAGAATTACATAACCTCTAGTACCATGCTACCTCTGATTGAAGAGAAACGAAGGACGATTAATTTACTATACACACAACATCGAGAGTCGGTTTATGCGTTACAGACATTTCTGTCTGACGACGTGCTACCGCGAGTAGCTGACGAACTCCATCTAACAGACGAGGAAGTGGACATTGCGCGAGAATGGATCAACGATTGTGGTGAGTTCCCCCATTCGAAATTTCGAATGAACAGTTATGTCGAGTAACCGAATTAACAATCTAGGTTCCATATTCCGTTTACTAAAGGTCTGTGCCATTAAATCCGCCCGCAGCCTCATCGCATAAACCCTTCCTCTACAATAGAAGCAAAAATTTAACTTCGATGTCGCGAAAGAAGCCACCACCAAAGCTCTTCGGTGGAGAATCGCGGAATTACCATCCCTGTATCTCGAGTCCAACTGTCCCACCCCATCTCCGTCTTCATCCTTTATCTACCCACTCCCCATCCAAGCGCACGATATACTTGACCATCCACTAGTAGTCGTCAAACCTGGCTCGTTGAAAGATGGCTCTGAGCAAGCGAAGCAGGCCATCATTCGGGTACACGAAGAGATGCGGCGGCGATTACATTTTGAGGAAAAGGAAGACGGCGACGATCCTACCCTTCAATTTGTAATACTGGTGGATTGCAAAACTTTGTCTATGCGAAATATGGTAAGTTATGTCAGTTGGCTGATAGTGTGATGCTCATAAACCCTTTGCTGTTGTTGGATTTTTCCGTATTAGGCTGTTGATCTCATTCCATGGTTTATGAAGGAAGTCGCACCGCTATATCCGGGGATGTGTGCTGCCGTGCTTGTTTTGAATTACTCCTGGGGCTATGGAATGTATAAAATTTTTAAGTGCGTTGATTTCGTTATTTTTACCCAAACTTTTTTATTTTTATATTCCGTGACATGGCATCTTACAACGTCTCCTCGGTTGACAGGCGTTTACTACCCGCTAGCGTATTGGCTAGGATTCTCTTCCCGAGTCCAAGTGAATTAGTACAATGTTTCGACAAGGAGTGCCTGCCCCGAGGTCGGTTTCTCTACATATCCATCTCTCGGCCCTTAGTGGTTTTTTATTTACCAACTGAATTGTCCCAGAATACGGTGGTGATTTGGACGTTTCCCTATCATATGAGACGCTGTCCGATGACGACACTGTTTCTCCTCCGCCTAACGAAGAAATGGAAACGGAGCCCCCGCCCCGATCTTCGTCTAATCTATCTCATCTACTCCTTCCAGCGATGTCTACATTCAATCCCTATTTTGGTTACCCTGTAGTGTCTAGTCCTGGCTCCTCCGTGCCGCACCTAAAGAACGGGCGAAGACGAAAGCGGGATTTAGCACGGACATTGTTCCGTTTGTGGCTGAAGAAATTGCGCAAGTGGACAGATAATGCGTGGTTGTGGGTGATCATGTCAATCGTCTTATGGGTGGTCGGCATGAAGGAGTTGCGTAAATAGACATTGTTGTAGCATTTGCTGCAATTTTCTTTGCCTTTACTTTGAGAGCTTGAATAAGGTGCCTTTACTTTTGAATTTTCAACCACATCAATCCGCATTTCCCCGAATCTCATGTGACATCATCAGTATACCTTAATACATGTGCTATCCACATGCCATTTGGTCCTGAGGCACCTTCAGCACCTTGATGTCTTGATAATTAAGACATTCGAGGGATCCGTCACAAGACCGTTACGGGAAAATTTGATAGGAACTATACAAATAATGTTTGTTTCAGAAACGTTTCGAAATCGATATATCTTACACAAATATCAAATATATTCCATGTCGTGCCAGTAACCGATTTTTACTGAACAGAGCTACTGTATAGCACGTTGAACGATCATAGACATACAGCAATGGCCGATCGGAGCATCAGTGCCCAGGGAGTGAATTTACCATCTAGATGCAACACGTCCGCAGCCCCGGGGATTAAGTTTTGATGGCTAAGGTCGGAATCCAAGCCATGCTGAGACTCGGCAAGAGCGAAAAGATAATTACTTTGAGGACCCTAGATGAATGTACGACTCATGAAGTGCTCCTTCATCAATGAATTTCTCGGTCGGCTAGGACCCTACTGACAATGAATTCCCAGCAGATCCTGTATATTGAAATGCAGAGGAACAGCTTTACTTAGAACCGACAGAAATACATCGAGTTTCTGAGCGTAACCCCCGTCCCACCACCCATCCCTAACCTGCTGGCAGTGCGATAAACGACAGAATCCTTTCCCTGGTACATGATACCAAAACATCCCAAAATGGGAGCCGAACAGTTCTGATCTGGGGCTAATTCCCAAAAAAAAGTCTGGTAACATTTGTCCTTAAGCATAGTCTGCTTGGAAGGATTAGTAATATCGCTCCAGAGGATACATGGCCACTAATTAAATGTCCCGATTCACCTCCGATTCACCTTCTTATGCAGGGTTGGGCAGGCTGGGAATGCTCTTCAATTCATCAGCTTCCAAGACTTCATCGACATCACTGAATCATTCAGGTCAAAGGAAAGGTGAAATCCGTGTGTAAGGCCCATCTAATGATTCAATCTGTGGCTCAGTAGAGTGGGAAGCAGGTAATACTATTGTTAATAGATTTCGGGAATATCTTACGAATCCATGTAGACCCCATCTGTCTTGTCGCTGCACCTTTTCGAAGGGTTTCCCTCGTTATACGCTTGTATAAATAGTCCTTCTCCCCCAATTTGTAAATCTGTCGCCGATGTCCGCTGAATGCCGCAAGGTAGTTAGGGTTCTGGTGGAGGTAAAGGCGGAATTGAGCAGAGATTAGTGTTATAAAGTTCAATGGGGCCACCGCTGAAGACCAGTGCCAGGATAAAGACTTGTCTTCGATCATACCAATAACCTGAGAGGGAAGGAAAACTCCGGAAGAGATAGGGTTCACCATGCCATTTTTTCCCGCCTGAAACCGAGCATTTCAAAATGAGCCACTTACAATACTATTCCCGATTTTGCTGCCTTTCGAAAGTCCCAAGAGATGGCTCCGCCATCTCTAGATGCTGCGTATTCTCTGTGTCAGTAATGTTAGAGAATGGCTTGAATATTGGATCGGGGAATCACCAGTTCCATCTTACCATCCACATTTGTTTCTAGGCTCGTGGACTTCTATGAGCGATGCAGTTGCAAAGTAAGAAGTCCTTTCACGGCAATGGGCGGTCCACTGGAATGTTGTCTTGAAATATCTGGAATTGGTCAAAGAACCCAACCATCCTCATTACTTAAGAAACCCGCAGGAAACCTACTAGAAGACCCGAATACACCTGGTCCTGGTGATGCAGTGAGATGTTTGGATGCTGTATTCAAAGAAATATTAAACGATGAGGACGTCATGACTGATTAATTCCGAGATCACGATAGTAAACTGTTACATCTTGCGACATCCATCCAGACAAGATCCGTGTTCCCTCTTCTCGGAGCGATGCGGACCACAAGCCAGACTTATTTCGACTGGGAGGGGTCAAATAAATCAGGTAATTTATGTGTCTTGAAGTCATTCTGAGAAATGATAGTGAGGCCGCAGTCACCTTACTTTGGCTACTGAAAATCCCTAGGGAAACAAAACCGATACGATATGCTTTGCATGCGTGTTGATGGTGTTTTCCTCATTTTTGGCAAGCCCTGGCAGGCAGAAAGAGTTAAAAAGGTAGCCGCATTCGGACTGAGAGGAAATTCTAAAATGCCCGGATAGGCATGCGGACAGTAATCCAGAACAAATAAGAGACGCTGATTTCGATACAGAAGACGGTCAAAACTCACTTGAAAATCTCCGATGTTCTCTGTTTATAGATAGAATGGCCTTATTATACATCTTGGGACGCACGGGAGCTCCGAAATGCTAGCGCTACACCGGGAAATGAATGTTGCAAGTGTCAGAATCAAACTGTAAATATGATGGCCGGACTCTCACGTACCGTAAGTATCCCCAAAGAGGAAGACAGGAAATATCAGCCACAGTATACATGATATTTCAAATGAGTATTACTCATGGCCGGAACCTCCTTGACCTGTTCTATCTTGAAAGCGTATATTCGTTCTACCCCCGGATGGAAGCGGATGGATAGATGATCGTGGCGTAACATCGCCGAAAGAAGTGATGATGTACCAATACATAAGCGAGGTCGACCAGCAAATTCCCGGAGTTTAGAGGCATCGCGTAATTATTCTCGAGGGGAAATCAAACCCTTCATGGACACATATATAGAGAAATTACCTCGCTTGCTAGAGAGAAGGGACTGGGAAAAGGTGATCATTGGACTTCATCCCCGAAGAAGAATGACAGCGGGAATGAGTACCTACGATTGAAATGTAACTTATTGGTTCGTTCAAACCGCGCCGAAAATGTTGGAAAGTGGCTCTTGATAGATTGAAAGAATTGGAACATTATGGAAGGAAACAATGGGCTTCTACCTGCGAAACACAGGTCGGAGTGATTGTAGCCGTGGGGGAATGACGAGGTCATAGCTTGGTGGGCACACAATGCCAATTATCCTGACAGAAATTCGTCCTTTCTCCACAGAGTAGGCATCGAGTAAGAGAGGACGGAAATATTTGTGAAAGGTGACCGGAGCGTTTCGATAGCGGAGAAGCTTGATAGACAACTTGTTCATCGAAAAAGATGGAAGAGTGTGTATTTTGAAAGGATAGGAAGATTTGATTCAGAGGAGAAGCATGGATTCCATGATGAAGGGCGGAATGATGTCCAGAAAAAACGTAATACCTGGAACCACCAAATGATTGTAAAGGAGCGGTTGTCGGTAGGCTTCACATGGAGACAACTTTTACCAAGATAAATTTTTTGACTTGTCCATCTGGATCTCTACTTGCCATCGTCTCAATCAAATCTGGACTATCGCCGTCGAATTAGAAAAGTAATCCCCTGGATCCTTGTTAGATATGATAATGGCTTGTTCCGTTTGGGTCTATCGCCGGGTTTGCTTAAGATGCAGAAGAGGTATGGAAATGAATATCTAGACAAGGAAATGGCTCTTGATCATGGACAGGCCGGATAATCCGAAAAGAATGCTTGAGTGAGATTCAAGCTCAAAACACCATAGGACCGAGGTTGATACAACTAACCCTTTGGAGAAAAGAAGTCATCGAGTGTAACAAAGGTAATTTCGTTTGATTATTCGGTCTAATGTAATAACTTACGAGTAGTAGAAACCAGGAGGCAAACCTGTAGTGAATTATCTCAACTTGCAAACGTTCAAGACGAATCAAAGTTCAACTAAGCAAAATCGATTATATGAGTGTCGCATGGAAAAATGGAAAATCAAGAAAACAGTAATAAACGCACAAATTAAAATGAAATCTATCACGTCTTCTTCCACCATGGTTTGAGGGAAGACAATGGGTAAAGTGGAATCGACTTGGCGCCTGTGGGGTGGAATTCCAGACTCCGCGACGGAGCCAAATCCCACTCTAACGCGACGCGTCCACTCGTCCACTTGCACGCGACGAGGAGCTCTGTCAGCCCATTTGCATCTCAACTTGCTACTATGTCTTCTGAGACTAGTGTGCAAGCAGCAAGGAGAGTGAGTAGCCCAGCCTTTTTTTCGCAAAAAAAATCCCTAGTCGCGATGACTGACAATGGCCCCCTTTCCTTTTTGATAGAATGAAGCACTTCAAGCCCTTCGTTTCAAAAAGAATGCCAAGGCTGCGAGATCCCATGAACGATTAGTATCCAATGCATCTAATGCTATGCACTCACCACCCCAGATCCCAGCGTATCCAGTCCCAGCACAATCGCGAGACGCCACATCCACTAGGCCATACGGAATTCAAGGTCCAAATACGGGTTTTCCATCGGCAGCGTCAGGTTCTGGTTCATATTCTACGCCTTCATCCAGTGCTTCATCTGCACCACCACATACGGAGATGACTTACAAACCATATCAATCGCAATTTTTCACCTCAAACCTTCCATCCACGCAACAGCTTCCTTCTTTACCCAGAATCCAACGTCCCTACGGCTCTTCTGGTAACCTAACCAGTTTTTCTTACTCCAGACTGTCTTCAGCGCCCTCTTCGAGCGGAGTTGCAAGTTCTGCTGCCACGTCAAAGAAAAGAGAGGAGGACGAGGAGGATGAGGAGGAAGGGCCTCCGCGCAAAAGAATCAATAATGGCTACAGTTTTACGAATCCTATTCGTATTGATAGCTCTCCAAATACTCCTAGGGTACAGAAGCCTGCCCTGCAGGCTTCTCCCCACATTCCCGCCGAGTTCTCTGACGAAGAGCTCCCCGATGCGCATTCGCTTATAGTCCCCAAGACCGCCCGGATAGTTCGCCGACGTCGAGAGCCTGGGCCTCCAATGCCAGCACCGGTATCAGTAGAACTAAATATGTTTATCATGACCCATCCCGAACATGATAGAGCTCGCGTAACCCGAGCATTCCAGATTTGTGAGGGAGATGCCAAAGCCGCCTCTGCCTTAATCAGGGATCCCACTTGGAGCCATATCGTTCCTCCAAGTGCCACATCTACTCCCCGTACTCGTACTGATACGCCATCTGGTTCTGGCAGCCCTAGCAAGCGAGCTGCAGAAAAAGAGAAAGGTCGGAAGTCGATGATATATGCACGAAGGCAGGGGACATTACCCCAGCAGCTGCCAGCGCCCCCGCCTACTCCCACGCAAGTTCCGAAGGAGGTTATCACTATCTTGGATAGTCCCATCGCTCCTCAGCCTGCCAAACGTAAAGGCAATAAACGAGTCGTCGAGAGTGGGTCGGAAGGCGAGTATAGCACCGGCGGCGAGAGCGGCGGGAACGGAGGGTTTTTCACTCAAAGTAGAGAAGACCAGGATTATCGGGATGAGGCTTTGAAGTGGCTCAATACCTGCGAACTTCAAGAGCTCATGGAGCTGTCTGGTGAGCATCGCTATGGTCTACGTTTGAATAAATATCTAATTATTTGACATAGGGCTCACCTCGGCTCAAGCCAATACGTTAATATCCCTACGTCCATTTCCAGATGAGGATGATCTGACGCAAAAGTTATCCCGTCGGAACAGAACGGGGTTAAGCTCAAGGCTTTTCGAAAACCTTGTGGAACTCTTCCAAGGCTACAAGACCGTCGATGATGTCCTGAAGGGATGTGAGGCTGTTGGTGAACAGCTTCGGGAGGCTATTGGCAAGTGGAGCCAGAAGACTATGCCAACGGCGTCCACGTCGAAAGCGAACACGCCGACTGAAGATGAAGAGGGTGCTCTGGCCTTGGTTAATACTCTTCCAGAGAGCACGACGCGGGCTGATGGTGACTATATCGCGGAACAACCTTCTTTGTTATCGGATACTGTTCAACTTAAGGATTACCAGCTAATGGGCATTAATTGGATGCATCTCTTGTATAAAAAGAATTTGAGTTGTATATTAGCAGATGAGATGGGTAGGCTGATCGTCGTTTCCTTTCTCTGTCTGTTTATTCATCGTATCTTTCTATCATTATAGGTCTGGGCAAAACAGTCCAAGTGATTGCTTTCCTTGCACTCTTGAAGGAACGGGGGCAGAATGGACCTCACCTCATCATCGTTCCGTGAGTATACAACACATCATCTCCGACAACTCTCTTATCTTATGTTCCCTTAAGCTCTTCGACCTTGGAAAATTGGATTCGGGAATTTATGCGGTTTGCTCCTTCGATGGAAGTTGTTGCCTATTACGGATCACAGAAAGACCGTGTCAATCTCCGCGAAGAGTATCGGTCTCAAAACTGGAACGTCTTGATTACGACTTATAATCTTGCGCAAGGCGATGAGAGGGATAGGAAATTCTTCCGGAAATTTGAGTGGCAGGTTTGTATTTCTCATCGTTTGATGTCACTGCAGTAGTTGATCTTCTCTACCCTTTACCAGTGTTGCATTTTTGACGAAGGTCATGTTTTGAAAAACTTCGAGTCCCAGCGGTATGGTCAACTCATGAAAATCGATTCAAAATGGCGATTACTTTTAACTGGCACACCCTTACAAAATAATTTACAAGAGCTTGTGGTATGTCAATTCTTTTAAGAAATTCCTCAGTCCATAGGCTGAAAGTGTCGTCCAGTCGTTGATGAACTTCATCCTTCCGCGATACTTCGCTGATGTTATTGGGAATCTTCGTGCCATTTTCAGGGTCAAAGCGGACAGGCAAATAAGTCTGTTGGCTCGCGATCGTGTCACACGCGCGAAGAAAATGATGACGCCGTTCGTCCTAAGACGTCGAAAGGATATGGTAAGTTCTCTTTTCATCCTATCTGGCCCTTAGGTGTTCATGGCTCGCCTTTTAGGTTCTGAAAGACCTACCTAAGAAGTCGGAGCGAATCGAATGGTGTGAGATGACTTCTCTCCAAAAGTCAATCTACCGCGATGCTTTGAAACGCTCGCGCAAGGCCGTTCTTGAAGGTACAGCTATCGAAGATGAAGTCGAAGGCACTGGCAAAACAAAAGGGAGGAAGATGCAAGGAAAGAAGAATCCAAAGGACCAGTCGACTAATGTTCTTATGGACCTCCGCAAGGCTGCTTCTCATCCTATGCTTTTCCGGAGATTGTTCGACGATTCGGTGGTCAAGACGTTGGCTAAACAATGCATGAAAGAACCTGAGTTTATGGACAGCAACTATAATTATATCGTCGAAGATATGGAGGTGATGACGGATGCTGAACTCCAGGCCTTTTGCTTGAAGTATAAGGTTGAAATACTGTTTTGCTTTGTCTGTGATCCATTTCTTAACGGGTTCTTTATACAGTCCACCAGGAAATTCGCAAGGGGGGCCGATTGCTACGAGGATGCTGGGAAGATCGAAAAGCTTCTCGAGTTACTGGATCAGTATAAGGAGAAGGGTCGTCGTATATTGATATTCTCCCAGGTGTGTATTCTCACAGTATTATCCAACCCCGTACTGATTCGATTTCTTAGTTCACCCAAATCCTAGACATCCTCCAAGCCATCCTCAAGCATAGACACACAAAATATCTCGTCTTAACAGGTTCAACACCTGTCGACGTTCGCCAATCTCTCGTAGATGAATTCAACGAGGATGAATCAATACCCGTCTTCCTTCTCTCGACGAAAGCCGGTGGGATGGGCATCAATCTCACCGCTGCTAGTGTCGTCGTTCTATTCGACCAAGATTTTAATCCGCATAATGATCGTCAGGCTGCTGACCGTGCCTATCGGATCGGCCAGAAGCGTGATGTGGAGGTTATCAAGCTTATAACGAGGTCGACGATTGAAGTACGTTTATTCTCGTGAAGTAAGAGTTTCGAGCACCGTTTCTAACATCTCTGCAGGAGGATGTATATCGATTGGGGCAGACGAAGCTCGCTCTGGACGAGGCTGTGGCAGGTGAAGATGCCACAGGAGAGGAGGACGACTCCAAAGCGGAGAAAAGGATGAAGACTTCTCTCCTCAGTGTTCTCAGAGAGCAATTCGAGAAAGATGAGCTTGCAAATGCGGATGTGAGCCGTGGACCATCGTCCTCTGTCTCAACTCCTAGAGGCGATCACATGGAAGTAGAAGCATAGAAATTTACCAAGGAGAGGACCTCATGTTACCATCTTATTAGAAAGATACCCACTTCGGGCGGGCATGATATCTATCGGGGATGTTATATACATTGTAGATATATTCCACTAGGACCACACCATAATTATCATCACCCTTGACCTCTAAACAAAATTCGATAAGATTATTGTTTGATCAGGGCACCAGTAAATACAAGGCAAAGCAATCAATTAAATATCGTAAGCCCTCTCAATAGTCTATCTGTACCGTTTCTGAAGTGTATATTGTCGATCCCATGTTCACGAGAATCCATCTCAGCGAGAGGGTTTCGGACGACATATTCCAGGAAAGGTCCGGTGTAAATTTGACGAAGAACGAAGCGGAGGGATTCGGAGGTTGGGTCCGTTAATAGGACGAATTTGTAACCAGAGGCAGTTTCGAAGAGATGAAGCTTGTACGTGGATGTGGAATATGCTACGAATTGCTCCTCGCTACACTGCGGTTAGAACCTAAATTCGATGCGCAATGATGGGACTAACCGGCCAGATAGCTTCTTCACCATATTTCTTAATGACAGAATAACACCATACACCAACTTTGCTTCCTCATCGAATGGTAAGGCGCTCATAGGAGGAGGAGGAGGTTGCTGCTGCTGTTGTCCAGGTGTACTCGGTGTCCCTGGCATAACTCCCGACAACAGCGTCGATCCAGAGAGTGCAGGCGATGGCAAATTATCCGAATGATCTCCTAACGCCACAACGACTCCAGACGACGAACTCAGTGTATTCCTTGGGCTACCATACAATCCTTGGCTTCCAAGGTTTGGATCGGTGGCGGCGTTTGGAGCAACGACGCGAGATACTCCAGGAAGTAAGTTCCCTTCAACTGCTGGCTTTGGGCGCTTGGTTCGGTGCCAGTCTTGGTAGTAGATGCAGTTGCAGTGTCTATCTGGCAGAATGTACTTAGAAGGTTAGAGGAGACTAGAAGTTATCAAGACTTGCCGGTCGTAGATGTATAAACTATATATTGTCATCGTGGATAGCGAGATCGTCAAGAGAATAATAGTTAGATAACAGTGTGTAAGATTGACAAGTAGTTGTTTATTGATGTCGTGACATAGATGAGCAGGAAGGTTGTGACGAAATGTGACACGGATTAATTTGGAAAGCCTGTAACTACGGCATATTCTAGCTCCTGTGGCTTGAAGTCATTGAATAGTGAGTACACAAACTTTCAGGTCGGGAGATAATACTGATCCTATCTCTAGAAAGCGCTATATGGTTCGTCTTATAACACACAACCTCCTTGCATGCCACGCCAAAGGCTGTACATCCAACAACTTCCCTCTCGCATTTAAAGATCCCGAAGTCGAGACAATAGAAGCTGAATACAACGAAGACTTCATCCGTGGATTTTTCCCTAAGATCGAATGGACCGCACTTGTGAACACAGCGAAGCAGGCATGTGCAAACTTCGATCCCCTTCCCAGCGTTTTGAATCATTCAGTTTGCTTTTGTTCACGTTGGTTATAGTTAGGGGATACATCACTACCTGAGCAGCAACCGGTTCTTGAGATGGTCGATGAAGAGTTACTGAAAGCAATACATCATGTTCTTTTGGAGGTGTGTAACACCACTCTGGCCGTTATTCCATAGTCATTTACCAGTACCTTTCCAGATCCATGTTGAAAGTGGATCGATGATATGCCCCAATTGCTCACATGTGTATCCAATCTCCAATGGCATTCCCAACATGGTGTGTTCATTATCCCAGTATTCGTTATCCTGCTTTATTCAAACTTTATTCAAACATGTTACTACAGTTGCTCGCCGAACACGAAATTGCTTGATTTGTGACCTATTATTAGTCTGTATGTATCGTTTCTATTGTCGTCAACGATCTTCTCACGATAGATGTAAGGATCCGACTATTCTTCGCCTCTTGGTGGTCTCTGGTAATGCAAGCTCGAAACATCTGACCCATTGGGTCGAGGATTAAAGATGGAACTTCCTATACATGTTTTCGCGAGTTGTATGTCTTTCTGCAAATCGGATTCAGAAACGTAAGGGTAAAAGTAAACTTTTTCTTATCACATCTCGTTAATGTTGCACATGTATAATTCTCTGATACCCTGGAGAATCTGATGCTTCGTAACAGAGATGTGTCTCCCCTGAAAACTCCTCCAAGTCAATTCATCCAGAGGATGAACGGAAAATTGGATATTCATTCTTCAATCCTATGGTCGAACTCCTAGTAAGACTCTGGCCTCATTCTAATGCTGAAAATGTGTTTCTCAGGCGTTAGCACTGGTTATTCGTTTTATTCATTGAGAATTTCGCCTATGGTCATGATCCGCTATATCCCGACTTCCACCCGCCGTACCTTGGGCCATGCGTCGAGCCTGAGGATGTACAGACTCCCTCAGTAACCCTTAGAAGGGATCCCTCGCTTCTTCACGTACACCAAAGGGGTGAATATCTTGAAGGAAGGCGGTCTTCTGCTCTTTGAGGTCACAAGCTCGGATGCATGTCCATACAGTGGCAAATCCCTTGCTGTATGAACTCATGCTTAGTTTTCCGCAGTACGCCTCTTTCTCTATCACCTTCATACGTCCATGTAAACAATCACGAAGACCTCACCGTTATGAGAGGGAATCTTCAAGATACCGCAATACAGGTCTATGATTGATATGGCGGTAACTTTCATTCGTTCAAATCAGCTATGAAAGACGAGGTGAAATATTTGTGAAAGTTGATTTTGACGTCGCACGACAGAACGCCATATTTGCTGCCATTCTATCCGAACATTCCTTCAAAGATCAGTGGCTTTAGAGAAATCACTCCCGTTGTCAAGTTCGCATCATATTACAGTTCGTCGTGGACCCCTGACGAAAGACGTGTTCTCTTTTCAGGCTCAATCATGCGTCCATTTCTTGTCGTCGAGCCCGTTGCATCCATCTACTGGGAAAATCGATTCCATGATCTGTAAGATAACTTTTTGCTCCTTGAAAACCTTCCAGTTGAAAGGGTGCCTTATGGTCGCAGTGTTGAGTTCGTGGAAAATGAAGTGAGATTTTCTCTCGTTCCCTTCCATCGTTATTGTCGGTTTCTAGTAGCGTGTAGACGGTGAATTGCCCAGTGCTCGTCAGTAACCGCTTCACCCTGAAAGAAAGCAGTAAATAAGCCCGAGCAATGGTACCCCTAGAATATGGGCGACCAAATGGATAAAAAGTGTCCAGTCATACTTTCACAAAAAAACTTTCAACAGAATTCTCGAATGTTTTCTTCAATACAGCGAGAATTTGTCAACTTCGGGAGACCTTATGCTTACGAACTCACAAGTTTCAGCGCAGCGAGTTTTAAGAGTTTGTGCCCGCGCGGAGCTTGTGGTCATGCACACGAGATTTCACAAGTTGATGTGCAGCGAGACTTTCGGGGTGAAATTTACAATTTTTTGTCAGCTTCCTAACGTTTTGTGCATAACTCTCGCGAGATTTTTGGTCCAGCGAGATTTAAAGTGCGTCTCAGCGCGAGATTTCAGCCCTAAGCCTGGCAGTGTGAGTTCGAGACTCTTTGGGGTGAAATTTCTAATTTTTCTTCAATTTGGCTGAATTTATTCGAATTCTTAGTGTTTTGTGCACAAATCTCGCGAGTTCACAGTCGGCGCGAGATTAAACATGTTTTTCCGAGCGTCTTTCTCCAGCGCTTCTGGCGTGCCGGTCGGAGTTTTGATAGTGATACGGCTATCTGCACTGAAACTTGTGAGTTCATAAGCATAAAGTCTCGCGAAGCTGACAAATTCTCGCAGTATTGAAGAAAATTCTCGCAGAATTCGGTTGAAAAATAAATGTGAAAGTGTTGTTGGACACTTGTAAAATGATCGGATTTTTCATCCATTCGGCCGCCAAGCCACGGCGAAACTTCTCACTGTAAATTCCGGTCCGTCCCTGGGAAATAATGATATAAACCCCATAATCAGCAACTTGCATCAAAATACCCCCAACTAAAGAATACAAAACGGACAATGAATCTCCAACCAATTAACGGTGCACCCATCCTCCCAAATGACGCTATAATTCCTACTGTAATCCCAGCTTCACCTGGTACAGATATCTGGCGCAAACCACCTTCGACAGTCGTTTCCAACGCTCCCTGCTACATCACTACCTTCCCAGCAGCTTCATTCCTTGGAGCACGAGTCTCCATCAAAGCCAACTGGCAAAGACTATACGATCAAGGTGGTCTCGTTCTCTTCGTCCCGGGATGGCCCAATCAAGAAGTCTGGTTAAAGGCCGGTATAGAATTCAACAATGGAGAACCATGGGTGTCGACTGTTATTGGAAGAGAAGGCGGGGATTGGAGCTTGTTTCCTGCACCTGGTGGAGGGAAAGAGGAGATCACCGTTGAGATTGAACGAGAGGATGGAGGAAAAGGGACGAGCTTGTGGGTATATTTGGTACAGGGAGAAAAGAGAACTCCTATTAGGGAATCGACGTGGGTTTTCAAGGATGAATATCTAGGTGGGGATTTATCGGTGGGGATTTATGCTGCGCGACCGACGAAGATTGGGGGTGATGATCAAGAGGTTTTTGAAGTGAGTTTTGGAAATGTACAGATTGTTAAGCAATGAGAGGATGTGGATAATGATGAAACGATGGAGTTGGGGCTTTGGATTTTGTAGGTTAGGAGTTATTGCTTAAGTCTTCGATATTCCAAGTAGGGAGAATGGCGATATCGTATGGATCCGTGTCATTGTTCAGGAATCGGTCCATTGAAGCCCAGCCGATCATAATAGCATTATCTGAAGGCCGTTAGTCAAAGCTTTGACAGGACTAAGATGAACGAACCTGTGCATAATGGTATTGGAGGGAAGACTAATTTGACATCCTCTGGCATCTGTGCTTCTTGTACGGCGACATGTAATCTGCAACATAATGGTTTAGATCCAAGTTGTCCGTTTGCAAAGAATGGATACATGCCTTTCTCTTAGGTACAAGTTGCTCGCCACACCCCCACTAACAACTACATGTCGCACATCCACACCATGTCGTTCGCACCACTTCAGCCCCAGCTTAAGCTTCTGCTCCAATTGTCCTACTGCAGCTTGCTGGAATGCCCATGCTATTATCACTTTCCGCGCTTGGAAGTCCTCCGGTGTGATCAACTCGCAGTGTCTCTGAACAGCTGAGTAGAGCCCAGAATAGGAGAACATAAGTTCACCCGGATTGGGGACAGTGACTCGTAGCCGTGGTTTGAAAACTTCTTGAGGCTCGGGTGGAGGAGGGTTCTCAGCACAGAATTTTTCCAAGGCTGCTCCAGGACCTATAGATTCCCATTCTAAACCAAGTATCCGAGAAACTTTATCATATGCATTCCCGATGGACATATCTGGTGTTGTTGCAAGCATCTCAAACTCCGATGGGGAACGAGCAACAAGGAGGAGTGTGTGGCCGCCAGATATCAATAATGTCAAGAAAGGGAACGTGGGTCTTTCTTCTGGTGGTTGGGAAAATAATGCCGTAAGCGCATGGGCTTGCTTCGGGAAATATTAACTTGAACGTAAACAAGAAAGAACAAGACGGGCTTACCATGTGATGAACTCCGACTAGTGGCTTCCCCAGAGCAGCTGCTAATGCTTTCGCTGCGTTACAGCTTGCGCTGAGGCATCCTCTCATGCCTAAAATAATTAAAAGGGTGTTGTTGGATGAAAACAATGTCCTCACCTGGACCTCTTGTAAACGCTACTCCATCAAGGTCCGGTGCCGCCATATTAGCATCCTTTAGAGCTCTTTGGATGGCCCCTGGCTAGAATGATGACCATCAAAATTCAACCCAGAGAATTGAAGCGTTGTCTTTACCAAATTTCTCTTTTAAGAACTATTAGGACATTAAGCCTCCAAAAAGGGTGAAATACTCACTTGATGATATTCTATCGCTTCTATGGTGTATATTCCGCCCCATTTCTCATGTCTAAAGAAATCCAGTTAGCTTGCACTACTTTAGGCGTTGCAAAGAGACGTGCACATTATTCTGCTTAATGACGACGTTGGACAAAATGCGAGCGTCCGATGTCACGACTGCTGCACAAGTATCGTCTGCGCTGGATTCCAAAGCCAGGACTGTAAACAAACGACGACAATTCCTTGTAGTAGCTTTTAGATGGCATTTCTGAAGTAGGATTCGACCTAACATTGCAGCTGCAAATTTTGAGCGGAAGGTTCAGGGAGATCCAGGTTCGGCTGGCGCTTATATGGAACGGTGCCAGCGGCTTGTCCAAAAGCGCTACGGAAATTTCATTCCAAGACGGGTGTCTCACTGAACCCTCAGATTATTATAAAGCGCTTGGAGGTTGACAGGTTTTTGTGGTGAGCTTTTTTCGCGTAAAATTTGACGAAGAAAGTAGGGAACGGAAGCTTTTTCGCTTAGCATCGGACGGAGGTATTTTCATCGTAATCAGAAGTTCGCATAGGATTTAATTGCCCACGACCTCCAGCTTCTTATTTACCGTCTACTTCCGCCACTCTCCACTTTTGTCCCTTTGTCTTTATAAACCCTCTTTTCCTTCTCCTCGCCCACAACTATCTTACGCGTTCCGCGAAATCTCTAGCTGTCACTACGCACGAAGCCAACGCGTTTCCTCCAGTGATAGCAGCAATAACACTATCTTGCACCTTGGAAAATGCCAACATTTGGCATAGCACAATCATACAGCGATTTTGGATCCATTGACGCGTCAAAATCGTTGCCAAGTATCAACGTCTTACCATCTTCTGATCCCTTCCTCATCGGTGCGTATGGGTAATGTGGCGATTTGCTTTGTTATTCTGACAATTTAACGTCTCTACAGCTGAACCTTCACCCGAAGAAATGAGTCCATCTGACGGAGGCTCCGGAATGGTGGCTGATATTGAAGAGTCCCTCGAAATGACCCAAACTCAAACCCAAAACGACTCTCAAAGCCAGGAAGACCTGGATCTTAATAGCTTGATTGGAATCCTTACATACACCAATAACGGCACAGATTACTACCTACTGAAGAATAACACCAGTCATGTGTGGAATATCGGTCGCAATGTCGGGAATTGGGTTGTCATCAATGATTCGTCTGTCAGTACGTACTTATCCTATTATTCTCATTACTGCAGATATAGACACTTTATTTTACAGGTCAAAAACATTGTTATCTATCTTGGAATGGCGAATTAGGTGACAAGTGCGAAATTCAAATAACCGACGACTCAAAGAACGGAACGATCATTGACGGGGTCTTGAAACTTGGTGGTAAATACAAAGATAGGCGAACAAGTATCATTTCCTCTGGAACGGCAATCCAAATTAACGGCGCACACATGAAACATTGTGAGCATCTACTCAGCTTACTTTGATGTTTTCCGACGATCTTTTATCTAGTCTATTTATATCGTGACATTGAAGCAATCAAACATAAAGGCAGACACTCCATTCACCAGAAGTACACCATAGGCAAGCTGTGAGTATCCCTATTTCTTTCAGAATCGAATACTGATATTAGCCAGGTTGGGTAACGGAGCCTTCGCCAGTGTCTATAGATGCGTCGAGATCGGAACGAGCAAGAGTTACGCCGTGAAAGTCATCGAAAAGTCTAAAGTAAAGCGCATGAACGGTGATGAAGGATCTCTGACTCGCGAGATCGCTATTCTAAAACATCTTTGCGAGTTCAAACATGTTCGTATTTTGCGTAACCTCCGCTCCATTTTTGCTCATGATATGCTTGTAGGAGAACATCGTAGGGCTCATCGATCATTACGAGGAAGAGGACGCGATCTGTACGTTCAAAATGTGATTGGTCATGCCTGATTGCTGACACCGATTTCATTCCAGACCTCGTCCTTGAATTAGTCGAAGGAGGCGACCTTCTCACCTACACGATGGATCGGTACGACGCTAAGGATTATCTCAGTGAGCTCATTTCGCCTTCTCATTGTGTCTCCTTGTTGAATCCCAGCACAGCCGAAGACGAAGTCTGTCGCATGGCCGCCCAAATTTGTCAAGCAGTAGCCTACATCCACACCCGCGGTATCACTCATCGCGACCTCAAACCCGAGAATATCTTATTAACCCGCAGTAATCCACCCATTTGCAAAGTGGCGGATTTCGGATTGTCGAAGATTATGGGTAATAAGACCTTCATGAAGACATTGTGTGGAACACCCGCCTATCTTGCGCCGGAAGTTATGACCAGATATGACAAAGAGAATACGCCATATGATAACAAGGTCGACAGCTTTAGCTTGGGCGTTATCTTCTTTTGCATGTATGTGTTTGAAATGATTCAACCAGGTAACAGGCTGATTACGGTCCATCTACAGGTTGACTGGCCAGGTTCCCTTCGATTCAGTCTTCGATGATAAATTGAAAGGACACGAGCGCGAAAATCACTTCAGAGACCGTAAAGTGGTTTGGCCCGTGCTCACCCAAATGCAGGTTAGCTCACAAGGTCGGTGCCCGTCCTATCTCCATTTCGAAGGGAAATCCTATTTATCTGTTATATCAGGCGAGAAGTTCGTTCGGAGGCTCCTCGAATACGAACCCAGAAACCGCATGAGCGTCGCTGAAGCATTGGACCATCCCTGGATTTCCTGCTACGTTCCCTCATATTCGCGTGTCTTGTATCCAAACTCTTCTGAGGGCGACGCGCTCGACGATAGCGTTATCCCTTCCAGTCCGAATGAAGATCACATCAATGGACCTTGCAGCCAGGATATGCAAAAGTTGAACCTAAGTGATATGTCGATTCCTGGATTGGGTGACAATGGTGGTACGATGGATTATGATCAGGGTCCGTCGCAGATCACATCTCAAGGATCATCGGTTACGTCGCGGATTCCTGGAGCATTCCCTAAGGATGCCAAGGTTTGTTTCCCTTTCATTGGCATGATAGTCCTTATGTGAATGCTTCCTCGTAGCAACCCCTCGCCCCTCTCCCCCCAATCATAGAAGCAGTCTCTATTCCACTGAAGCGCAAAAAGACATACCTCAACGACTCGGACTCTCTCTCCTCCATGTCAGAAGATGAGGACGTTGCCCCCGCCACCGCACCTCAACCTCCAAAACCCAACCTTCGCCGGAAGCCCAATCCCGTAGTCATCCGACCCCTTCCTAAGAGGGCTTCACAACCAAGGAAGGCTGCACCTGCACCCGCACTCCGTGCTCCTACTTCGAGACGTGCTGCTGCGCTGGCAGTTCAGCCCGTTGCGGAGAGCTCTACTACGCGGCGTGTGACAAGAGGTGTGAAGGCTCAGAAGCGAAGTTGAGGTCCTTTGCACTTTGGTTCTAATAGCTGTATTCTTTTCTATTTTGGTTAATACTCGCGTTTTGTCTCCTTTTCTGTCAAACACTTCAGTCAAGGTCACCTGTACTTTTTCTTCTATTTAGTATCTCTTATTCCATTTTCATCCCATACGTCTCCCTCCCAAGTCTCCTCACATTCAACAGCTAGTGCATGTCTTATGGGTCACTAGATAGGATCTCTAATTTCGTTTGTAACATTATGTCTTATTGTGGTACAGTGCCGTAATAAAACTTTGTACATGATGCCTGAGGGTGGTATTCTTCAAGATAATCTCTCTCTCGCTGATTAATATACATACGATTAATGGACAACACCGGACTAAGTAGACGGTCATAATGTATATCCGCCGCCACCCGGCCTCAGCCACCAAAGATTCGGCCTTCCGCTGGAACTAGACGGTTATTCTCTTTTGATTTATGAATACATTGACATCTATATATCGCTTTATTCATATACATGATAAGCTCCGTGTGTATCGTTGACAAGGTATTAATAAAAAAGGTGTGGATGAACCCGGGATATTTCTAGACGCAAGAAACAAGAAACAAATAAACAAAAATAGAGAAATCAGTCGTACTGGATTAGAGGTACTGTTTCGCTTGTGCAACCGGTTGGGACTTGGATATCATTGAACCTTTCCTCGATCCAACCGAATACTTCTGCTTGGGAACAGAAGGGGATGTCTTCATGATCCATATCAGGGTATCGACTGACGTGTAGTGGAGAATCAGGAAATATTCCGCAATGTTTCTTGACCACAGCCTCGGTTGTAGCTGGGAAAACAGAGGTTTCTCCTAATCCTTCGATGAGGAGGAGAGGGGCAGCTAGCGGCTTATCTCCAATAATCGCCGTGCGATTCTCCCAAGCCAACGCCCAGGACGACTCAATCCAAGAGACGTCCTTAAACATATCCCTGAAAGTTGACTTGTCAAAAATGGCCATGGCTGAAAAAAAGCAGCCTGTCATAGCGAGGTGGGTTCGTTTCAAACCAAGATCTGAAAAGTAATCTTTTACGTCTATAGTGGGATCTAACCTAGCAATCGTGCTCAAGGTGTAAGAGGCATAGTGGAGAGGTAACACGTCGCTACCGTGAGCAAGTCCATACCGAAGGATGTGAAGATTCTGTAACGCTGGGCCAATAGCGACAGATCCTTTGAATCCACCTATAGGGCTCACAACTTCACGTTCATTGATCGCCCACGCAGCTAATCCTCCTTCGCTGTGCCCAATAACCACCCATTCATTTGTTAGAATACCCGTAGGAAAGGCTTGACGCGCGGCCATAACTGCATACGCAATATCGGAAGCATGGGATGGCCCAGCTAGGTAGTGAAAGGGGGTATCGGAACCTAGACCTGCGTAGTCAGGCGCCAGAACGGCATAGCCGCGAAGAACCATTGAGTAAGGTCCTTCATAATCATAGTACAAGTCCCGTTGATTGCTAGGGGCGCATTGTCGCTCTAATCCTGCCGTTCCATGAGCCCAGACAACCACTTTGAGTGCAGCATTGGGAGAATGGGCGAAGGTGGGAAGAAGGATAAAGGCCGACGCAGGAACTGGTTTCTTGTCGAGGTCTGAGGACACGTATAAAATACGTCGAATAGAATGTCCAGGAGGAATCTCGTATTCGCCCTTCCCAATCTTTTCAATTCGTAGTACACTGCCTGGAGCAAGGGATTCCCATCCAATTGGAGATTGGTAGAAAGGATCAGTAGATACATTTCTGATCCAGTTACGAGCCTCTTTTTCATGGGCTGATTTGTAGCCCGGCGGTAACTCTTCGAAGACTCCACTAACGGATCTCCAAGACATAGGTACTCGTACAACGAGAAAGGGCCATATTCTTGAGGTGAGAATTCCTTCCATAATTGCTAATGCAATGGCCTGCAGAGCGATAATCGCAAAGAGCGTTCTAGAGGATGCTTGCAGCATTTTAGGAAATCCTAGTGAAATTTATCCCAATTGTGAGTTCAGGGTGTTTTGTGGTGTAAGCCGGTATGTTGGTCACTGTTTCCTGTAAGAAAAGCAAGTACAGGATTTCTTTAGTGTCGCTGTATCCCAGGAGAGATGTAAATTGGCGTGCCAACACTTTCAATGTGCGAGAGAATAATAAGATCTCCTGTCGATAAGATGATAAATGGAGGCGTTATAGGCTGAGCACGTCTCAAATGTAACGGATGCCTGCTAACACCGATGTCACTATTACTCAATAGTTCTGAGAAAATATGACTACCAACCAACCTTTGCGGTGCCGTCGTCTTTAAGGATCAATTTTCCATCGAAGTGCTACAATGGAATAGGAGAAAGGCGTGTCCTGGATATTTCATAATTGAAGGTATTGAATGCGTGAATCGGTGTGACAGTCACAACGATAAGTATTCTGAATTTTGTCTCCGTTTTTCCTCTGAGGAGATTCCAAACAAATACTCCTCTCTTGGTACGTGTCACATATCACAACACGGTCCAGCAATCTCTAATTATGCCATACCTATTGTCGTTTGTCAAATTAGATATCGAAATGAGTGCGTGAACATAAACGTGTTCAAGGAGCGTCGAACGACCTTCCCTCGAAGCTAGAAAGAATGATACATGAAGTCTTTAGACTACCCTAATCCAATCCATCTCCCAGTATATTTTTCAGCTTCCGCATGACGTGCATTAAAGGCTTCGACTATCTCCGAAAACACTTATACCACTCTTAGCTCCATGTTGGTATCACTCAGGCGATTTCTAGTAAACATTCGGCTTCCCATTGGAGAAGGAGCTTGTCATATTCACTTAGAGTTTCATGACTGATTTTCATTCATTCCCAGCCGTTTTGTATGACCTCCGCTTCGGGTCCCACTGACATCCTATCGATATATCCTTGTGTTCCTTTGATTTCCCTCTCAAATATTAACTTGAATTTACCCAGTTTTTCAATCCGTCGCTTCCTACTGCTGTAGCTCTAATCAGTGATATTTTACCATTTCTTCTCCCCCATTCAAAGGTCATCATCCATAAGGTTGACATCCGGCAAGGGAATCGAGATCCTCTACCACGTATGTCTTCAATAGTTGTACGGAGTAATACTGCATTGTTGAATATTCCTTTCTTTAAAAGAATTTATCTTCCCACTCCTTTCGCTCATTTTTGAGAACCACTTCATCTACGTATTTAGTAGATCACTCTATCAGGCCCTGTAAAGATCGATCACCGTTTTGGCAATTTCCTCTGAATATTACAAGCCCCGGGAATAAGGCTAGGCCTCACGTAGGTAGGTAGCTGTTGTCGTTTTCTCATTCACTATACCGAAGTGTCTTGTCAGCACCAGCCTCAGAACTCAAGGTTGAGTATACATGTGCTCAGTAACACCTGAACTTGAAGTGCCAATGCTTTTCACATGAACTCCGGTAATTAAAAGGCTCTCAGATTCTTTCGGATTTCAGCCGAAATTTTCATTCCAGGAAATTGATCACACGATGGTGAGATAAGTAAATTAGGTTCCTAGAAGACGACCTTTAGACAACCTTTACAGCTATGCCGAATCAGTTCCTTATTAAAATGTGGAAAATTAGGAAGGGACTCGGAGATTACAGAAGCCCAGACAGATCGGCTGTTCAAACCAATCAAGAACGAAGAAGTTAAGAAGGGTGGAGGATCAAAGAAAACTTCATTCGAAGGTTAACAATAAATTTGATTCGATTTTACATCGGCTATGGTTATTCAGGCGAAAAATAGAACACTTAGGAGCTCTTTTATTTTATGATCAACCACGCTATGCACGAAAGGAAGTTTGCGAGAGAGGAAGAGGGTGCGCGCTCACGGGTGTGCATGGGTATCCGATGCCGTGAAAGGTACTATTGATACCACAGTCGACTTCTACCTCCACGAGGTCTTATCTCAGCTTGTCAGAAACCTTCTGATCTCACTAAAGAATTCTCGGCCAAATTTGGCTTCCTATGGTGAATTAGTTGGAAAATGCGTAACACCGTCATGGTTTCCCGCAAACCCTACCAATACGTCTTCGCGTCGTTCACTGAACAGAGCCCCGTCTACAAATCCCTGCAGATGCTGTGCGTTTGACATGCTCTTTCAGAGATCTAATCCATCCTCAATAAACAAAACTGTAACAAAATAAATATATGTAGGGGTCATTTTCGAGGAATTTAAATAGAAGGGGCTCGACTCTTCTCGGCCATTTGTCGCAAAAATCGTTTTTAGCTGAAGGGCCTGACGGACCTGATTAAGCCTGACCAGGATTTTGGTGGGTCGGTCAGATTTTGTATATGTGTTGTTAACCTGAATCTGACGACCTAAGAGCTCCTGACCTATCTCTTCGACCAAACCAGGTCTGATTAGGAAAAATGGATTTTTGCGACATTTATAGAGGTAACATAGCATGTCAAATCCTTCATCTTTTTCTTTGTTCGCGCTTTGCTCCCTGCAGCTGTGTATACTCCGTTGAATGATGCTTGGCTCAGGGTAGATTTATCATCATTGGAACCGATAGTTCACCATTCCGCGATCAGCCGATACTGAAGATAGTTCTGACTCCTCAGTCAGTAGTAGGTCAGTATACTGCTGATGATCGTTCATCAACCGTACTCAACTTCTCCTCAACAACTTCCTTGCCCATACTCAACTTACATTATAACGCTGAATCACGTTAGCAAAGACTCTTCAAACCGCACAGAGATTTAGGAAAATCTCCATGATTGTGCAGTTACAAGCCAGTATCTCCCAATGGAGTCTCGCATACTCACATACTCACATCAGACCATATTGGGACCTAAAGCAGCATCCCTGAGGATGCCCTATAGTCGGTGTTTGATGGTTAAATGGCGCGTGGAGTTAGGATGAAATAAAATAATTCACACCTGCCATGAGGAACCCACTGGGCTTTGGAATTGATCACTCGAGATGATACGGGTAATGGGAATTGGCAAGTTAAGAAGAGAGTCCCTTATACCGGGGAGAGAGGTGTCCCAACTGGTATGAAGACGTCAATTAATCGGTTCCAATCCAAGTGGTGACTCCCTTTTGAAGTCAAAAGATTCTCCCTGAATGCAGTTCCAAGGAGAATCTTCGATAAGTCAAGGAAAGCTGGGAAGAAAGGTAATCATGAAAGGGAACGTTGTTGATCCACTCGTGACAATCGACAGGAGGGGTACGGCCAACCTGATAACTCAGGATAAGTCCTACAAAGGCGGAAGATTTCGGTCGCCATGTGCACTCTAATTGTCAATGAGTTCCCGATGAAAATTAGCTCAGGGAGTGCCTAGCTTTAGATGTGGTTACCAAATGGCGATCATCACATCCAGCAAGTTCACGGCAGTCCTGCAGGGCTCCATACTCGGAATTAAAGTTCTCGGGACGCTGAATTAAAAACGCCAGATTCGGATAGATGCTATGGCATAACTTCATGAGGTAGTCACTTGAGGGTTAGCAGGTGATGTTGAGAGTTGAGTGGTTCGAGTTTGTGATGCGTTTCTGCCCTATGAATACAGGATTGGGTTGTGAAATTTTCCATTTGGTTTACTTGACTGATAAGTTATCCTGTCCGATGGATTAGGATGAGTACCATACCGGCTCCTAATGAGGACAACAACTTTAGAAGTTGAAATTGCGTGGTCGTGTCTACTTGACGAGAAGATGTGAGTTACAGTAAAATGTATAACCGGAACTCAGAAAGTGAGCAAGGTATCCACAAAGTTTAAACCGTGGGTGTCGCGTATGCATAGGTCATTCATAAGTTCGGCAGCAGGCGTTCAAATGATAGAGCCTACAATCTGTGTGGTAATAAGCGCTGAAAGTGGACGCGTCCACAAGTCACCATAACATGTCCAGAATCGCCACAGAAAGATACACCGAACATCCTACATCAATCCTGATTCCAGGATCTCAATCTAGATTAATAATGGCCCAGCGTTTAAGAATCGCAGTGGCGCAGCCAATAAGATGTCAGCTAACGGTCACCGCCAGCTGTAAGTACAACTAATTGTATGCCAATGGCTTGAACATGGGCGAGCATATCGCAGGAGACATAGCACTTAAACGAATCATAATTCGTTGGTTCACTCTTCTTACTCTGCATCTTACAGAGCTCCGAGGACTGGGGATAGGTCACATAAGGCGGCACAATTGCTTACTTTAATATACTTG